>LDZT01011527.1_pt1 | contig 10650 bp, 11 predicted proteins | sample 615521 | NCBI WGS metagenome assembly LDZT01 (sample SAMN03408292, study PRJNA278302) | terrestrial metagenome | isolation source: oil reservoir sample SB1 | place: USA: Alaska, North Slope, Schrader Bluff formation | collected 2011-09
GTATACTTCACACCATTTACACTCAAAAAAATATCCCCGAATATATTTTTTTACTTTATTCCAATCGTCAGAAAGAGTGTCCAAAGGCAAATTGAAATAATGGAACCACAATCTACGGCTTAGTTGCTCTATTTCTTGGTTTTGATATTCGTTCAAATAGTATCCTGCACGCATGCCGGTTGATGGTTTTATTTGTTCCCAAACATAAATTTCTAAGATATTCCATAAAGCATTTCTTAATTTTTCATCGATTGAATTTACCTGAATGATTTCTCTTACTTTTTTGAATCCATGTCTCTCGGAGAATTTCATTTCTACCCCATTTAGGTTTAATGATTTTTGCTTGCAGGTGTGTGATTTTTAAACACATTTGTACTCAGAAGTAAAACAAAAAGGTTGCTTCATGAGATCATAAGGTATATAGCTTTTTCAGTTTTACCCTTGAACACTTGGATTTCATTCTGTTTCTTTTGAACTGATTATCAAGAGGGTGGATATGAACTGAACATAGCCCCGTTACTCAAAAAAGAGTGCGGGGTTTTTAATATCATGCAAAAAGATAGAAGCTAATGGAATAGTTTACTCCCCAAAAGGAGCAAATAGATGAGATCAAAATTTGTCCTTTTTTTGATTTTTATAAGCTGTTGCTTTTCAGGATGCTACGACATAGTTGATACCAACAAGAATGTGATAATTTCGAAACAGGAATTTGCCCAATTGAAGAAAGAGGCCGAAATGGGGAGAAGTGTTGGGCGCTTTCAGGTTTATACAAACGGTTGGAGAACATGGCGATTGGATACTGCAACAGGACAAAATTGCCTGTTGCTTGCTTCTGAAGCTGACTGGAAGAAACCTAAAATGCAGGCACAATGTTGTCCTGATTAAAATGAATATATGGAATTCTGTAAACAGCATTATGAAAGGACTATAATGAATAATTGTTTCAGAATATTGATCATATTTCTCATTTTTATATCATCACCGTATGGTTATTGTGGTGAATCATTTGATTATATGTCAGATGTAATCGATAGTTTAGCGGTCATATATCGGACACAAAAATCATCAGACATGACAGGCATTTCAAATGAGTTCGAAATGATGAGAATGTGCGTTGAATTCAGAAACGGTATGAACTCGGCTGCTAACATATTAAAAGATCATCAGAACAGTAAGAATAAAGTAATAAAGGAATCTGCTGAAATATATTTTATGATCTATTCAGGAATCGCTGACAATGAAAACAATGTCATCAAATATCTTGAAGATTTTTACAATAACCCTCGAAAAGCGGTAGCCAACCCCGGAACACAAGCTGCAAAGTTCGCAGAAATCGAAGCTATAACTAATAACTATTGGAAGGGTCTTGCCGAAAATACAGTCTATTCTTTATATTCGATTATCGATTCTAATAGAATTCATAAAGGTAAATTAATATGTTTAAATATCAGCAAAGCTGAACGTAAGTTGCTGATTGACAAATTAGACATGAATTTCGGAAAAAAAATCAAAGGCGGATTGAAAGTAGGTCAAAAACCTGTTCATGCTTCAGCATCTTTACTTTATGAATTCTTAGCAAAATCCAAATGGAAGAGTGCAGATGAAAAGTAAATATTTCTTATTAGTTGGGTTATTTTTTATTCTGATATAAATTCAAAATTAAATATTACCTGCAATTATCATCAGGAGGAAAATAGTGAGAATATTCGTTTTAGCTATAATCATTTCTTTCGTAATACTATCATCACCCATGTTTTCTTTTGCGGGAGAAAATAAAGATATAAAAGTTGCCTTTAAAACAATAGGATGTAAAGTAAATCAGTATGAGACAGAGTCAGTAAGAGAGGCCTTTAACAAAAATGGTTATACTGTTGTAGATTTCAAAGAAAAAGCTGATGTTTACCTCATTAATACCTGTGCTGTGACAAGAGAAGCAGAAAGAAAATCAAAACAGATGATTAGAAAAGCTAGACGGTCAAATCCTCTTGGCACTATTATCGTAACTGGGTGTGGCGTACAAACAAATCTAGAAGAAATAAAAGATTGTAGTGATGCTAACTGCCATATTATTAGTAATTATTTTAAAGATGATATTTTCAATATATATAGTAAATACTCTACAAAATTTAAAGTAAAGTCATCCCAAAAACTAGTTCACTTTAAACCAGCAGCACAAATTAATCAATACAGTGAAAACAATTTATTAAGTACAAATGATCGTATTAGAGTTAGGGGAATGGTGAAAATACAGGATGGCTGTAATCAATTTTGTAGCTATTGTGTTATACCATATCTTAGGGGAAGGGCAAGAAGCAGAGCATCTAAGGAAATATTATTAGAAATTAAAGAATTAATAAAAAATGGTTACAAGGAGGTTGTATTATTAGGAATTAATCTTGGTAGTTATGGAGAGGACTTAAAAAGTGAAAATATAAATCTGGCAAAGCTGATAAAAATGATTGAAGAAAATAGTGATATCACAAGGATTAGATTGAGCTCTATTGAATTACCATGGGTTACTGATGAGTTAATAAATGTTTTTAATGATTCTTTAAAAGTATGCCATCATTTACATATTTCTTTGCAAAGTGGTGATGATAATACTTTATCATTAATGAGAAGAAAATATGATACTACTAAATTTGAAGAAATAGTAAAAAAGATTGAAAGAAATTTACCGGATGTTGCCATTACCACCGATATCATTGTTGGATTTCCCGGTGAAGATGAATCAGCATTCAAAAGAACTTATAAGTTTTTAAAAAGAATAGGGTTTGCCAAAATACATGTTTTCCCATATTCAGAAAGACCAATGACTCTTGCTTCATTATTACCGTTTAAAAATGAACCTGAAATTATCAAAGCGAGGGTAAAAGTATTAAATAAATTATCTATACAACTTAGAAAAAAATTTTTTATCAAAAATATAAACCAGGAGAAAAATATTTTAGTTGAGCATAGCTTTAGAAAAAATGATGAAGAATATGTATGCGGTTTAACTGATAATTATATTAAAGTTTGCATTAAAGGTTTACAAATGAAAAAAGGAGAAATGATAACTGCTAGATTGAAGGCAGTTTTTGATTTCTATGTTGAAGGTGAAGAGATAACTAATTGAATGGATAAAAAACATATTTTATAATTTAGAAAAATAGATGTTTCGTAAAAAATTTAAATATTATTATTGTTTTGATATTTTTTTGTTCTGTGCTATAATATAATAAATTTCAAAAATTATTTTAAAAGAGTGGTTAAAAAGCCACTCTTTTGTTTTGTAAATTTAATATATTATACTATGTTTAGAGAATATCCTAAATCTTCATTCCCAAAAATGGGAGGGGTTAAAAGGTTAAGCTATGAATATTAATATTGATTTAATAAAAATATTAGATGAAATCGAAAAGGAAAAAGGTATTTCAAAAGAAGTATTGATAGATACTATTGAGACATCTGTTGTTTCTGCATACAAAAAAAATTTTGCTCAAGGTAAAAACAATGTTGAAATAATGTTTAGTAAAGATACCGGTAAAGTACAAGTTTTTACAAGAAAGAAAGTTGTTGATATTGTAACAAACCCATCTTCAGAAATAAATAAAGAAGAAGCTGTTAAGTATAAAAAAGGAGAAATTGCAATAGGAGACGAGATTAACGTAGAGATAACACCAAAAGACTTTGGAAGAATCGCAACTCAAACTGCTAAACAGGTTATAGTTCAGAAAATTAGGGAAGCAGAAAGAAAAGCGATTTATGAGCGTTATATTGATAAAGTAAGAGATATAGTAACAGGTATTATTCAGAGGCAAGATAGTTACAATATTATTGTTGATCTAGGTAAAGCTGAAGCAGTTTTGCCAATAAATGAACAGGTTAAGAGGGAGAATTACAATAAAGGAAAAAGAATGAAGTTCTATGTTATTGAGGTTAAAAAAACCTCTAGAGGACCTAGAATAATATTATCGAGAACCCATCCTGATTTATTAAAACGACTTTTTGAATTAGAAGTTCCAGAAATTTATGAAGGATTAGTTGAAATAAAATGTATTGCAAGAGAAGCAGGTAAGCGCTCAAAAATTGCTGTTGATAGTAAAGATGATATGGTTGACTCTATTGGTTCCTGTATTGGAGACAGAGGTTCTCGAATAAAATCTATAATGACAGAATTACAAGATGAGAAAATCGATGTTATAAAATGGGATGAAGATGATAAAATATTCATTGCAAATTCCCTTAATCCCGCAAAAGTTTTATTTGTAAAGTTATATGAAAAAGAAAAAAGGGCCCTGGTTGTTGTAGAAGATGACCAATTGTCTCTATCAATAGGTAAGGAAGGCCAGAATGCAAGATTGGCAGCCAGGTTGACAGGTTGGAAAATTGACATAAAAAGTGATTCTCAATATAAAAAAGAAGAAGTAAAAGAATAAAAAATAAATAATTTGCATTGTCAATTATAATGAAATTAAAATAAAAGAGTTAACCATGAAACATTCTAAAAAAATACCTTATAGAACATGTATAGGTTGTCAGTCAAAAAGACCAAAAAAAGAATTGTTAAGGATTATAAAAACACCAGAAGGCAATATAGAAATTGATGTGACCGGAAAAAAATCAGGTAGAGGGGCCTATCTGTGTTATAATAAGGAATGTTTTGAAAAGGCAGCCAAAAAAGGAAAATTAAACAATGCATTGAAGGTGGAAATTTCACCGGAAACAATTAAATTATTAAAAGAAAAATTCAATGAACTTAAAAATACATCATTGTAGATAATATTTATTAACTAACCAGGGTGAAATGATTCCGGTATATATGGAGGTCATCAAGTATGAAGAAAAGAGTATACGAGGTAGCTGAAGATTTAAAAATGCCTACCAAAGAGCTTATCAAATTTCTTAAAAAAGAGGGAATCAATGTAAAGAACCATATGAGTACCCTTGATGAGGAAACAAGAGAAATTATTCAAGAAGCTATTTCGGAGGAGAAAATACAAGAGGCTAATCAAGAAAATGAGGAACGAGAAACTATTGTTTTGGAAAAAATACCAAACTTAAAAGATTTGTCAAAACAATTGAAAGTTCCCCTGTCAAAAACAATGCAACAAGTATCTAAATATGGGAATATTAGCTCAATAGAAAAAACGTTGCCTTGGCAAATTGCACAGAGAATATATGAAGATAATGATTTTAAAGTTGAAATTTCAAAAGAATTAAAAAAGAAAATTAAATCTAAAAAAACTAAACAAACCGTTCATCAAATGGAAACAAAGTCTCCAGCTATTACCATTGTAGGACATGTTGACCATGGGAAAACCACTCTTCTTGATATGATTAGAAAGAGTGATGTTATAAAAGGAGAAGCTGGTGGAATAACTCAACATATTGGAGCTTATGTTGTAGAAGTTAAAAACAATCGTTTTGTTTTTATTGATACACCTGGGCATGAAGCTTTTACTACTATGAGAGCACGTGGGGTAAAGGCTACAGATATTGTTGTACTGGTAGTAGCAGCAGATGATGGTGTTATGCCTCAAACTGTTGAAGCCATAAATCATGCAAGAGCAGCTAATGTTCCAATTATTGTGGCAATTAATAAGATAGACAAGCCTAATGCTAATGTTGACAAGGTTAAAAAAGACCTTGCAAAACATGAATTAGTTCCAGAAGAATGGGGTGGTGATACTCTTGTAGCAGAGATATCTGCCTTACAGGGGAAGGGAATTGACGACCTATTAGAATTAATCTCAATACAAGCTGAAATGTTAGAATTGCAAGTCACTCCAGAACTCCCTGCAAGTGGGATAGTAATAGAAACGAAATTAGATAAGAGAAGGGGAATTCTTGGCACCGTCTTAATACAGGATGGTCATTTAGATATAGGGGATTATTTTGTGGTAGGATCAGCTTTTGGTAAAGTAAAGAGTATGATGGATGACAAAGGGAAAAGATTAAAGCATGTTGGGCCTTCTACTCCTATAGAAATAACTGGTTTTAATAAAATGCCTTTGGCTGGAGATATTTTTCAGGTTGTTGCAGATGATCATTTTGCAAAAACAATTATTGAGGAAAGAGAATCAGAAAACAAAAGGAAACAAAAGCAAAATATTGACAAAGTTTCTCTAGAAAATTTATTTGATGAAATGACAAAAGGGAAACTAAAAGAATTGAATATGATATTAAAAGCTGATACCCAAGGTTCTCTAGATGCTATCCAGGGAACACTCTCTACTTTAAGTAACGAAGAAGTTGAAATAAAGATTATTCACGGTGGAATTGGAGCAATAACAGAAACAGATATAATGTTAGGTTCAGCTTCAAATGCGCTAATCGTAGGATTTAATGTCAAAGTTGATGTAAATGCTCAAAAATTAGCTAAGAAAGAGAAAGTTGATGTAAGAACTTACAATATAATATATGATTTGGTTGATGAAGTTAAAGCTGCCTTAAAGGGATATCTAAAACCAAAGCTCGAAGAGATTGTTAATGGGAAGGCAGAAGTTAGAGAGATATTCAAAATACCTAAAATTGGTGTGGTTGCAGGTTGTTATGTGACAGAAGGCAAAATATCTACCAAAGATTATATTCGAGTTTTTCATGAGGACAATAAAATATATGAAGGTAAAGATTTTTCCTTAAAGCGGTTCAAGGAAGATGTAAAAGAGGTAAATGCTGGTTATGAATGTGGCATAAACGTTGATAAAGTTGATGATCTCCAGGTAAAAGATATTATTGTTTTTTATAATTATCAAGAAGTAGAAAGATAAAAAGCAAAATGTTAATTGGGGTTTGTGAACTTTGCATATATTTGCCCGATTGTCGTTCTCTAAAAGACAAAAGGAGTATAATTAGCAATCTTAAGTCTCAACTAAGAAAAAAGTTTAATATATCTATTTCTGAAATTAATCATAAAAATTTATGGAAAAAATCTACCCTTGGTATTTGTTGTATCAGTGATAACCGGCAGATAATTGATAAGACAATGGATAGCTTAATTAAAAAAATTTCTAGTAATCCCAAAGTTGAATTGATTAATTTTAAAGTTTCAACTATTTAGATAAAATATTGAGAAATTTTATAGAAAAAAATTAAAAAGGAATGTTTTTAAATGGTTTCAGAACAAAAAAAGAAACATTTTGAAAAATTATTGAAAAGAAATATTAGCCATATTATCCATAAAAGAACAAAAGATCCTAGGATTGGCTTTGTGACGATAACCAGAATTGCTTTATCTGATGATTTGCACAATGCAAAAATTTATATTTCAGTTCTTGGTACTAAAGAAGAACAAGAAAAAAGTATGAAGGGTCTTTTTAGTGCTACAAAGTTTATCAGATCTGAATTGGCTCTCGGATTAAAAGATTACCGTTTTACACCTTATATATCTTTTCATTATGATAAGGAGTTGGAAAAAGTACATCAAATTATGTACCAGGTGTATAGACTGGAAAAAGGGGAAGACACTGACTAAAGCATGCAACAAAACAATCTTGAAGAAATTGCTGTAATTTTAAAAAAACATAACAATTTTATAATTAGTGCACATGCACATTTAGATGGTGACGCTCTCGGTTCCGAGATGGCTCTTTACTTGATGTTAAAGAATATGGGTAAAAATGCGATAGTTGTCAACCAGGATAAAACTCCAGATATTTATAAATATTTGCCAGGTGTAGAAGAAATTGTATCTACTGGTGAATATGATAAAGACTATTTTTTAGAAATAAAGCCTGAAACAGTATTGATTATTCTGGATTCAAGCAATTTAGAGAGGATAGGAGATAGTCATCTTAATCTAAAACAAATTGAATATATCATAAACATTGACCATCATCCCAGTAATACTATTTTTGGTAAATACAATTATATTGACCCTCATGCTTCTTCAATTGGTGAAATTTTATATAAATTAGGTAATAAATTAAATTGTAGCCTAAATAAAGAGATAGCAATATCTTTATATACCGCAATTGTTACAGATACTGGTTCTTTTAGATATGAAAATACCAATGCAGATACGTTTAAAATTGCTCTTGATTTAGTACAACAGGGTGTTAGCCCAAGCTGTATAGCTGATCATATATATAATGAAAATGAGCCTTCCAGTCTTAGATTAATGGGAGAGGCACTCCGACAACTAAAAACAGATTTTTCTTCAAAAATATCATGGACTGTTGTAACAAGGGATATGCTTAAAGAAACTAACTCTAAAGATGAAGAAACTGAAGGAATTGTAGATAAAATTCTTTCTATAAAAAATATCAACGTTTCTGCATTTTTTAGAGAAACAAAAGATGGATATATAAAGGTTAGTTTTCGTTCTAAAGGTGAATTTAATGTTGATAAGTTTGCAAGGCTATTCAGTGGAGGAGGCCATCCCAATGCTGCTGGATGTAATATTAGAGGAAAATTAAATAAAGTAACAAAATTAATAATATCAAAATTACAAACTGAAATTAGAAAAAAATAATTTTTTTAGCCCCAGTAAATAAAAACAATGATAAATGGTGTTTTAAACATTAATAAGCCTGAAGGTATTACTTCAGCAAAAGTCGTTCAAATAATTAAAAAAAAACTAAAATGTAACAAGGCAGGACACACTGGAACACTGGATCCTTTTGCAACTGGAGTATTGCTTGTTTGCATTAACAAGGCCACTAAAATTGCCCAATACCTTTCAATATTAGACAAAGAATACATCGGTACCATGATCTTGGGCATTGCAACTGATACTCAAGATTTAAAGGGCAAAATAATTAATATAAAATCTATTGAACAAAGTATGCTCAATTATAAAAGGATTAATGACGTATTTAAAAGTTTCCTTGGAAATATATGGCAAAAACCCCCTGTTTTTTCAGCAAAAAAACACAAAGGTGTTAGACTATATACCTTTGCGAGAAAAGGTATTAAAGTAGATTTATCTCCACATAGGGTAACAATACATAATATAAGCATTCTAAAAATAGTTTATGATAGTTTCCCAAGTATTGTTTTCAAAATAAAATGTTCAAAAGGAACTTATATTAGGGCACTATGCAATGATATTGGAGAAAAATTGGGTTGTGGTGCTTATTTGTCTCAACTTAAGAGAACTGAAGTAGGCAATTATAATATAGGTCATTCTATTAATTTAGATAGTTTTTTAGAAAAGCAATATAAGGAGCAAAATAAGTACATAGTAACAATGGACCAATCTCTAAGCCAATACAAAAAACTAATATTGAGAAAAGACGAGAATCTAACAGCAAGAATCAGAAATGGAAATCAGTTTTCAGACAACGAGATAGATTTTATAGACAATGGAAAGGCAAATACTCCCGGGGGTATATTTAGAGTTTGCTCAAATGATGGCGATTTGATTGCGATAGCAAAAGTAATTGAGGAATCTGGTTATCCAAAAAAATATAAGGTTACAAAGGTATTCGTATGAAAAGTAGAGAAATAAATTATACTTACAAAGAAATTAAATATAGTAATACAGATGATAAAAGTTTGCTGAAATACATAGCACTGGGATTCTTTGATGGAATACATCGTGGGCACCAGGCTTTGTTAAAATGGTGTGTAGAAGAGTCAAAAATTGCTGGTGCTATAAGTACTGCTGTTCTTTTTGACGAACATCCGGGAAAAGTCATTAACAAAATAAATAATTATTCGCTTTTGAGTACACTAACAGAAAAAATTGATAAAATTAGAGAAATTGGAATTCAACAAATAATAGTTTTTAACTTCGATGAGTATTTTTCTAAAATAATAGCAGAAGATTTTTTAATAGAAATATTGTTAAAGAAATTTAATATGGGGGCTGTGTTTGCTGGTTATGATTATCGCTTTGGTTTTCAGAAAAAAGGCGATATTGCATTGATAAAGCAGTTAGGAGAATTTTATAATTTTAAGTCATTTGTCATGAATCCAAAAACAATAAAAAATGGCCAAAAAATTAGCACTACTGCTATTAAAGAATATTTAAAAAAAGGTGATATCATAAAAGCCAATAAATTTTTAGGCTATCCTTATCAAATTGTTGGAAATGTTCTTCATGGCGATAAGAGGGGGAATTCTGTCCTGTCATTTCCAACAGCAAATTTAGAAATAGAAGCAGGGAAACTATTGCCAAAAAATGGTGTATACCTTGGGTTTACTTATTATAAAGGGCAAAAATATAATAGTTTGATAAATATAGGCTTCAAGCCTACTTTTAACAATGAGAATGACAAAATATCTGTAGAAGTCTATATATTTGATTTTGCAGAAAATATTTACAATAAACGAATCAATATTTCATTTATTAGGAGAATAAGAGATGAAAAAAGATTCACTGACCATAGAGATTTAGTTTTGCAGATAAAAAATGATAAAATTGTAGCTGATAAATATTTTAAAGAACATAAAATCAGCACAGAATAATGTTTGTTAATATGCTAACAGATAAGTATTGTAGAACTCAAATAAGTTTGAATGAAGAAATCAATTATGTTATAATATATATTTGAATACTCATAATATTGTATCTTCTTGTATAGGATTTACATTATTAACACATAAAAAGATTAAGATAAACTAGATGACAATTTTTCACCTGAAGTCCAAAGTTGGAAGTCATATTGCTTAGAAATATTATAGCTAAAGTATAAATAAAAAATCGAAAGAAAAAGAGCT
>LDZT01007402.1_pt1 | contig 10637 bp, 12 predicted proteins | sample 615521 | NCBI WGS metagenome assembly LDZT01 (sample SAMN03408292, study PRJNA278302) | terrestrial metagenome | isolation source: oil reservoir sample SB1 | place: USA: Alaska, North Slope, Schrader Bluff formation | collected 2011-09
GTTTTAGCGCCAACTTTACCTGCCTTGCTTGGTTTACTGTTATGGTAGCGTTTGCTGGAATATGTCCGGGTTGAAATTTAAAGCCCTCCGGTACAGTAATCCGTCCCTTAGATATGGCATCCATGACGTTGTCACGAGGTGTACCAAGAAATAAATGATTTGGGTTTACACATAATTTGTTGTCACATTTGTGGCATACGTACATACCCTCTGGTATGTCACCTATAAATATTCTATATGATACGCGATGTGCAGAGCATACTTTGTTGTCAAATTTGAACGCCCCATATCCGCATTTTCCACGAATAGATGCCGTCCAAAGCCAGCAACCATTTTCTGAATACTCAATTTTGCTTAAAAATCTTTGGAGGGTTTTTAGATCTGTCATATTATCGCTCCTGTACGATATTCCTGAAAATGATGTATAGGGAAGGTGGTCAGGATATCCACTTTATCACGTTGCAATCGCTATCCCTATACGATTTTATTTTACAACCAATACCATTGTATCACAATAGAGCATAAGTTTCAAGCGATTTACAACCGCCGAAACCCGTCAGGCCCTTATCCTTATTCAAGAATACTTTCGCCAACCTTATAAACGCCGGTGGCAACCAGGCCCAAGCCAACGCCGTGAACAAGATACTCTAAAATCACAATGTCCACAAAGCCTTGTTCTGGGATAGCAAGCAAAAAGCCAAGCGCAAAAGCCAGAGCGGTAATCATCCAGCCTTCTACCCATTCAAACTTTTGCAGTTCACGTTTTGCATATTCCACAATCGCCATCAACAGGGCAATCAGAACAGCGTTTGTACTCAAGAACTCAACCATCGCATTATACAAGTGTAAAAACATTTTAGCCTCCTATAACAATCCAACTATTACGTTGATGATAATGCCGAGCCACGCTAGCACGACATACCATACAACTTTTTTAATGTCATTGTGCAAATCCTCTAACCGCTTAAATCTTGCTTCATTATCTGGAATTATACCACCTTTCTCTAATGTACCAATCAACTTGTCCTTAATCTCCTGCACGTTACTCGCAACACTATCAACTGCCTCTTCAACAGAGGCTAACCGGTTAATAACAGAGTGCGTAGGGTCTCCGTTTCCCTCAATGACTTTGCGTAAATCCTCAACTTCTTTTCGTAACTCAGACCTGTCCGAACATGCGTCAATACCAATGTCATAGGTGACATCCGACAATGCAACCAGGGCTTCTGTGTAACTGCTCATCTTTTTAATCTCATCTAATCTGCGGCGTATGGCATCTGCATTTCTCATAATGTCCTCCGTTATTTATAGTAGCCATAGCAGGCCCTACCGTTATCTTGCCTTACCCATTCTCTTTTTAGTTCGCCCCTTTTCATCTTGGCTTTCAAAATTTCGCTTGCCCGCTTTTCACCAATCCCGATCTTTTCGGCAAGCATTTTAGCCGTTACATGTTTATCAGTATCAAGTGCGGGAAAGTCATGCTCTGATGCCAACTCTTCAAGTAAACTGTATTCCTCTTGTGTTATCTTCATTATTAGAACGCCTCCACTTTCGTGTCCTCAATTTCTAATATCTCAGGAATGACTTTCGATGCGCCAGATTCCATAATGTCAAAGTTTATCATTCCAATCGTGTTTATATCCTCGTTGGCGGCCACCTGATTACCATAATGCGTTTTCAGCTGCCAGCATGGAGTTATACAGCCAAACATTGACTTTCGCCTGCCGTGATACCATGCCTGGGTAAATACGTGATTATGACTTCTGATTACAAAGTCCGGTATATCATAGCCCATATCTAAGGCATTCATATACATACTTTTTAGCGTGTAACTAATTGAGTTTTCAGAAGTCCATGCTCTGCTTCCTTTATTGAATCCATGATGCGCTATATGAAACATCTTTCCGTTTACGGTCCGGCGCAATTTCTGGAAATAGTACCTGCCGTCTTTAGTAATCTCAGAGGTGTCACGTCTCAAAGGTACAACGCCGTCTAAATCACGCCCTAAAGTATTTATATATTCGCCTCTTTCATGTGCGGTTGATCCGCGTACTAAATACATTACATCGTTTCTTTTTGGTTGATAATCTACTATCTGCATCCATTCATCAAGTAAACTGACTGCCATTTCGGTTTGCTCTTGTCCGTGCTGTGTGATTACCTGATTAGTCTCATGGTGAAAATTGTCAATAGGTTCTCCATTCAAGATAAGTACCAACCTCTTTCGGCGTTTGGTTTCATTCAGCAAGTCTTTAGTAACTTTTGCCGAATTAATCCACTGCCGATACAAAATCATTTGTGCTGGTGAAGCGTGATATGTACCGCCCTCTGCCAGGTTCCATTTAGGCGGTGCTAAGGCGGTTGTACCACCTACCTGCATGTCTGAGATAACCGCAACAACAGTGTCTTTGTTTGGCATGCTTTATCCCTTCGATTGGTCATCGCCGCTATGTTCGGTTATTTGTTTTCTAATATCTCAATACGGCGGGTGTTGTCAGCCACCCGTTCCTCAAGGGTCAGCGGGGCGGGTATCACGGGGTCATCAATCTTCCGCATGAAGTTGCTACTCACCCACCGCTCATCACCAACCCGCCACCAAATGCCCGACTGCTCATAGACCAGTCGTTTCTCACCTGCCAGGAGATAGCCGACCACATTTTCTTTGCTTTGCCACGGGTCAGACCTGACCGTCAGCGCCTTTTCAGCAGTACACACCGCCCAGAACGGGTACGTCACTGGCTCTGGTTGGGGTTCTTCTATCGGTGGGGTTTCCACTTCCCACTTAGCCTCGACGATAGCCTGCCCCAGCTGGGGCTGCAGATTGAACGCCTCGTAATATTCCCACCAGTTGCACCCTGCCAGCCCGTGCTTTTTAACCTCATCAACGAATATCTTCTGGTCTTGGGGGATAGCACTCCAGCCGTGTTCTTTGAACGCCGCCCCGGTGGGGATAATCGGCACTGGTGGGAAGGCTTTGTATTCCTCCAGCGTCCGTGCTAACTGCTGGGGGACGGTGCCATTATTTTTCATCCAGTACACCTGCGGCATGTTATAGTCGCAGTATTCCAAAAACACCCTGAACGGGAAGTTTCGGTGCAGGCTGGGGAACCTGAAGGTCGACAACGCCAGCGGCAGGTCGGGCATCTCCTTCTTGAGCGCATCACAGTACACCCTGGCAGAATGCGCTGGGTTCACCAAATCCCGATAGGTCATTTCTGCGTTGATAACCAACCCGTCATAGCTCTGCTTTTTCAGTTCCCCGATGACAGTAACAGCCTCGTTGACGGGGTCTCTGCCATACACGAAGTGGTAGGGGATGACCTGGATGCCCGCCTGGTGACACAGGTGGGTGAAGTTCGGCAGGTAGGCTGCGCTTTCGTTGACGTTGCCCAGTATGCCATCGGCAATCTTCGGGATGACGTGAGTCATGCCTGCCCGTTTCAGGTTGTCCACGATAGCGGTCAGGTTGCCGCCGTCTGAACGCCTGAATTGCCATAAGTAAATGCCTTTGCCTTGTATCATTGTTTAACTCCTCTAGCCTATTTCATAGACTACTTGGAAATTTCCTCTTTTTGCACCGCTAGTCGTCCAGCCGGTCGCACTCGTTTCAGTCGATAAAAAGAACATATTGGGGTCAGTCACAGATTTAGACCTCACCTGAACCATACCAAAGCCGAATCGTATCGTATCGCCGTTCACCATATAAGAAAGCGAGTTGTAATAAAAATCCACCCCATCAGACACAACCGTGGGTGTATTGAAACGAAATATATTACCGTTCGACGTGCCATTTTCCATGCGGACTGTTACATAGCACATCTTGCCAATTATCATGAAACGGAACGTACCAGGCGGGTCAACAGAGAACCCCTGAAATATAGGAATCCAATTAAACCATCCTGGATGCCCCACACCACCACCCTTGCTGAACGCTGCGTCCGTGATAGAAGCATTAGCCACGCTGTAATCACTACCACCGGTCACAGTCAGCAGGGTGTCGGCGACGGCGATCACAGAGAAGTATTTATATGCGCCACCCTGTTTTAGCCGTATCTGGTCGCCAACAGCATAGATGTTCTCTGCACCAGACGGTACGGTGATTTGAGTGCTGGAGTAGTAAGACCAACCAGTTACCTCGATCCAGCTATCTACGATTGTCTCAGGGGTCGGAATTGCTCCTACAACATTGTTGCCATTCCTTTTTAAGAATTCGCCGTCCGCAACGGCGCCGACCTCTAGTACGGTGGGACCACCAGACTCCTGAAGATATTTTGGCGCTTCTATAGCCGCCTGCAACTCGTTGATGTCCGCCGCCATGACGTCATCAACATTATCTGTTTTGCGCGTAAATGTATAACCCATATTTCACTCCTTTATCAATTAACCTTCATAATAAACACCCGTTTTATATGCAGTGGGTTTGATGACGCGTTGTCTGTATCTGGCGTTGGGTGGCCGTGGCTGTCCTCGAGGGATATATTTTGTACTGTAATGGTGTTGTGCCCATGGCTTCTCGTGGCATGTGTTGCACCTGTACCGGCAGTACCAGTCACAGCGCCAGCAGTACTTGCTGGAAAATCTTTGCTGCCACCATGATTGTGCGCACAACGTATATCAGTATCTGGCACTGCATGTTTATGATCACTTGCACCACCAGCCATACCTACCTGTCCATTACTGCTTGCGCCCCTGATAAATCTTCCAACCAGATTGGGTGTGCCATTCGTGCCATCACAAACAGCCCAGTCCGCTGGTATTAGCGCGTTATCCCATGCAATTATTGTCCCGATAGGGAAGCTCATATCACACTATCCTCATCATATAATACAGGTACAAATACTGTGGCAAATGGTCTGCTGCAATTGTGCTGCCCAGCGTATGTGTGTGGTCGGCATCTGTGTTGAGGTTCCCAGACGCATGATGGCCATGTGGCGCTGCCATCGCGCCTGTACCACCATAATTGCTCGCTTGCCTGCTGGTTGATGCACCACCCACATCTACTGAAATACTATGCGTATGCCCGCCATCCGCCACCACAGATGGATTGCTATGAATATGGTTCACGGCGCCACCCCCAGCGCCAACATCACCATCCACCGCAGCTATATATACAAATTTCTCTCGCATATCAGGTGTACCGACGTTGCCATTACACAGCGCATAATTCTCTGGCATTTCACCCAGGGTTTTACTCCACATGATAATGCCATTGATTGGACAGTCAGCATCAACCAACGCCTTAATCCAATACAGCCGTCGATAGGGTGGCAGTGCCTCTGTTTCTCCCGTATCATTTAATGCATGATCATGCCCGCCCGCACCGCCAGATACAAATCCATATTGAGCGGCATGGGTATGCCCATCATGTGCCACATCTGCATTACTGGTCGGATAATGCGTAATCGAGCCACCCGACCCGCTCATAGCAGCGGAGCTTGCTGTATGAGTGTGTGGGTCTCTGGCATCTGTATTCAAGGAATAGGGATGTATATGGCTGTTTGCCCCCGCAGGTGTATCCGTGGCTCCCCCTTGCCCGGCCCCCATTACAAACTTGCCACTGGCAGCACTGACAATTTGATATTCCACTGGCAATTCCCCGGCAGTACCAAACCACAGTATTTCACCGCCAGCAGGCACCATACCAGAAACAGGTTCACCACCCCCTGGCATTTCTTGCATCACTGATTCTGTTTTTATGCGTGTCCTGACAGCCTGGCCATTCTCAGCCAGCCATTCATGCGCAATATGAATAACTCTAAATTTATTACTGATTCCCCATGTGTCCAAATTTAGCTGAACAACATCCATCAGGTCCAACTTAAATTGTAAATCCGGTCTATCTTCAACAATAAACTGTGGATATAGCGGAGCGGCGCTCAGGTAAGATAACAGGAACTCAGACAACTGCTTTGCCAAAGTAATACTTTGCAACCACCTCACACTAAGTGTGAAATTTCTCGCAACTGATAAACTGGCCTCAGAATAATCATAAATGCTGACAACATTAGGCACCGTGATAGGCTTCCCCCTAATTTTTGCTAATGTTATATACCCACCAACAGCATCGTAATTCTTTAGTTCCCACAGCGCAGAATGTCCCTGATCCGTAAAATTTTCTGTTCTCAAATCGATAGGATCGCCTGCTCCGTCCGGATCGGTATTACCTGCATAGTCAACGCCACTTTCGGGTGGGGCAATAACATCAGCGGAAGGGTTGTTATATGAGGCTTCCATTTTGAATATTTCACCAGGGTTAATGAATGGGGTTTCCCGAAGAGTCCAAACATCTTGAAGTGTTTCCACCACTTGAGGATGTGCTTCAACCGTAATTCTGTTTCGTAGATTTTCCCACGGTTGTGGGATGGCAATATCTTTCAAGACTTGATCTTCTGTAATCGTTGCAACGATATCTGTCGGATGATGACGATTATGATATTTGAATGTGCCATCTGAGGCAATGAACACGTTGCCCAGTCCAGAAAAAGCCAACTCCTCAAGTTTTGGCTTTGCTTTGTCTCTCTGCTCATACCAATATCTCATAAATTCTGGTGAAATATCAAGCTGATAGGGCCACTGTTGCGTCCAGCGGCTCTCCAAAAGCAAAGTTTCTATAGCCTCATCATGTCGTTTAACCTGGCTTACAGGTGCCGCAACATCCACTTCCTGGAGATATTCCCACCCATCAGCCAACACCAGGTCAGATGTTTTGCGCCTACCATAGGGAATGATGTCAACCAGTGTCCCAGCAAAGACAGGATACATTGTTCCATCGGACCCGTTTTTCACCCGTATTCTGGCTTTTTTCCCCGGAGACAGCTTGCCATATAGCGGGCCATCAGCATTATACGGATCGTACCGACCGGTATCGTTGTGGACCTTCACCGTGCAGTCCCCAATAGCCATTGGCTCAAACCCGTCACCACCGGAAGCTACCATATAGTCTCTCCCGCGAGAGCTTGAAAGTGCAAACGCATATTCGGCCTCATTCTCTCCAGACCAGTCACCATCGTCATCCCAATCAATCTCAATCGCCCAAAGTAGATTCGGATTGATGGGTGCGGTTCCATACTTGAACGTGGAGTACTTCGCTTTACCGTATCTCATGCCGCGGCCAAAGCCTTTCTAACAATTCGAGTAACCAGCGGCGTCAGCTTGCGTTCGGCATCAGCCATATCCGCCAGGGAAACCACCGCATGCTGCTCAATAACAACCTGGATGGGTCTTTGCGAAGCACCAGAATAGCCACCGCTCTCCCTCAAGGTTTGCACCGCTTGCGTATTGCTCACGATGCGGCCCGACATAGCGGGGATAAACGGCTCAGGCCCCATCTCGCCCACCCAGTGCACGGGTAGGCCGGCAGCGGCGTGTATTTCACCACCGGCGGCATTTGGTACTCTATTTTCTTTTTCTCCATTGCGCCCACCACCAGGTACAGCTTCAATTCTACCATAATCAAATTCGTAATATTCAGTGATAATTTCGGTGATAATCTCTGATGGAATACCAGCCAGCGCCAGAACATAGTTAGCCACCTCGATTTGCCCATCTTCAAGAAGGCCAATAACCTCATCCATTGCCGTTTGGTAATCTTCAGCACTGATAACGCCATCCGCCCACGCCTGGATTAGATCACGCTGGACGCGCTCCAGAAATAGCTCCTCCTCGGTGATCTTGCCGGTCAATAGCAGGTATTCTTCCATCATCTTGTTGCGCTCTTCGGTGGCAATACCCAGGTCGCGCATGGCCGCCTCAGTTCCCCTTAGGGCACTTTCAAGTGCTGACATGGCGCTTGCTGAAGCGGCGAGTCTACCAGCTGCCTCGGCCGCATAATCCAGCGATTCGCTAAAAGGGTCAGTCATTCGCCGGGCAAATTCAGCAGATTCGCCGGCGGCATCAAGCTCGCCTTGTAATATCCTGAGGTATTCAAGGGCTGCCTCGGCAGCCCCTTCTTCGTCAAACAAAAAGAAGGTCTTGCCCTGCCACAACCCCTTTATATCTTCGGCTGTATAACCCAAATTAAGCAATTGCTGTTCCATTTCCTCAATTGCTCTATTGGCATTAATCACCGTTAATTCATCAGCAAATATCTTAATGGCCGGCAGGGCGGTGTTTACAAAATTGGTCTTAATGGAATCGCCCAGGTCTTTTATCCCGGACTCAAGCCGTCTGAAGTCGCCAGCGGCGCTATCGGCCGCATGACCAACGCGCTCAATTTGCTCTTCGGCCTGTTGTAAGAACGCTTCTTTGAAAGCAGCGTCAGCATCCATTCCCGCCTCTTCAAGTTCCTTTACCCGCTCAGTGAAACCCGCAACACTCACGCCCAGCGTGTCAAAGCGCCTGATAGATTTGTTGGTCAGGGTCAGGGTTAAGTGATCTATGCTCATGTTCAACGCACCCGCAACCGCCGCCAATCTAACCGCCTCATCATGGGTGTTGGCAAGCCCCAGCGCCATCATGTCGGTAGCACCCGACATCATTTCACTATCAGACATTAAGCCACGCGTGGCCTCCCTTAAATCGAGAAGCAATGAATCTGAGGTCGTGCCTATGGACGTCGCCAGGTTGTCAAATTTAGTTTCTAAATATTCAAGCTCGGCGCCCTCACGCGCAAACTCGTATGCCTTCTTAAATAGCTCAATCGCCTCGCGGGCAATCTGAATGCCCTGGTTGATGCCCAGGAGCGCCATTTCCCAATCGACGCCCATGCCTTTGCCAGATTCACCAGCCTCACCAGCCGCCACCTTCATTTCCTCAAGGGATTTGTTTACCTTGCCAAGCTCTTTTGAGGCGGCATCCTCACCAACAACTCTAATTTTTACATCAGCCATCTTTTTTACTCGCCTTTGTCTTCGCCTGCATCCATTCCATCAGGTAGCCCCACCACTCAGCAGTGCAATTCTCTACCAGTTCCCAGGGGGCGATATGGTAGGTTTCAGCGATGTGTAGCACCGTTCCCCAAACCGGCAGTCGTGCTGGTACACCCTTGAAATACAGGTTCAGCTCGTCTCGCTCGGTTCGGGTGACGTAGGGTTTGGCGGTTTGTTAATTAATGCCAATAGATCGCGGTACTGCTCAAGCGTGGCATCCAATAGCGCCTCACGCGCCTCGGCCCGGTCTTCGGGTTCACTGATAAAGCCCAGCAGGAAGGTGATTAACTCCTCATAGGCATCGCTTGAAAGGTCGCCCTCTTTCAGCATCTCATTAAAGCGGTTGGCCGCCATTACGCGCCGCAAATAGCCGGGCGTCTTTTCATCAGGCAGGTTGAATATCAGCTCGGCCATTAGGGTAAGCTCACTAACTCGTTACCAACAATCGCCGTGAAGAAGGCGGCTGCCGTCGCGTTGTAGCGTGCCCGGAAGTTACCCGTCACAATATCGTTACCATCCCGTTCGCCTTTCTTCTCGAAGTTATCCCACTTGCCAACCATCCGCAATTTCAGGTATTTTGCGGCGCTTGACCCGTCGAATTGCAGGGCAATCGAACGGGCTGTACCGGCTCTCCAGGCGGCGATCTCGGTAACCGCTGTGGCATCGTGTTCAAAAGTAATGCTCATGGTCACCTCTGGCATAGTCTGTTTGACGAATGAGAAATACAGCTCTCCATCAGCGGTATAAACCGGCGTCCAGCCCGTATTACAAGCCAGGTTCATACTTAAAAGCGTATTGCTTTTCTGTGTGATGGCCGGGTAAGTGGCAACAGGGTCAATGTACAGTTTGCCTTTGCTAAACAGGATTTCCTCAACCGCAGGGATTGATAGCCCGCCGGTAAAGGCATTGTCCGTCGTAGGGGCAACCTGCCGTCCCACGACCTCAGCATTCATCATCAGGGCTTGCCCAGCCTCACCGCTCAGGTTGAATGAGCGCACAAAGCCGTAAGCAAACTCCTCTACCTGCTGATTATTGCCACCCTCCCAGGTGTAGGTTGCCAAGTCGGTGCTGGTATTGATGTCAGTTGATGCAATCGGCATCGTGTAGGTGTAGATGTAGCCGACGCCGGCGTCCGTTGTGGGCGTGACGTTTTCGATGCCCATTTCGAACAGATAAGGCAACTGCTCAAAAGTAGCCTCAGTGTTCTCAAGGCTCAAAAGCGCTTCCACCCTGGGGATGTATGACCTATCCGTACCGGGTAAAATCCCAATATCCTCTTGCGGGAATACGGTTTCCAGGTTGTCCTGGATAGTCCCGATACCCCGCCAAATACTGGTAGCCGGCACCGCCAAACCCGCGGTGGCTTCCTTGCCCATTTGTAATTTACGATATGCTTTTATTCCTGGCATTGCTAATCCTCCTCAAATTCAGCCTCAAAAGGCTCTGGTTTCGTTTCTAATTCCTTAGCCCTTTTTGGCTTCGGTTGCTCAACTTCCGCGTATAACCCCAGCGATAAGAGGAACTCACGGCCGAAGCGCCTTACCTCCTCCGCTGTCAGGTCACGCGCCGGGATACCTGTATAAAACCCGCTGCCCGGCTTGTACCTCATCTCAATTCCTGCCATAGTTCCTCCAGTTCTGGGTCTAACTTGTTACCAATATGTCTTGTGTAGCGCTCAAACGTTGTCAGGCGCAACAGCCCGGCCTGGTCAATCGCTTGCTCAAAGGGGCGCTCGTCTGCCATTGTCTCTTTGGTGTAGGATAGTAATGG
>LDZT01006188.1_pt1 | contig 10634 bp, 9 predicted proteins | sample 615521 | NCBI WGS metagenome assembly LDZT01 (sample SAMN03408292, study PRJNA278302) | terrestrial metagenome | isolation source: oil reservoir sample SB1 | place: USA: Alaska, North Slope, Schrader Bluff formation | collected 2011-09
AAGCACTAATGAGGCTTTGTGATAGGATAGGCGTGCATCGAAAATCCGTTCAGGAAGGGTAGTATCCTCCACAATGACCGAACCATAAGGTTGCTGACAAACAGCAGCAATCGTCTCGGTTTTCCATTTCTTCCAGTAAAATCCATTGAACATGTATTGATAAGTCAATCCAGTAGCATAAGAAGCCAGTCCTTCATTCAGCCAGATATCAGTCCATGAACCAGTAGTTATCTTGTTCCCAAACCACGAATGTGCCAATTCGTGGGATAGAATATGATGATTGAATGGTCCGGCAAATGTCAAAGTCTGGTGTTCCATACCTCCGCCCATGCCACATTCCAGATGTCCATATTTTTCCTCCAAAAAAGGATAAGGACCAAATAATTCCGAATAAAGTGCATACACAGGAAAAAGTCCTGCAGTAGCGTTTTGTTGCTGGTTTATATCTCCAGAATAAACATAGTTATAAATTTTTATGGTTCCATACTTGGTAGGAGCCTCCTCTATATAAGTTTGATAATCACCCACAGCAACACCTATGAGATAAGATGCAACAGGATAACGATGTTTCCATAAAGATTTTACCCATAAGCCGAGGGTATCTGATTTTACAGGCATTCCAATGGTTGCAGCCTTGTAGCCTAAAGGAAATAAAATACTAATATCCGTTGAATCTATTTTATCATCGAGGGTAATTTTGCAGGGAAACCATGTAAATGCACCATAGGGTTCGGATAGCGTCCACAAAGTCGGCTTGCCAAGATGAAAACCTGTAAATAACGAATTTTCTCCAAGATAATTGGGAGGATCACCATGGTATATGATTTCTAAACTGTCTAATTTTCCTTCAAGCAGGATTTCAGGAAAATTGATGATAAGCGCATGTATACCAGGCCTCGAATAATTTAAAAGATTTCCATGATAACTAACATTTTCAACTTGAAGCGAATCGTGCAACTGTAAAGAAATGCTGTCGGCATCTTCGTGTGGAATGATAAAAAATTTTACCTTCCCTTTTACATAATGAACCAATGGGTCTAATTCGAGTTCTAACTTCATGAAAACAAGATCATACTTATCTCCTGGCAAGGCAGGTGGCAAGGCTTCAAACGTATTGAGGGGATTTTGAGTAGAGAACATTTTTTCTTGAGCGAAAGGCAGAATGATTTGAGCTTTACTGATATTGCCACTGAAGGAAAAATTTACAAACAACATGACAAGGATTGCGAAAAAATGAAATAAAGGAATATAAAGAATTTTCCTTGAATTTTTATTGTACGTCATTGCAATAAAAAGTTTTTATCTTTAAATTTACATAATAATTTTCGATGAATAGACAGATGCATAAAATTCATTTCTTTTTTCACAATCTAACATTTTATTTTAAGAGAAAGAAAGCATCAATCCCTGAGAAAAAGTTCTCGCAGATATCCGTTGATGTCCTCGTAAATTTAAGCAGATAAAAATTTGCGTTGATCAGAGTGGAGTTAAATCTGCACATATCAGCGAGAAAAAATTCAGAAATTATTTCGGTTTATGCTTTCAGATATTTTTTAACCCAATAAACACAGTCTTTAATAAAATTTGATTAGACAGGACCTTGATAGGAGAAAACAAAAATTGAAGCCTGACAAATGATATAGTAAAGGGGGTAAGTTTACTCATTATCGGCCTGAAATCTAAACCCTAATCGCTTGCCGATGACAAGGCGAGAGTTTTCAGCATAATGCATTATAGCACCTGCCGTAACCATTTTTACTTCATCGAAAGGTGGAGTCAACAAATCGAAATTAATAGCATAAAGCATGCTCGATTTAATGAGGTTTTCTGCCGCAGTTTCATCAAACAAAAAAGTTCCGAATTGTGGATAAAGAATACCCACTTCTCTTTTCCCTTCGATAAAATAATGCATATTTTTATTGATAAACAGCCGTCCAATCAAATAGCCCAAGTCGTTTTCGCGATTGTATTTGAATGAATTGCTCAAGAAATTATATATATGAATTACTCCGCAATAGCTTCGAGTTTTATCTTCACGAATATAAGCAGTGCGCATTACATCATGATCTCTTGAAAATTCAAACATGTCGGTATGCATGAAAAAAATAAGAGCATCACCTGCAAAAAACATCTGGCTTTCAAATGGACTTATGCTATTATATTCAATCTTCAAATGTTCATCTCTTAAAGGTGAATTCTGAGAAATCTTGTGTGCAGCATTATTGATCAGTTCAAAAGCTCTCTCGGTGTTTTTATAAATTTCCTTTTTAAGATTACCCTTGTCGTTGAGCGTAGAAAACAATTCTTCGTTTGAAATTTCATCCATAGCTAAATCAATTATGATTATTCAAAGGTAAAAGAAATTTGAAACATTTTGGCAGATAGTTTTTTAATACTATCAGTATATAAGTTACCTTCACGGAAAATCATGTCGTTAATCCCATACATCATTTTTATTTCAGTAGAAAATTTAAAATAAACGGTATAAAAGTCGAAACCCACGCCAATGTCACCTGTAAAATCATGTTTTTTCAATTTTACCACTACAGTAGATGGACTCTCGGCCTTGTCCTTAGTTGAAGAAGCAAGGTCGATTTTATAAGATGCTCCAGCAGTAACGAAAGCTCTGAAATTATTTAAACGCTTCGATTTATATTTAATATATAGCGGAAAGTCTATAAAGGTAGAATTGATGTTTTTCGAAATATTGACGATGGAGGAATCGGCATGTGAGAATTGCATAATCGAATAATGTAAATCTCTTTCTCCGAATTGAAGCCCTGGTAAAAAACGAAGATCAAAATATTCTCCTAAGCGCAGGTTAGAAACCAAACCAATAGAAAAGCCCGGAACAGGAGAGCTTTCTATTCCGATTACACGTGCTGAGTCGGCCACAAGATCGGGAATCTGATCGCGATTCCAGACTTTTTGTTGAAACTTATCGGCTGGCTCAACCACAAAAAACATCTGATTCCCGGCAACATAAAATCCAAAATGTCGGGGTGCTCGATCAAATTTTGGTAAATTCATTACCGATGGGCCTTCCTGAGAAAAACTCCTCATCGAAACGAATAATAATAAAATGATGATTATGAAATTTTTTTGTTTCAAAAGCATTATCCCATTTCGAAAATAAACGAAACCCATAAGGCTTTATTTTAGTGGGTATTATTTCTTAGCTTCATAAAGAGTAGCTATTCCAAAAGTTAATGCCTGAAAACTATTATTTTGAAACCTAGCTTTCAATAATTGATCTGTAAAATCTTTACCTTGCGGAAATTGCACTACGGATTGAGGAAGGTAGGTGTAAGCCTCACGATTTTTCGAAATCCAACCTCCCACAAGAGGAAGTATGTGTCGAAAGTAAAAAAGGTAAACACCCCTCACGAATTTATTCTTTGGAATAGAAAATTCAAGTATGAATACATGGCCATCGGGTTTAAGAACTCTATGCATTTCGGAAAGTCCTTGGCCGAGGTTTCTGAAATTTCTCACCCCAAAAGCAACCATTATGGCATCGAAAGTATTATCTGCAAAAGGAAGATCCTCAGCAGAAGCTTCAAGGAGTTGTATCTTTTCGTTTAAGGAATATTCTTCGATTTTTCTTTTCCCTATTTCGAGCATTTTATTCGCAATATCGCACCCTATTATTTGGCAAGGAATTTTTTTTGCAGCCATTATGGCTAAATCGGCCGTACCCGTGGCTACATCCAAAATATAAGATGGTTTTTTATTGGCTAAACGACGAATGAGCTTCTTCCGCCAAACGACGTCTATTCCAAATGAAAGAAAATGATTTAAAAAATCGTATTTAGTGGCAATACCGTCGAAGGTTATAGGTTGAGGACGTTGCAAATCTTCCATTTCCATTCAATTAATGTCAAAGAATTTCCAGCCGATTGATTTCTTCTGAAAGATGTTTGGCATTAACAGGAACTACTCCCAATTCCTCACAAACCAATCCTCCGGCAACATTGGCTATTTTGGCTGCATCAAGAGGTGATAAACCCGCAGCTAAACAAAGACTCGCAACGCTAATCACCGTATCACCCGCTCCAGAGACATCGGCAATATTCCTTAAATGCGCAGGAATAACCTGATAATGAAACTCATCACTTTCTGTAGAATATCTAATAACCATCCCTTTATCCGAAAGCGTAACAAGAACAATATCGGCATTAATATTCTCTTGCAAAATCATAATGGCTTCTTCCAAGTTGAATTTATCAAGCAAATAATTGTAATTCGACTTTAAGCCATTTTTTAGTTCCTTGAGGTTGGGTTTAAAAAGAAAAACATTATTATAAGCCCAAAAATTTAGGTGCTTAGGATCAACGCAAACTTTGATTCCAGCTTCAGTGGCAAGTTGTATGATATTTTGTATAATGTACTGAGTAATGACCCCTTTATCATAATCTTGAAAAATAATTATATCAGGATGTTTGGTATGAATCTGAAATTTGATGGTTTGAAGTAAACGAGACTGGTCGTTAGGTAAAATGGGATGAGTAGTTTCTTCATCTACACGCAGTAATTGAGTATTATTTCCAAAAATTCGAAATTTAGTCGTAGTAATCCTGTCATTGCTCTGTAATATGCCATCTTCATCGAGTTCGTAGTCCCTCATTAGCTGAATAAGAGTTTTCGATGTAGCATCTTCACCAATTACCGAACATAATATTGGTCGAGCTCCCAAAGATTTAATATTGAGAGCAACATTAGCTGCACCCCCCAATCTGTTACTTCTTTCCACAACATCGACAATAGGAACAGGAGCTTCGGGCGATAAACGATTTACCTTCCCCCAAATATATGAATCTATCATTGCATCTCCAATCACCATTATACATAGATTCTGAAATTTTTTAAAAAGATCGTTTTCTAACCGGGTATCACTCATTATGATAACAAATTATAATGATTAAGGTGCAAAGATAGACTTTGCCTTTCACTTTTACTATTTTAGCTACGAACCTCCTTTGGCAAGTTGCTATAACTAAACTGAAAATGTTATTCTAAGCATACAATTTAAAAGCATTTAAACAAAGAAATACCTTCATCTTCATTTTGATTCGGAAAGAAAAACTTATTTCTCTCAAATTGCAATACTTATTGAATTATTAAACGCTCTGATGTTTGAAACTTTGCCGATTCTATTCTGAGAATATAGATGCCATGTTGAAGATGAGACAGATTAAGCATTACACTGGATGTATAAGGTTTAATTTGAATCGAAGGATAAACTTTTCTCCCCGAAATATCGAAGATAGATAGTGTGGCTTGCTCATTCAAAACTGGTTCAAACACAAGCTTAGTAATGTCGTGTAAAGGATTTGGCCATAATTCTAAATTTATATCCTGTATTTCGGCACGGAACATCCCTAATCCACTATTAGAATGATTAGGAGTGGGAAAAACTCGGCGAAACTCTCCTACTCCATCAGGTATTCTACCCCAGGATGTATCAACAGATTGGTATCCAAAATTCACAGAATCAAGAATTGTTATACCATCTGATGAAGTAAAAATTAGGGACTCTCCTTCATCATTAAGTTTAAAGTTTGAATGGATACCAGGTTGTTGCTCATCTTCATCACACCATACAAGCAAAAAACCATGGGGAGGAATAATGGTTTCGGCGGGAAATTTCCATTTTGTAAGATTGGAAGGTTTATCAGAAAGATAATGCCCACTCAATAATTGAGGAGCATTAGAAAAATTATACAGCTCTATCCAATCATCATATTCACCTGCAGGATCGGCAAAACTATTGTCATTTGAAGCCATTAATTCATTGATTCTTACACTATCGGTATGATTATCGGCAATTTGAATGATAAGCCATCGATCAAGAGGGTATTGCCTGGTTTGATCAAGACTATCAGTAACTTTTATTTTAAAATATATTCTTGTATTGGCAGGCTGAGTTAAAAATGAGACCTTCCAATTGTCGTGCTGAAAAACCAGGGGCAAAGTAGTATCCGGGAAAAAACTCATAGAAATTTCGTTTTCTTGGCCAGCTTCTGAAAATTTATAGATAAGACTGGCATTTTTTATACCTGCAGATGCAAAAATTGAAGCATTCACTTCGACCGAATCGCCTGAGAGCGGATAATGTGGTGAATATTGGAGGGAATAAACAATAGGAGGAGCATTAGTATAATAAATCTGAGAAGCAAGGATAGAGTTACGAAGATTCACAAATTCTCTCAATCCATTCTTAATATGCTGATTAGCATAGTGTTGGGCCGAATACGACTGATGAAAATCATCGATGGTGAAGCCATAATCAAGAGTTCGATAAAAATCCTCTTCAGCTGCTGAATTAATCATGCTTTTTAGCTCTGTTAAACGACTATCCCATAAAAAGAGCTCAAAAATTCTCTGGCTGTAAAACTCTAAAAAATGCGAATAAAGATCATGGTATTGGTTTATTTGGAGCAAACGGTCGGCAAGAGGACGAAAACCAGCTTCTGCCTTTGGCCAGTTATAAGGATCGGCCTGTGCCCAATCTACATTGAACCAGTCAATCCCAAAAGTATTGTCGTAATCGTAAGGAATAATCATAAATTTCCTATCTTCAAAAGAGTAGTAGAGATAATAATTGTTCATCAATGAACGGTAATCGTCCCAACTACCTAACAACACATCCATGGCAAAATATGAAAGTATGTTTCCCACATCGACAATATTCTCCAGAGAATCAGGCAGAGAAGCTAAAGGGGTTAGATTAATGATTCTGATAAAGCGTGCCAATTGACTAAAATCGGCGGCTTCTTCGTTGGTTTTCAACTCATACACAGGCCGGCCCCCACTACTGAGATTTTGGTATAATGCGGGCGATGAACCTATATAATTTAGATCTGCTGGATAAAGACATTTCCAAAGATTACCCGTAGGACCACTAAAATTCTTTTCGATAAATTCTTCGTCGATATGTTCAACGTTGATATACAAACCATAATAATTACCATTGATATATACCTTTACATGATTTGCCCTCGAAGCTATAATTCCTGCTTGTTGAAACAAATCCCAACACAGCTTCGATCGGATAATAGAAGGATCGTTGTGCTCACCATTGAGATTCAATTTTTCTATGCCCAAAAAATCCCTTCCTTGAATAAAGGTGTTGAAAGAAACCTTGAAGGATTTTTTAGCAGCCTCACGCGAAGTATTTCCTCTTAAACGAAACCCAATACTATCGAAGGTTTCATCCAAATAAGCATTCCGAAAGCGAAAAGTAGCCTGATGCTCAGTTTCACTTTCTACATGTTCATATATCCATTTTAAAGTATCAGGATGAATCGTAATATCCACTCGGGGAATATGGCTATCATCGAATATCTTCCAACTTTCATCTTGTGCACATAGCCATGTACTTGCAAGTAAAAGAAGGAGAGTAAAAAAAATCCTTTTCATGGCCAAGAAGTAATTTAATATTTTATACAAATTAAAGTCATTGAATGCCTATATTTTATGATATTTTCAACTTACTTTAAATAAAGAGCCTTATCGAATATCTTCAGTTTTTCTATTTCATTGCGAAAATAATTATCTTGCTATTTATAGAAAGCATAACAGAATTTTAAGGAAGATAATTTCTTCTCATCAAAATTACCAACAACATGCCTAAAATCCACAGAGGAGAAGCTGAAAGTATCAACTTAAAACAGGGCAATCATTTCTTCACTCAATTAAGAAAAAATGTAAGTAAATATTGTGATACAGAAAACCACCGCAAACATGCGGTGGTTACTGATCTAAATTTTTAATTGCAAGTTATTCAGCAGGATGAATTGCTTCTGTTGGGCATACCTCGGCACAGCTGCCACAATCTGTACAAATGTCGGGATCAATTTTGTAAATATCACCTTCACTTATAGCTTCCACGGGGCATTCATCAATGCACGTCCCACAAGCAATACAATCTTCTGTAATTACGTAAGCCATGATTTTGAATTTTTCAATTGACGCGGCAAAATTACATTATTTCTCCTATTATCAAAACCATAGTAAAATTTATTCAAATGAAGAAACATCTTTATTTGCACTTAGTCTTACACATTTTCCGTCAAACTACCTACCAACGGATTTCGGTATAATGTGTTGATATGCGTTTTTTCGTCGGGGCTCAAGATTTTGTTGTCGGGATTGTCGGGGATTGTCGGGGATTGTCGGGGATCAAAATTTTGAACCCCGACATTTTGAATTTCTCCAAACCTAGCATAATCGACTGTCATTCTGAGCGCAGCGAAGAAACGAGCTTGCGAGTTCACTGTAAATAATCTTATTTTTTTTGTCGGTTGATAGTGATAAAAAATTGCACTTGGCAATTGATAAATAAGCCATACCTTTGCTTCAATATTCAAAAGTCATGAATCTATGGAAGAGAATCAAAATCAAACCAGGGTAAAAGACGACATAGTGATACGATTTTCTGGAGATTCTGGTGATGGCATGCAGTTGACAGGCACATTATTCTCAGAGACTGCGGCTTTTACGGGCAATGATCTTTCTACTTTCCCAGATTTTCCTGCCGAAATAAGAGCACCTCAAAATACGCTCGCAGGCGTATCAGGGTATCAGTTACATTTCGGATCAACCAAAATTTATAACTCTGGAGACTTATGCGATGTATTAGTTGCGATGAATCCTGCATCTCTCAAAGCCAATCTCAAATGGGCCAGAAAAGGAGCAACCATCATTATTGATGATGATAATTTTGAAGACAGAGCCATTCAAAAAGCAGGCTATACGAGCAATCCTCTTACCGATGGCAGTCTGAATTCCTTCGTTGTAATTAGAGTTCCTATGAGTCGATTAACTCGTGAAGCCGTAAAAGATCTTGGCATGGATCCCAAATCGGCAGATCGTTCTAAAAATATGTTCGCCTTGGGAATTTTGTTATATATGTTTGATAAGCCACTCGAGCACACTTATCATTTCATAGAGAAAAAATTTGGCAAGAAACCTTTAGTAGTAGAAGCCAATAAACGAGTACTTAGAGCCGGTTATGATTATGCTGATACAGTCGAAATTTTACACTCCCGCATCCATGTTCAACCAGCTAAAATGCCCAAGGGAAGATATCGTGATATAACGGGGAATGTAGCCACAGCTTGGGGCTTGATAGCCGCTTCCGAAAAATCGGGTCGTCCTCTATTTTTAGGTTCTTATCCCATTACACCCGCCTCCGAAATCTTGATCGAACTTTCAAAACATCGTAACCTTGGTGTAAAGACTTTCCAAGCCGAGGATGAAATAGCTGGGATAAATTCTGCTATTGGAGCCAGTTTTGCCGGTTCTATAGGTGTAACCTCTACTTCAGGCCCTGGTTTATCGCTTAAAGTTGAAGCTCTTGGGTTGGCTGTAATGACCGAGCTTCCACTGGTCGTCGTGGATGTACAGCGTGCCGGCCCTTCCACCGGAATGCCCACTAAACCCGAACAAGCCGACTTAAATCTGGCCTTATTCGGGCGCAATGGCGAAGCCCCCCTTATAGTAATGGCCGCTTCCTCTCCTGCTGATTGTTTTTACACGGCTTTTGAAGCCTCTAAACTTTCTCTCGAACACATGACTCCGGCTATCTTATTGAGTGACGGTTACATTGGTCTTGGTTCAGAACTCTTCCGAATCCCCAAAATGGCTGACCTCCCCGAAATAAAACCACCCATAGCCCAACCTAACACACCCTATAAACCTTATGCTCGCGACCAAGAAACCCTAGTCCGTAAATGGGCAATACCAGGAACTGAAGGACTTCGCCACCGCATTGGAGGCCTCGAAAAAACTAACATAGACGGCATAGTTTCAACAGATCCTATTAACCATGAAACGATGGTGAAATTGCGGGCAGAAAAAGTTAAACGTATAGAAAATTTTATCCCTTTGCAAGAAGTTTATGGCGAATCCAAAGGACGCCTCTTAGTTGTTAGCTGGGGCGGTACTTATGGTGCCGTCAGAAATGCCGTAGATAAATGCCGAAGTGAAGGATTGAAGATCGCTCATACTCATTTTAAATACCTCAATCCCCTCCCCCGCAATACAGCCGAAATTCTAAAAGCATTCGATAAAGTTCTGGTTTGCGAACTCAATGCAGGGCAATTTGTGAATTACTTAAGGATGAACTTCCCTGAGGTTAAATATGCACAATACAATAAAATACAAGGCCTCCCATTTATGGTAAACGAACTTTATGAAGCAATTAAATCAAATTTTTAAGGAGAAAGCATTATGAACGAACAAATCATCAATAATACCATTCCAAAGACACCTGTTTCACTTACTCCCGAAGACTTTGTGAGCAGCGAGATGGTAAGATGGTGTCCGGGTTGCGGCAATCATTCCATTCTCAAGTCCATGGAAAAGGTATTCCCAGTAATTGGCTACAAAAAAGAAAATTATGTACTGGTTTCCGGAATAGGTTGTTCTTCCAGATTCCCTTATTACGTAAACACTTATGGTTTTCATGGTATACATGGACGAGCCATGGCTATTGCATCAGGAGTTAAAATCAGTAACCCTTCCTTGAGTACATGGATCATTACTGGAGATGGAGATTCTATGGCTATTGGCGGGAATCATTTCATCCATCTTATTCGCCGTAATATCGACGTTAATCTGTTAATGTT
>LDZT01004672.1_pt1 | contig 10627 bp, 9 predicted proteins | sample 615521 | NCBI WGS metagenome assembly LDZT01 (sample SAMN03408292, study PRJNA278302) | terrestrial metagenome | isolation source: oil reservoir sample SB1 | place: USA: Alaska, North Slope, Schrader Bluff formation | collected 2011-09
CGCAACCTCCGCCGGCGAGAAGGCAAGCAGCGAGTCCACCTTGAGGAAGTCGTAGCCGGCATCCTTGAGCACCCGGGCAAACGGCCTCCCGTAGTCTGGGGAGGTCTGTGAGGGGAGGGTCGCAAAGACCGGGTCGTAGCCCTCCGCGACGAGGGAGACCGAGCCGTAGTAGATGTTGCAGTCGTTGGTCATCCCCATCGCCTCGATGCCGGTCCGCTTTATGGGCCCGATCGGCGATCGGCCCGCCGCATGGCTGATGCGGAGGACGTCGTATCCTCTCTCCTCGAGTTTGTGGAGGGTCGCCGTGACGACCCGCCCGGAGATCTGCACCGAGCCGATCAGGCTCCGGGTCGGGGCGACGAGGACGTAGAGGTTTTCGGGTTCGATGCCGCACTTCTCCGCGATGAAGCCCGTGACTTCCTCGTCCGGGAGGGTGTCCGCCTCCAGCGCGAGGATGCCGATCTCAGAGGCGTCGCGGTAGCCGAGCATTTTGTAGGTATTTTTCGGCTTTAAGGAGAGCGCCCGCGCCGGACCGGAAGCCATCGCGGAGTAGCCCCCGGCCTTGAGCACCCATCCCGCCTTCTGCGAACCGAGGCACGCGAGAGCGGGGCGGCTCACGGTGAGGTGCAGGAACGGGACGGGCACGTCGGCCACCCGGCCCATGGTTATCGCCGCCGTCGCAAGCCCCGCAAGGCAGGTCTCCACGAAGAGGGCGCCCGCCCGGTAACTCCCGGCGACGTGCACGCCGCAGTCGATGCACGTTGCGCCGTTCTCCAGTTCTGCAACCGCCACCCCGAGTTCGTCCCGGCGGTCGATCAGTTCTCTGACGACAGGCATTGCCGTGCGGTTTACGCTGAGCATCGTCCTCACCTATCTCAGCGGAGGGATAGGGTGCAGAACGCTTTAGCAGTTCCCTTCCGGGCATGCAACCCGGTCCGACGCGCACCCGGCAACGACCGGCTTTATGCAACTGCCCGAGAAATAGGTAATTACCTATGCCGGACAACACGAGAGAAGGCTCATCGGCACGCTTCGTGGATGGCGGGATCCCCGCCGGGATGCTCGCCGCCGTGCGGGAAGAGCGGCCTCTCATCCACCATATCACAAACAGCGTCACAATCAACGACTGCGCGACCGGCCGCCATGCAAACGATCTCGGGATCCCGGTCGTCCTAGACCCGGTCGGTGCCGGGGCAACGGCGTTTCGGACTGCATCCACAAGACGGCTCCTGGAGGCTCTCGATATCGCTGTACTGAAAGGCAACGCCGGGGAGATCGGTGTCCTCGCCGGAACCGGCGGGAGCGTCAGAGGGGTCGATTCGGCCGGTATCACGGCCGACCCCGTGGCGACGGTGCGGGAGTGCGCCAGCTCAACCGGGACGGTGGTGGCGATGACCGGGGAGACGGATCTCGTCACCGATGGGAGGAGGGTGTATGCCGTCAGAAATGGCAGTCCCCTGATGGAAAGGTTATCCGGGACGGGGTGCATGGCCGCATCGATCACCGGGGCGTTCGCCGCGGTCGCAGGCGATCTCCCGGTCTCGTCGGCGGCAGCGCTCGCGGCGTTCGGCCTGGCCGGTGAGCGGGCGGAGGTTGAGGCACGCGGCCCTTACTCGTTTCGGGCGGCGCTCTTCGATGAACTTGCCGCGCTCACCCCGGATGACCTTGCCCGCCATGCACGGATAGAGGTGTTGTAGATGGGATACGACCTCTACGTGATCACGGACGAGACGGTTGGTGGCGGGCGCTCACACGCCGAACTCGCCGCTCAGGCCGTTGACGGGGGTGCGGACGTGATCCAGATCCGCGATAAGCGGTTGCCGGCGCCTGACCTCCTCGAGGCTGCTACTGCCGTCCGGAAGATCACCCGCGATTCCGGCGCCCTCTTCATCGTGAACGACCACCTTGATCTGGCGCTCAGGGTCGGTGCCGACGGCGTCCACCTGGGTGCAGCCGACATCCCGATATCGGAGGCACGGGGCCTTTCCCCTCCTGGATTCATTATCGGGGCGTCGGTGGGCTCGGTTGCCGGTGCGCTCCGTGCGGAAGCGGCGGGTGCCGATTATGTGGCTCTCAGCCCGACGTTTGCCACCGGTTCAAAATCTGATGCGGGGCCGGGTCTCGGGCTTTCCGTGCTCTCGGCGATCAGGGCAGCGGTCTCCGTCCCGCTAATCGCGATCGGCGGAATCAATGCGGGAAACGTTGCCGATGTCATCGCTGCAGGGGCTGATGGTGTTGCGGTGATCTCGGCGGTCGTCGGGGTGGACGATCTCACGGCAGCTGCCCGTGACCTCCGCGCCCGGATCGCCGCCGCGAAACAGGATCGCTGAGTGTCTTCACCACCGGCTCACTCCGTGTCGTTATCGAGATCCTTGCATGACCGCCTGAAGGTCCTCTCCACACGGTATCCGTCTTCCAAATGTGCCGGCACACAAACCCTCTTTGTCCTTGCTGTAGAACCTTTCCTGCGTGGTACCCATGACCCGGATCGAGTTCACCCCAATCGGGATCGTCCACTCCCCATTCCACGACCCGCGTGATATGCCCATCCAGCCAGTCGGAGCGAGGGGTGTCCGGGGAACGGTTGAACTCCACCCCGGCTGCGCCCCGGGCCTAAAGGACATTGAGGGTTTTTCACGGATCATCCTCCTCTACCACTTCCACCGATCGGAGGGCTATTCGCTTGAGGTGGTGCCGTTCCTGGATGCAAGACCTCATGGTGTCTTTGCGACCAGGGCACCCCGCCGCCCGAACGCGATCGGTCTCTCGATTCTGCGGCTTGTTGCCGTCGATGGCGCGACGCTCATAGTCGAGGACGTCGATATCCTGGACGGCACTCCAGTCCTTGACATAAAGCCTTACGTCCCGGCGTTTGACGCCTACCCTGACGAGCGTTCCGGGTGGCTGGCAGAGACTGCAAAAGATCCCGGCAGCGTGCGTTCGGATGATAGGTTCTGTTGAGTGCAGGGATCGGAAGATATAACATAACTGGCGTAAAGTAAACCAGCTTGACATAACCCAAAAGTAAATGTGCAGTCTTTAATATCCGGGGCGCCGGTACTGAATGGTATCATGTCAAAAAAACCCATTGCATTGATTACGGCTGTCCTCATTGCCGTTCTACTCTGCACGGCAGGGTGCAGCAACACAGTCAGCGAGAATGGGACTTCCATCGCCGACAACACGACGCTGCTGGTCTACTCAGGCGCAGGGCTCAAGACGGCGATGACCGAGATCGGGGAGGTCTTCACCGAGAAATACGGTATCGGCATCGATTACAACTTTGGCGGTTCCGGCACGCTCATCACACAGATGGAGTTATCCCGGAAAGGCGATCTCTTCATCCCCGGCGGAACGCCTGACTACCGGATCGCCCAGGGTAAGGGGCTGGTCGGGGAACCCGGATACGTTGCCTACCACGTCCCGGTGATCGTGGTTGCCCCTGGAAACCCGAAGAACATCACCTCGGTTGAGGACTTCGCCCGGCCAGGGCTGAAGATCGCCCTCGGCGATGCGAGCACCACCGCAATCGGCAGGGCCAGCGATAAACTCTTCCAGCAGCGTGGCATCCTTGACGCCGTTGAGGCAAACGTCGTCCTCCGGGCGCCGACGGTCAACGAGGTGGCCGTGGCGATGAACATGGGCACCGCTGACGCCGCCCTAATCACGCTTGATATGGTCAACCCCGAGACCATGGAGGTCATCGAACTGCCGCCGGAAAACGGCGTTGTCCTTATAGTGCCGATAGGGGTGACCACGTTCACAGAGCACCAGGATGCCGCCCGTCTCTTCGTTGAGTTTGTCACTTCCGGTGAGGGAAAGGCTATATTTGTAAAGCACGGGTTCCCGGCGTATCCTGATCCGGCCTACGCCGGTATAGAACCGTGATCGCCATGGAGTACTCCTGCAGGGCGATCGGCGTCGCCCGGACACCCTTCACCGATCCGGCCGCCACCCCGATCCAGGCGGCTTTCTCCACCGCCAGCGGGACGGTGGAGGTCTCCCCTGAGTACAGGGACGGGCTATCGATGCTCGTGGGGTTCTCCCATATCCTCCTCATCTACCGGTTCCACCGGGCTGCCGCCGAAGAACTTGCCGAACGACCGCTTATCGATGGCGCTGAGCCGCACGGCATCTTTGCCACCCGGCACTTCAACCGTCCGAACCGGCTTGGTATATCGGTTGTCAGACTCACCGGGATCGAGGGGGGGAGCATCACCATTGAGGGCGTCGACCTCCTGGACGGTACTCCGATCCTCGACATCAAGCCGTATATCCCGGCATTTGACTGCATCGAGAGCGCGAACTCCGGGTGGGTGACGCCTCAGCACGTCGAGCGGATCCAGAGACTGAGTGCATTATTCAGGTCAGGGTGAACGTGTTCCAGGATCGGGTCACTCTCCCTCGCCCCACACCCTTCAAGGTAATCTTTCTTGCCGTATTGTTCTGCCTGATTGCGTACTTTCTCGTGGTAATTGTTGGTCTGGTGGTCTACCCGCCGTTTCCGGCTCTCGTTGAGAGCCTGCGATCCCGGGAGATCCTGTTTGCTGTTGAACTCTCGCTCGTCACCTCGGTGGTCTCCACAGCCCTCTGCGTTGTCGCCGCCGTGCCTGTTGCCTACTCGTTAGCTCGGTTCTCGTTCCCCGGTAGAGGGCTGGTAAACACCCTCTTTAACATCCCGCTTGCACTGCCGCCGCTCGTCGCGGGTGTGGCGTTGCTCATCTTCTACGGCCCATCGACGTTCGGCAAGATGCTCTCGGCGTTCGGTCTCGATATAGTCTACACCCCGATCGGGATCGTTGTTGCCCAGTTCTTTGTAAACCTGCCATATATGGTCAGGGTCGCCCGTTCGGCCTTCGAGACGATCAACCCCCGCTTCGAGCACGTTGCCCGGACGCTCGGGTGCACCGAGTGGAGCGCGTTCCGTCAGGTCACCCTCCCTCTCGCCAGAAACGGTCTGATAGCCGGACTGGTCATCACCTGGTCGAAGGCTATCGGTGAGTTTGGAGCTGTCATGATGCTTGGGGGAGCTACGCGGATGAAGACCGAGACCCTGCCCATCGCGCTCTTCCTGAACATGTCAACGGGCGACCTTGATCTTGCCATAGCCGCGTCTGTCATCCTGATAGTCATATCGGTGATCTCGTTTGCGGTCTTCGAACGCTGTAGCGGCGAGCGGGGGGTGTTCTAGGTGCTCAAGATCACGGGGCTCACCAAACGTCTCGGGGACTTTGTTCTCGACGGTGTGGACCTGACAGTCGCAGACGGTGAGTACTTCATCATCCTCGGGCCTACCGGAGCAGGAAAGACCATACTTCTCGAGACCCTGGCGGGGATATACACACCTGACGATGGAACGATCACCCTGGATGGCCATGACATCACCCGCACCGACCCGAAAGATCGGGGGATCGGCATGGTTTACCAGGATTACATGCTCTTTCCCCACCTCACCGTCGGGGAGAATATCGGGTTTGGTCTCCGGCAGAGGAAGGCCGATCCCGCCCGCATAATGGAGGAGGTGCAGGAGACCGCCGCCCTTCTCGGGATTGAGCACCTCCTCTCCCGCACCCCGGGGACGCTCTCAGGCGGTGAACAGCAGCGGGCGGCGATCGCCCGGGCGCTCGTTCTCAGGCCTCACGTCCTCCTCCTGGACGAACCGCTCTCGGCGCTCGATACCTCCACCCGGGATCGGCTCCGCAGGGAGTTGAGGTCGATCTGCCGGGCGACGAAAACAACGGTCATCCACATCACCCATCACTTCGAGGATATATTCGCTCTCGCCGATCGTGTAGCGGTGATGCAGGAGGGGAGAGTTGTCCAGATCGGCACGCCTGATGAGGTCTTCCGGAAACCTGCCACCGGGTTTGTCGCCGCCTTCACCGGTATGGAGAACGTATACTGCGGGGTTTCAAGGGTTCTGAACGGCGAGGCGACGATCGACCTCGGCGGGATCACCGTCCGGACGGCCAGCGAGATCGAGGGTGAGGTCTGTGTCGGTATCCGGCCGGAAGAGGTGATTTTGTCCCGCGAACCTTTTGAGTCAAGCGCTGCAAACACCTTCCCCGGCATGGTGACCGAGATCCAGAGGAACGGCACGTTTTCAATGGTCTTCGTCGATGCCGGGGTTACATTCGTTGCCGTCCTGACACCGCAGAGCGTCGAGCGCCTGCGACTGGCCGGGGGTGTAGCGGTCCAAGTCACATTCAAGGCCTCGGCCGTCCACGTCTTTCTGCGGTAGGAGCAGGCCATTCCTCCCGGCCAGAAGGAGCGGCCGGATGGGGGGAAGAATCCAACGAGATAACAAAACGAATGTCTTCTGCAGCTGACCACCCCCGCCACCCGGCCGATGGGAGGGGGCGGAAACGCCCCCGCCGTGTCATGACACGCTCCAGAAAAAGCAGAATAGGGGCCGGGATGTGCCCGCCGCACTTATATCTTCTTAAACCGGCTCTTCGGCGCGCCGCACCGGGGACATTTCCAGGTATCTGGCAGGTCTTCGAAGGCTGTGCCTGGTTTAACACCGTGTTCAGGGTCGCCGAGAGCGGGGTTGTAGACGTAGCCGCACTGTGTGCACCGATACAAATCCATCGTATCATCACCTCATTCCCTGCCGGCCGCCGGGACGGCGAGGGGTAATATCTCGTTTACTTCCGCTTCAGGATAAGTGCTCCGGTCACGATACCGGGAAAGGAAGTTCCTTTCCCGTGCAACCGTCGAGGACGATCGAGCGCTCACCGCGTTCCGATGCAAACCGGATCACGTAGACCGGGTAATAGATCGTCTCAAACTCGATAATCTCGGCCGTTGGCTCAAGCCCTTTCAGGATCGTCCGGAGCGACGATTCCGTGACCTTCGCCTCCAGGCTCTCACCCCGAAGAGGCTCCATGGGGAGGCCGCAGGCTCCAGCCCGGAGAGAAGAGAGTGGCGGGACATCCTCTGTCAGGAGAGGTACGTAGACCGTGGTTTCGCCGATTGTCTTTACCTCTGTTATGAGTTTCGCATCCGAAAGACTCTTTATCGCTTTCTTCACCGCGGCTGCCGGGAGATGGGTCTCGGCCTCGATCTCGACGGGCGTCGATCCTCCGTTTGCAAGCCCGGCAACGACCCTGACCGCGGCTTCATCGAGCCCCAGGAGTTCAGAGAACCCCGGCCTGACCTTCAGCCCCCGGTCTATATCGACGATGCAGCCGGTGCAGCCATCGATGATGAACGACGCCGTCTTTGTGGTCTTCCGCAGAACCCCTCCGATGTAGCGGATCTTCACCCGATGTAGCGGCCGGTAGACCTGCTCCCCCGAGACTATCCGTTCCTCGGGTTCCAGGACCCTGAACCTGCGTTTCCTCTTGCCCCTGGCGATGTCGAGCGCTTCCTCACGGATCAGCACCGGGACAACCGCGTTCCCGCTAATGGGGGGTTCCACCATGGGCGGTTCCGCTTCCTCCTGCTGCGGTTTGCCGCCGCAGGGTTCGGCTCGTGGCCGATCTCCCGGCCGGACAGGCTGCGCCGGCACCAGTCTTGGCGTCTGCCCCCCGTGCCTGCAGATCCTGTCCCGGAATCGCATCTTCACCTTCCCGCGAGAGAGCCCGCCCATAACAAAGAACTCTCCTGGCTCGAGTTCTACAAGTTCGGCGACCTCCCTGTGGGACGAGAAGAAGAGGCTGACCGCTTTCAGGTCGTTTTCGATAGAGAGTTTTCCTATGATCTGGTTGTTGCACTGAGAGAGGACGTTTTTTGTTACGAGCGAGGGTCTCTGTGTCGCGACCAGCAACCCGAGCCCCCTTTTGCGCCCCCGGCGGGAGATCTCCTCTATCTTACGTATGGCCTCCCCCGATTGCGGGATGAATTTGTCCGCCTCCTCCAGGATCAGAAGAAACGGTTTCTTCAGTCTGCTCTCCAGGTCGTAGAGAACCTCTGCGAGTTGGGCCACGTTCTCCCGCATCTCGGTCTCCGAGACATCGAAGATCACCGCCTTTCGGGAGCAGATCGCCTCTCGCATGATCTCCCGCAGGTTTGCCCGCCCGATCTCCACGTCACAATCATCGCCTGAACCGATCCTGATGAGGGGGAACCGTTCCGCAAGCGAGGAGTACTCCCCCTCCGTATCTACGAGGCAGAACCCGACCCGCGCCTGCAGGAGCTGTTCGCAGATCACCGCGATACCCCAGCTCTTCCCGGCGCCAGACTGTGCTATGATGCACGTTCTTCCCGTGACGAGTTCCTGGGCGTCGACGGCAACGTCATGGTCACCGTCCTTTCCGATCACCAGCTCCATCCGCTCAAAGAGATAACAGGGTGCCCGGTCTTTTAACGCTTCCTCTTCGGATCGGGGGGCCCGGTTCAAGCAGATTCGAGGCCTTTTCCTTAGTTTTTGTTCCTGGAGAGCGAGAGAAAGACCCCGAAGACTGATAGGGCCGTGAAAGCCAGGAAGATCAGCCGCAGGCTCTTCATGAACTCCGGGAATACTTCCGGGGTGACGGTTGTCGACCCCATGAGAACCGCAAAGACCACAAGGACGGCCCCCATGCTCAGCATCATCCCGAGCGAGCGCATCGTCGCTACCATCGCCGATGCGCTCCCGTAGAACCGTTTCTCCACGCTCCCCATGATAGCGGTGGTGTTCGGGGAAGAGAATAACCCGACCCCCGTCCCCACCAGGAACAGGAGGGCGAGGACGAGTGTGATCGGCGTCGTCTCGTTGAGCAGCGAGAGTCCGAAGAGTCCCACGGCGGCAACCCCCATCCCAAGCGAAGCCAGGAGCCCTGGCTCCACCCGGTCAGCCAGTCGTCCTGCCGCGGGGGCGACGAAGACCTGGACGAGCGGTTGGATCAGGAGGAGTGTGCCTGCGGCGGCGGGTTCGTAGCCCCGGATGTACTGAAGGTAGAGGGAGAGGAGGAACGCGACCGCATACGTTGCGCTGTAGTTGATCAGGGCTGCAGCGTTGGAGGCTGCAAAGACCCGGTTCTTCTGGAGGAGCGTGACCGGCAGAAGAGGATCTGACCGGTGCTGCTCCACCCGGAAAAAGACCACGCCAAGCGCCAGCGATGCCGCAAGGAGCAGCAGACCGGCAGGGGTGGTGATCCATGCCAGGCCCAGGAAGAGGCAGAGGATCAGGGCTGATGAGAGGGCCAGCCCCGGGAGATCGAAGTGCTTCATATCTCGCTCGTTTAAGAAAGCCGGGAACTTCCTCGCATAGAATAGGACAGGCACCGCAAGGAGCGCGGTCACTACGAAGATGCTTCGCCACCCAAAGAACTGGGTCAGGACTCCCCCAAGGAACGGCCCGAACGAGAGCCCGGCGTAGACAGCGGTGGTGTTGATCCCGATGGCGTAACCCCGCCTGCCAGGCGGGAAGAGGTTGGCTATCAGGGCCACGCTGGTTGCGTTGATCATCGCCCCGCCCACCCCCTGCACGAACCGGAAGAGGAGGAGCAGGTTCATCGAGGATGTGAATATGGAGAGGATGGATCCGGCGGCGTAGACGACGATCCCGATCAGGAATATCCTGACCCTCCCCCGCGAGTCGCCGAGCCTTCCCGCCGGGAGGAGGAATATGACCGATGCAAGGAGATAGGCGCTGGATACCCAGGCCAGCGTGGCCGCATCGGCGGAGAACTCGGTGCCGATGATGGGCAGGGCGAGGTTGATCGCGGAGGCCGTGAAGGGATTTATGAACGAGGCGACTGTGACCAGTGCGAGGATGGCCCCCCGCGAATAAGTTCGTTCTTCTACCCCTCTCACGCCTATTCTCTATGCCTCCGGGTTCTGTGCGGTAACAGAGTTCGCGTTGAGTGCAGATAAGTCCACTGCCCATCTACAGTGGACTACTTTTAGGATCATGACCAAGTAGATGAGCATGCGTGCCCAATCCCCGGAGATCCAGCGGGATCTACGGGCGACCTCCCTCCGGCTCATCATGCTGCTGGGCGTGGCAAGCCTGTTCGGTAGCCTGGTCTCTAACGGTGCCAGGAGCGTTACCGGCCCCTACCTCCTCCTTCTCGGTGGAAGCGCGGCAGTTGTCGGGCTGGTTGCCGGGGCCGGCGAGTTTATCGGCTACGCCCTGCGGGCGGCCACCGGCGCCTATCTTGGCCGTAACCACCGCTACTGGAAGGTGGCGATTGGCGGTTACTGTATGCTGGCAGCCATCCCCTTCCTTGCGTTCGCCGGTCAGTGGGCGACGGCGGCAGCCCTCATCATCGCCGAGCGGATCGGGAAAGCCATCAGGACACCGGCGCGGGACACGATCCTCTCCCATGCGACGGTGGCCGTTGGGAGAGGGTGGGGGTTCGGGTTTCACAAAGCGCTCGATCAGGTCGGTGCGGTCGCGGGCCCGCTGGTCATGGTCGTCGCCCTGGCCGTCACCGGGGGTTATACGGATGGATTCCTGGTTCTGGCCATCCCTCTCATCGGCGTCGCGGCTGCTCTCTTCCTGGCCCGGTCGGAGGTGCCGTCACCACGGTTCCTGGAGGTGGAGGAGATGCAGGGAGACAACATCCCTTCGATCCTGCCCTATGCCCTCTTCATATTCCTGGGAATGGCCGGGTTTGCCACCTTCCCCCTCATATCGTTCCACCTTAAAGCCGGGGCGATCGTCTCCGACGCTGCAATCCCGCTCTTCTATGCAGGT
>LDZT01007465.1_pt1 | contig 10606 bp, 9 predicted proteins | sample 615521 | NCBI WGS metagenome assembly LDZT01 (sample SAMN03408292, study PRJNA278302) | terrestrial metagenome | isolation source: oil reservoir sample SB1 | place: USA: Alaska, North Slope, Schrader Bluff formation | collected 2011-09
TTATTATGACAAGTTCAGATTTGAACAGCAAATTTCAGTTTTTATCCTGTATGATCGGTGGAACGCCTTTACTGGAGATACAATTCCGATACAAAGGAGAGGATAGAACAATCCATGTCAAAGCCGAGCATTACAATCTGACAGGTAGTATCAAGGACCGTATGGCCCTTCATATACTGAAAAAAGCCTACGAAAGCAATGATATCACACCGCAATCCAGGATAATAGAGGCGACAAGCGGCAATACCGGGATCGCCTTTGCGGCATTGGGCAAGGCGCTTGGCCATCAGGTCACCATTTTCATGCCAGACTGGATGAGCTCTGAGAGAATCAACCTGATCAAAAGCTTCGGTGCGGATATTCGTTTGATCAGTCAGGAACAGGGTGGATTTTTAGGCAGCATCCGCATGTCGGAAGAATTAGCCAAATCGTTGGATCACAGCTTCCTGCCCCGTCAGTTCTCCAACCAAAACAACAGTGAAGCCCATTATCTCTCCACAGGTCCTGAGATCTGGCACCAGTTGAAAAATCAGGGTCTTACCCCCGATGCCTTTGTAGCCGGTGTTGGTACGGGCGGTACCATCATGGGGATTGGAAAGTACTTGAAGGAACAAAATCCATCTATCAAGATACACCCCATGGAACCCAGCAATTCACCGACCATGTCCACAGGTTATAAGGTGGGCAAGCACAGGATACAGGGAATATCCGACGAGTTCATTCCTGATATCATTAGGCTAAATGAACTGGATTCGATCATAGAGGTAGACGATGGGGATGCCATCATTATGGCACAGAAACTGGCCAGCCAATTAGGGCTTGGCGTGGGCATCTCTTCAGGCGCTAATTTCTTGGCGGCGTTGGTAGTCCAAAATGAGATAGGGCACAAGAGTACGGTTGTCACCGTGTTTTCTGATGACAATAAAAAGTATCTCAGCACGGATCTGATGTGTGAAGAGCCCATAAAAGAAGGTTTCCTCTCAACAGAGATAGAGCTTATAAGTTTCCGGTCGAGAAGATGTGTTCGATGCCATTTAGATAATAATAGAAAGAATATCACTGGGACTTCTTGTGGCTGTCCGGTGTCGAATTGTTGATGAAAGCACTTCCAAAGCACTAATTTTTTAATGCTGTAATTGGAATGACATAAACACCATCATCTCTTAAGTAGGCAGCCTTACATATTCCACAGACTACACAAAGAGCCTTTGGAGGCTTTCCTCCATCATTTTTGATTTTATTTTTTATTTTTATCAAAGAGGCTGCCGCATCATCGATTTGATTGCTTCCAAGTTTTATTTCTAGAGCAACCCAGTCTCCATTTTCCAACTCAACAACTGTATCGATTTCATCTCCATCATAATCTTGATAGTGATATAATTTTGCATTAAATGATTCAACATAAATTCTTAAATCTCTCTCACATAAAGCTTCGAATAGAAAACCCAGTGTATTTAAATCATTAATGAGCATATTCTCTGATGCGTTAAGTAATGCACATGCTAATGATGGATCAACAAAGTGCCTTTTATCTAACTGTTTTATCCTAGTCGAAGATCTAATGTTTGAAGAAAAGGCTTTCTGATTTTCTATTAGAAACATTCTTTCAAATAGAGTCAAATATAGCGAAATAGTATCATTATCTAAATCTTCTTCATCTGTTTCTTTAATATCTTTTTTTAAGGTGTTGATTGATGCTGTAGTGCTTTCGTTTCTTGCTAAAGATTTAAGGAGTAAATTCATTTTACGTGTGTTCCTATTAATTCCTTCAAGTCTGTAAATATCATGATTAATAATAGCATTCAAGTATTCTTTTGCTACAATCGTATATTCTGACTCCTTAATATCTATGCTTCCTGGCCATCCACCTCTAACTATCAGCATTATCATTCTATCTAAGCTTATCTCGTCAATAGCAATATTTTTATATCTTCCATTACAAATATCTTCGAATGAAATCTGTCCTGATGAATCTCTCGATTCATATAAAGACATAGGTCTCATTCTTAAAGTTGATATTCTTCCAGCACCACTATGCAATATGCCTTTTTGAGCAGGTGTAGCTGAACCTGTTAAAATGAATTGACCCTTTTTTCCTCTTTGGTCCACTTCAAATCTTACAGCATCCCAGATCTCAGGAACCTCTTGCCATTCATCTATCAACCTTGGTGAATCTCCTTGCAACACTAATTTTGGATCTATTTTTGCTAGTGACTTATTTTGAAAATTTCCTGAAGGGTCTCCTAAGTATATTCTGCTATTACTATGAATGTTAGCTGTCCAGGTTTTACCACACCATTTAGCACCCTCTATACATACTGCTCCAAATGTATCTAAACGGCTCTCTACAGCTTTATCAATGATTCTTGGTAAATAATTTCGATTATCCATTTTGCTTCACCTCAAAACTATTATAAAATGAATCGGTTATTTTTGCAACTTTCATTCGGTCATTTTTCTTATTTTCATTCTGTTGTTTTTTTCACTTGACGAAGCTATTCTAACCATATATAATCGTAATGTTAATAAATTGATTTGAATTGCGTTAAGGACTTAAAAAAAAACCCTTTTTTTTGGTCCTTATTTTATTTTGAAGGAGGAATTATATGTCCAAATATGTTTTTATTACCGGTGGTGTCGTGTCATCCCTGGGAAAAGGAATCACTGCCGCTTCACTGGGTCAATTGCTAAAAGCGAGAGGTTTCAAGGTCACTTTGCAGAAGTTCGACCCTTATATAAATGTAGATCCCGGAACAATGAGCCCCTATCAGCATGGAGAAGTGTTCGTCACTGATGACGGTGCCGAGACCGATCTGGATCTGGGTCACTATGAAAGGTTTACTGATGTCAATCTGACAAAATACAGCAACATCACTACCGGAAAGGTCTACAGCAATGTCATCAACAAGGAGCGCCGGGGAGATTATCTCGGAGGGACTGTTCAGGTCATACCCCATATCACCAATGAAATTAAAGAAAAAGTCATAACTGTTGGTAGGGAGCAGGATGCCGATGTTGTCATCACTGAGATCGGTGGTACTGTAGGCGATATCGAGAGTAATCCTTTTCTGGAAGCCATCCGACAAATCAAGCATGATGTGGGCAAGGACAATGTAATCTATATCCATGTCACCCTGATTCCCTATTTGTCAAAGGCCGGAGAATTGAAAACCAAGCCGACACAGCACTCTGTCAAAGAACTGAGAAGCATTGGTATACAGCCTGATATCCTTGTTTGCAGGGCTGAAAAACCAATCGGAAAATCATTGAAAGAAAAAATCGCCCTGTTTTGTAATGTCAGCGAGATTGATGTAATAGAAAACCTTGACGCGGACAATCTGTATGATGTACCTTTGATGCTAGAAAAAGAGGGGCTTGCTACTCTGGTCTGCAAGTATCTGAATCTGAAGGATTCGGAGCCGGATTTGGATAGCTGGAAAGCTATGATCGAAAAGATGAATCGATCTGTAGGCGAGGTCAATATCGGATTGGTCGGTAAATATATCGAGCTGCGGGATGCCTATCTCTCCGTAGCTGAGGCCTTGAATCATGCGGGAATCGCCAACGAAACCCATGTGAATATCCACTGGATACACAGCGAGATATTGACCTGTGATAACTATGTGGAAAATTTGAAAGGTCTTGATGGTATTCTGGTGCCTGGAGGATTTGGTGATCGAGGAATAGAAGGCAAGGTTCTGGCTTCCAGATATGCAAGAGAAACTAAGACGCCATATTTCGGAATCTGTCTGGGCATGCAGATGGCAGTGGTTGATTTTGCCAAGTATGTCATTGGATTGGATGATGCCAATTCCTCAGAATTCGATGAGAGCAGTGCAAATTCTGTCATAGATCTGATGCCGGACCAGAAGGATGTATCCAACAAGGGTGGTACCATGAGACTTGGTATCTATCCATGCAAGCTGGCATCAGGTTCCAAAGCTAGGGAGGCCTATGGTGAGGATCTAATCTACGAAAGGCATCGACACCGATATGAGTTCAACAACCAGTACCGGGACATCTTACAGGCCAATGGTATGAAAATCACCGGCTTGTCACCCAATGAAAGATTGGTTGAGATTGTGGAGCTGGAAGACCATCCATGGTTTGTCGGAGTACAGTTCCATCCTGAGTTCAAATCCAGACCGACGAGAAGCCATCCTTTGTTTCGGGAATTTATAAAGGCTTCGATGAAATAATAGAATCAATATTCATTAATATCATGAAAGGTGGATCGAGTATGAGAAATGTGAAAAAAATGTTGCTTGTTTTATGTGTTTTTTTGATGATTGCAATGCTGTTGGGTGCCTGTAGCGCAAAAGGCAGAGAGGTTGTCATCTACACCTCGGTGGATCAGGTTTTTGCAGAAGATATCTTAAGGGAATTTGAGGAAGAAACTGGAATTAAAGTCAAGCCTGTATTCGATGTTGAAGCTACAAAAACTGTCGGTCTGGCCAACAGAGTTATCGCTGAAAAAGATAAACCTCAAGCGGATGTTTTCTGGAGTGGTGAATTTATCATGACCATTGTATTGGCAAACGAGGGGGTTCTGACACCGTATGCATCTCCTTCCGCTAACGATATTCCAGCGATCTACAAAGATCCTGATAATTTATGGACAGGGTATGCCGGCAGGGCAAGGGTGATTTTTGTTAATACAGATTTATTATCACCCTCAGAATATCCAACCTCTATTTTCGATTTTCTGGACCCAGATAGGGATCCGTCTCAAATGGCTATCGCTCAACCGATGTTTGGCACTACGATGACCCAGGCTGCCGCACTTTATGCCTATCTGGGCGAGGAAGAAGCTAGAGACTTTTACGAACAGCTCAAGGCAAGAGGCGTCAAGGTGGTAGATGGCAATTCTGTTACTAGGGATATGGTGGCAGCAGGACAGGTAGCCTTCGCTTTGACCGATACAGACGATGCCTGCACATCTGTCAACAAGGGAGATCCTGTGAAGGTGATTATTCCAGATCAGGATGCTATGGGTACTCTGGTCATTCCCAACACTGTCGCTATGGTCAAGGGTGGACCGAATCCGGAAGAGGCCAAAGTATTGATTGACTATCTGCTTACCAAAGAAATGGAGAAGAAACTCATTGAAAGAGGTTGGAGCCATATACCGGTCAGACCGATTGACATTGAGACAGACTGCATTCCCAGGGGAGAGATTAAAAATATGAATGTGACATTCGAGGAGATTTTCAATTACAGGGATATGGTCAACCAGCAAATGATCGAGATTTTTGTAAAGTAGGTAGACTTACGTGATAGGAACCAGGCAATTGATGCTTTTTGTGAGAACATTGTTTTACAGCTTAGGAACCGGTGCATTGGTCATGATAGTTGGCGTTTTTGCCGCCAGCGCTTTGTGGACATTTCATCAAAAAAAATTGACGCGTCTATTGAAGCCACTGTTTATCTTGAGCTGTGTCATGATTTTTGTGCCCCCTTATGTTCATGCCTTGGCATGGGCAGATTTGTTTTACCGGTATGGTATTGAGGGATTTGGTGCGAGCTTATGGGTCATGGTAATGGCTTTGCTCCCTATGGGTCTTGGGTTTTCACTGCTTGGATTCTATCTTGTTGAGGATGCTATGGTTGAAGCCGGAAGGACTTTGAATAGAGATTCAGCCGTTATGAGCGCTATTATATTGCCTATAGCGATGCCTGCCATGCTTACCGGGATGATTTTCGCTTTTTTATGGACCCTCCATGATTTCAGTGTTCCTTCTCTGTTTTTTGTCAATATCTATTCGTTAGAGATTTTTGCAAAATATAGCGCGACCAATCACCCCTTTGAGCCATTCATGTTATCCCTACCCATGATGCTGGTGGCGACCATCATGATTGTATTTATATCCGGTTTTACTAAAAAACTGATGATGGGGCTTAGAAAAGGCCAGACTAGAGACGCCCTCCCGTTGCATATGCCCTTTTGGTTCAAATGCCTCCAAACAATCGCTATCGGCATATTGATCTTACAGATCGCAGTACCTGTGATTTCACTGATTGTCAAGGTAGCCACACCTTCGAATATATGGCTTTCAATCCTTCAAGCCCGTCGTGAGCTTGGTTTTACGCTTGTATTATCCACTTTGACAGCAACCTTATCTGTTATTGTTGCACTATTTTTAGCTAGGAAGGTTATTGGAATGGAGAAAAGGAGCAGATTGTTGATATGGGTATGCATATTGCTTCCGTTGGCTATTCCAGCTCCCTTGGTGGGGATAGGTCTTGTGACACTTTTCAGCCAACCCGGACTGGGGTTGATTTACGGCACTATCTGGATGCCTGTTCTGGCCAATATGATACGTTTTGCACCACTGGCATTTATAACCATGTCTGTGCAGCTTAAGAGAATGGACCAAAGTCTTCTGGATAGTGTCTCTGTGTTCCAGAAAAACCAGATGCATGGATTTATCAATGTGTATTTTCCAATGGTATTGCCCGGTATCACTGCTGCCTTTATGGTTGTCTTTATTCTAACCACCGGAGAATTGGGAGCCACGCTACTTGTATCACCACCAGGGAGATCCACCCTAACAATGCGTATATACAACTATATGCATTATGGCTCTTCGCAAATGATTGCCGGTCTTTGTCTGACCATGCTGGCTTTGTCTCTATCAGCTGGTTTGATTGTATATAGATTATTCAGAAAAACGGGAGGTGACCAATGAATCAGTCATCCGTTCTTTTAAAAGTAAGCCGTCTCAACAAAAGCTATGAAAAACGAAAAATTTTGGAGAATATATCTCTTGAAGTGATGTCGGGAGAATCGGTTGTGCTGATGGGACCATCCGGTAGCGGTAAGACAACCCTGTTCAGATTGATTACCGGACTGGAGTTGCCTGATAGCGGAGAGATTTATCTTGAGAATAGATTGGTCAGTAGCCCGAAAATATCTATCCCACCATTTCAAAGAAATCTTGGGGTCGTGTTTCAAAGTCCTGCCTTGTGGCCACACATGGATGTTTTAAGCAATATCCTGTTTGCTACGCAAAAAAAAGACACCCCCGCAGGTATCCATGAGTTTGTTGATTTGGTTATCGATGAAATGGAAATACGCCCTTTATTGAAGGCCTATCCTTCACGATTGTCAGGAGGGGAAGCACGCAGGGTTTCAATTGCCAGGGCTCTGGCCTCAAGGCCCAGACTTATGCTGATGGACGAACCATTGACCAATCTCGACAGCACTCTCAAGGACAAGATGCTGGAGATGATAAAAAGAGTGACTCAAGAATTTGAGACCACTCTGATTTATATTACCCATGACGACACCGAAGCGCGTTATGTCTCCGATAAATGCTACCGATTGAATAATGGTGTTCTTACCCTTGAATCAACAGGTTTCTAAGCGTCTTCAGTCGCTCAATTGTTGTTTTCTTGTTGTCTTTTGTATGACTGCGTTTCTTGATTTTGTCATTCAAATAATCCCAAAGAGCCACAGTCAGATTGCTCTCGTTGATTGCCAGAAAAACAGAGGGTTTAATAGGTTTTGCCACCAAAACACCTAGGTTTTCCTTGACCATTATGACACTTTTTATATCCTCAGGATTTTCTTCAATATGAACCGTATAGTTTTTATAGGTTTCCAACATTGAAATGATGTTGCTGATGTGAGCGTGAAAATCCTCGGTTGTATAATAAATTTCACCTTCTTGAATCATATCCGTAAAAGGATACAGGATAATGCCTTTATCCAATTGATTTTGATCAGGAATCTTGATGATTTCATGGACCTTGTTTGTTTTTAGCAATTGGGCAAAGTTTTGACTTCTAAGATTATAGTAATCTCTTACCATCCCGCCCTGTCTCATATCAAGCTTAGCGCTAATTTTATTGACAAGAACAGATGGCATGCTCATAATGGACAGCGGCTCTGACTTGATGATTGTGTCGCATGCTTCTTTTTCAAATTCAGTAAGGATTTCAAAGTACTCTTTCTTGTTTTGAGGTGTAAAAATCTTCATCAATGGCCTGCACGTTGAAAGAAATGCTTTGAATTCTTCCGTCAGGCCATCTATTATCTCTCTTTTTTTCGTGAAAAAATTGGCTCCTCCATTATGCGATTCCCCAAATGTAGATGATGTTACTGCCACGACATCCGGATATGCAAACAAGGTTCTTCTAAAGACGCCGTCTCTTTTTTTAGGATAATAATAGGGTTCTATAGCTCCAGTCATGTAAAGAGGCATCCATTTTCCAATGGCAGAAAGCATCTCGTCCAAATCCCTGCTGACAGTATGAATGATTTTGATTCTGTTGCCCTTCATAATGACCTGTATCATCAGGCTTGACCACTGAGCCGTAAACTCAGCACTCCCTGTAAGCCACTCTATTTTTTCATCGCTGAACAGCAGTAGTGTTTGTTTTTTGTTGCTCGCTATTACATTGGAAAGAAACGCTAACACAACCTTCCGCTTGCCTGAAATACCGTAGTAGGCCTCCGTGTTATTCTGAGCAACCTTGATGATGTCACCTAATCTATCGTTGGGAACAGTTGACTTGCTGAATCTGAAATTGGTGAAATCATCTAAAAATCCTTCAAGGGAGCTGGCTTTTTCATCGCTGTCATCTCTGAGCCACTCAGATATCAACAACCCAAGATTAACTGGATCCTTTGGCAACTTTTCTTCAAGCTCCATCGCGTCCTGTAGGGATATCAATTGATATTTTTCGTTGAGATTTCTGGAAAAATAGGCGGCCATCTTTTCTATATAATCGCCCTTTTTGGCAGGCTTTCGTTTCCCATTTCTAAGCCTGCTGATATAGGATGCATCCAATGCTGCATTCAAGGACAACAGACTGTTGCTAGTTTTGGTAATATTCATCAATAGATCCAATTTTTCTGCAAATTTCATTTTATCACCGCCTGCATTTTATTATAACTGTCATTAGATTATTTTTCAATATTTTTGTCATGATTCATGTCAATTATTTGTCAATGACAAATATCTTGTCAATCACTTTTTGTGAGATTGTTGTAGTATAATAATTTGCAGAGGTGGTATTGATGGTCTTTTTTATCAGACTTAAAACTGGGTTTTTTGAAACTAAGTTTTGCACGATGTCGGTCAGAGATAAGGCTATCCGACTGTATTCAGAGGATATATATGACGACAAGGAAACGGTTATCCGTGACAGTGAAATTCTCTCCATTTCAATCATCCATAAAGATAAAAAACCAACCGAAATAGAGATTCATGCCACAGATAAAATATACATTGGGCACTATATTGATACCAAGAGTAAGGATGATATCACCAACGCTTTTTTGACTGAGTTTGGTGAAAAGGTACAGATGGAATAAAGCATAAATAAATACAATAAGCGGGTTAAAAAGGGGAAGAAAAGCTGCAGACCAAATCTGCAGCTTTTCTTTGGTGTGTAAATTGATTGTTTTATTTCATCATTCACTATCTAATTTTTTAATTTCACTTGCTCCAATCTCGTCTATCGCCTTTAATTGATATATAGCTAATTTATTTAACAATTGAATGCGTTCAGCTTGAATTGTGCCTTTCTCTATCAAAATAGCATTATAACTTTCCATATTTGACAAGACCAATAATTGATTCAAAGTCGCATAATCTCTCATATTACCTGTTTTATTTGAATTTTTGTCTCGCCATTGTTTAGCCGTTATTCCAAATAGAGCTACATTCAATAAATCAGCTTCATTGGCATAGGTCATCGATATTTGATTAGGTGTCAATTCTGGTGGAATTAGATTTTCTTTTATGGCATCAGTATGAATTCTGTAATTTAGCTTTGATATTTCGATTTATTCTTGCATTGTTATAATGTATAATCTTAATTAACTCTTTTAGTTTCCTTCAGTTCTTATTTTTGGGATTATTCTAAAATTTTTCTGAAATTTTTCTTTGTATTATTCCTGCTATTATGTTACATTGTTTGAATAATCTAATTAAAATATAAACCACTGGAACAAGATCAAAAAAAGAAGTAAGCTGATAGAAGAAATAAGTAATGAAAGGAAAAAGAGATTTTCCATGCCTTCCCCCAAATCACAATTCAAATCCACAATCATTTGAGTCATTCCTCCTTGTTGAAGCTTAATAAACAAAAAACCGCATTGATCTATTGTCAGATTAACACGGTTAGACTGTTTTTCAAATCATTTTTTTGGCAAATCAGAAAACTTAGTGAATCTATCCACCCAAGACAACTCCACTGTTCCAACCGGACCATTCCTGTGTTTGGCGATAATTACCTCAGCAATTCCTTTTTTTTGATAGTTTTCTTCTTCCAGGCCTTCCTTGTCACGATAATATTCATCACGATATAGAAACATGACAATATCCGCATCCTGTTCTATAGCACCTGACTCTCTCAAATCAGACAGTATCGGACGGTGATTCTGTCGCTGTTCCGGTGCTCTAGATAGCTGTGATAGGGTCAAAACAGGGCAGTCCAATTCTCTAGCCAAGCTTTTTAGGCCTCTCGAAATGTTTGAAATCTCCTGTTGTCTACTGTCCCCTCCGTGGCCTTCCATCAATTGCAGATAATCCACAATGATCAGATCCAGACCCTTTTGCGTCTTGAGCCTTCTGCATTTTGAAGCTATCTCAAA
>LDZT01008389.1_pt1 | contig 10597 bp, 9 predicted proteins | sample 615521 | NCBI WGS metagenome assembly LDZT01 (sample SAMN03408292, study PRJNA278302) | terrestrial metagenome | isolation source: oil reservoir sample SB1 | place: USA: Alaska, North Slope, Schrader Bluff formation | collected 2011-09
AGGGAGAGGTTTAGAGTAAGAGGGTTAGTATATTGATATTACTTATTTTACTTATTTAAGATAATTGTTTTTTAAGAATATCGAAATTGCTTGGCAATTACGATATTTAAGGGAAAGTATTCCCCTCTTTAGAGGGGTGTCCCGAAGGGACAGGGTGTTTCCCTTGAGAACCCCTAACTCAAAATATATTGTTCCTTATTGAAAAAATAATACTTATATTATCTTGCAGTATCTAAATTATTGAAATTCCGGTACTGCAAGATAATCAGGGGAAGCATCCCCTGAAACCCCTCTATTATCAGTATTCAGTATTGAGTATTGAGTATATAGTAAAATACAGTTAAAAAATTAAGAAGAATACTTTTCAATAAAATTCTATCTTGTTTCACTAACAAGATATTCAAGGGGAATCCTTCCCCTTGAGAACCCCTGAATTAAAATCAAAATATATTTTTATATTTAATAATAGTAACTTCTCTTCTCTTTCTAAAGGATAGGGTTAAATATATTGTTCCTAATTTAAGAAAGAATAACCTTGCAGTATTGAAATTATTGAAATTCCGGTACTGCAAGGTTATTCTCAATTACTTTTTTGATAATCTCTACAGCTCGACCCGCATCTTCTTTCGATACATGACGGTTAGTTACCAATCGAATCTTATCTGGCGGAACTGGTGACACCAGTATACCCTGCTCTTTTAATAATTCAAATAACCTGCTAACTGAAACTCTTAATTGACTAATATTAACATAAATCATATTGGTCTGCACAGTGTTTAAATCAATCTTAATACCCCTCACTTTAACCAATTCCTCAGCAATATACCTGGCATTGGCATGGTCTTCTGCCAGACGGTCAATCATCTTCTCCAAAGCTACAATCCCAGCCGCTGCCAATACACCTGCCTGTCTCATACCCCCTCCCAGCATCTTTCTCACTTTTCTAGCTCTGTCAATAAAGGCTTGCTCTCCCACCAGTAGAGAACCTACCGGAGCGCTAAGTCCTTTTGATAAGCAGAACATGACAGAATCAGCATTTTTCACCAATTCTTTTGCTTCTACTCCTAAAGCAACAGCAGCATTAAATATTCGTGCTCCATCCACATGCACTTTTAATCCTTGTTCATGAGCATATTGAGCAATTTCATCCATCAAGGTAAGTGGATAAACTGTTCCGCCTCCACGATTATGAGTATTTTCAATACATAATAAGGTAGATGGTGGGAAATGAATATCCTTAGACCTCATTACCTTTTTAATCATCTCCACAGTCATAATACCATTTTCTCCAGATACCAGTCTGGGAGAAAGGCCAGCCAGAGCGGAAAATCCACCTACTTCATAATAGTAGGTATGAGAATCTGCTTCCAGTATTACTTCATCTCCAGGGCGGGTATGGCTCTTCAAGGCACATAGATTCCCCATAGTTCCGCTGGCTACAAATAGAGCCGCTTCTTTCCCCAATTTTTCTCTAGCCAGTTCCTCCAATTGGTTAACAGTGGGGTCTTCTCTAAAAACATCGTCACCCAAGGGAGCATGCCTCATTTTTTCTAACATTTCTTCGGTGGGTAAGGTCTGGGTATCACTTCTTAAATTAATAAACATATTAGTAGACATATTGGTTATCCTTCCTAGGTTTTTTATTTTTATATAATTATATTAAGATAAGACAGATATGAATTATGGAAAGTATTTTAATGAATTTAATTTTTGGAAGAGGTAGGAGAAATAATCATGGTAATAAATTTCTCGGTCAATTCCGGATCAAACTGACTTCCCTGCCCCTTTCTTAATTCCTGGATAGCATCTTCTTCGGTCATTGCCCTGCGGTAAGGTCGTTCATGGGTCATCGCTTGATAGGCATTTACAATATGAATAATTCGAGCAAGCAAAGGGATATCTTCACCTTTAATCCTATGGGGATAACCATTGCCATTCCAGAATTCATGGTGATATAAAATTGCATCAGCAATATTAAATAATTCAGGAGATGATCTGGCTATTCTATAGCCAATTTCAGGATGCCTTTTAATCTCTTCCCATTCTTCTTCACTTAACCAGCCCTTTTTTAGAATAATCTCACCACTTACTGCTATCTTTCCAATATCACAAATAGCAGCTAAAAGCTTAAGTTCATTTAATTGGTTCTTTTCCAACCCTAAGGACTCACCAAAATGAAGCACACAATCAATAAAATCTTGGCAATATTCTTTGGTTTCATATTTTTTTTCCTGTAAAGCCTTCTCCAGGGAATTTATTAAAACACTATCGGCAGCTTGTTTATCAAGTATTTTATAACGATACATTTTCCCTTCCGCTTCCCTTACTATAGAATTTATGTTTTCAGAAGCACTAACTTTAGTAGCGATTCCCATGGAAATGCTAAGAGGTAGAGTAAGAGTACTCTTCCTCTGGCATTCTTTGTTAATCCTATCAATAATTTCAATTCCTTTCTCTTTGGAAGTATGAGGTAGAATGATACTAAATTCATCACCACCCCAACGACTTATGATATCACTCTTTCTAAAACATGATTTCAAAACATTAGCAATACTGCATAAAAGCTGGTCACCATGCTGATGACCAAAAGTATCATTAATCATCTTCAAGTTGTTAACATCCCCAATGATAATACTGATAGGGAGATTGCGAGAATGATTTAGTCTTTGTAATTCTTCTTCAAAATAAGCACGATTGTATAAACCAGTTAATTTATCATGAAAACTGAGGTATCTAATTTTGTTTTCATATTCCTTTCGAAAGGTTATATCCAGTATGATACCGCGAAAACCAATTAGTTCTCCTTTATTATCTTTAATAGATGAGCCATAAATCTCCACTGGCATCAAAGTTTGGTTTTTCCTGATTAAATAAAATTCCTGGGGGTATATCTTTCCCCTTAATAGGAAATTTTTCACATCAGTCTTAATATTTTTAATTTCTGGACTGTTAATAATTTGCCAGAAGGTCTTTCCTTTTATTTCCTCTACTGTATAACCCAGCATCTCGGCACCTTTTTTATTTACAAAAGTAATGTTACCATTAAGATCTGTTTCAAAAACCATTCCAGGTAACATTTCCGTCAAATCCCGAAATCTTTCTTCGTCGGTTCTTATTTCTTCAGTACCTTCTTTTTGAACTTTTCTTTTTAATTCCGATTTTTGTTGATCCTCCATGTTATCCCCTTGCATCTACTTATAGAAACAGCAAAATTAGTATTACTAAAATTAACAAAAGTAAAAACACCAATTTAGCATTTACTATTTATCAAACAAGAAAAATAATTTTTATAAACCCTCATTATTATTATTATTCCATAAATCTGATCTTTTTAGCAGAATTTTATAAAATTTTCAACATATTTTATTCCCTTATGCCTCTATATTTTTATATATTTATATCATATTTTTTAATGCTATTCGTAAGCTAAGTTAGATGAAGAACTCCTACCATTGTTGGTAATAGTACAATTGCTACTGCTATAATTTATTGATTTTTACGGCTAATCTCATTAATAGTGTGCACTAACTTTAAGGCAACCTCATTATTCACTTTTTCATTATTTAAAATTTCCTCAGCAGCAATACTTTTTCCATAAAAATTTCGGTTTGCCTTGGTATCAGCATGAATTACTGAACCAGTGAGAGAAAAACCAGCATAAATCCCTTCACTATAAGAGTAAGAATAGATTGAATCGTTCAAAGATACATTGGCTTGCAGAGAATCTCCTAAAGGTCCGGGAGCAATTCTAATATCTGCGCCAATTTCAAAATCAGTCTTCTTAAAAACATCAACTCCTGCTGAATCCATTAATATCAATACCAGGGTTATCTCCTGAATTCCAGCCTGTAATCCTACAGAAGCTGTCTTAACCTCAATAAAGGCAGGTCCATACCATTCACCGGTATTCCGGTCCTTTCTCAGGGCAATACCGTCCCCAAATATAACTCCTACACCCCATCCAATATTTACCAGTCTGGGGTAGATAACCACTCCTTCAGCCATTCCCAGTAACTTGCTAAAGGCGCCGGCTTGTTCCCTTTTAGTAGCCATTTCCCCCAATACCGCAATACTGCGCTCAATCTTAGTTTCTTCCACAGTTAATTGGGCCTGAACAGAGCTGGTAACAAACAGAATAAAAAATACTGAGAGCATTAACATTAATAACTTCTTCTTCATTTCTGATATTCCTCCTTTTATGATAAGATTTTTTTATTATAAAATTATTTATTATATTATATACCAAAATTTAGTGGAAATATTAACTTTTAAGGAAAAGATTCAGTTAAAAGAAAATAATCTAAAGAAATATAGAGATATATTATATTTTTATTATGTTATAATAAATATCATGTTATAATTAAAATGAATATATAAAAAAAATGAATAATTAAGATATATAACGATCTTATTCTAAAATTGGTAAATCATAAAAATAAAAAGGAGGCTAAAAATGGCAGTTGTCAAAGTAATTGAAATCCTGGCAGAATCGGATAAAAGTTGGGAAGATGCTACCAAAGTAGCAGTTGCAGAAGCAGCTAAAACGGTCAGAAATATTCAGGCGGTATATGTCAAAAATTTTCAGGCAATTGTAGAAGACAATAAAGTGGTTAGGTATCGTGTTGATGCCAAAATTTCATTTATTATTCAATAATCCTTGGTAACAGAACAGATTGAAGATGTTTAAATAAAGGCAAAACAAATTCAAATATCTTTTATAAAAAAACAGGAGAAAGATTTGCTAAATCTTTTTCCTGTTTTCCCCACAATTGTATGTAAACAAAGAAATTTTTCTACCTCTTACCCAAATATTTCTTTCAGAATATCAGATTCAACAAATTTCCTTAAAAGATGGTCATCTTTATCATATTCTAGATCCTTTTTCGAGATAAGAACAGATAGGAAAAGGCAATAATTAACAAGCTAAAAAAGAGCCAGCTATATTGATAGTTACCTTTCAGGTCGGCAAGGTAACCAAAACCGATAGGTGCCAGAAGCATACCAGTCCTGATAAAAACCAGGGCTAATCCTGTTGCTATGCCAGCATGTCTTTCTCCAGCAAGTTCTCCTACTACCGCAAAATAAGCACCTGACCATCCGATTGACCCCAAACCTAAAAGAAGTGAGGAAACAATAATAAGAAATGGATTTATGGAAGGAGTATTAAAATAAAAACTAAAAAGTAAAAACATAACCCCTATAACTAAACTTATGATAAAAAGACCTATCTGTCTCTTCTTCTTGAAGAAGTGATCAGAAATCCAGCCCCAGCCAATCAGACCAATGATTCCACCAACATAGAGAGTACCAAAACAAAATCCAGCAATTACCGGGTTTAAAGAGAGGTCTTCAGAAAGAAATACTGCAAAATGAGAGACAACCGAACCTTCCGATACTCCAAATAATATACCCAGAATACAGATTCGAAACAAAGATTTATTTTTTAAGATAGTTAACAGGCTGTCTTTAAAAGATAGTGTCTTTGCCTCCTCTACATGGTTTTCGCTTTCCAAAATGGCAACAGTATCCCGAACATTAATATTATTATCTTTATTATTAACCTTCTGTACAGGATAAAAAATATATGCCAGCAAAGCAGTTAGCAAGGCAAAAGCAGCAATAGTTTGTACTGACATTCGCCAACCAAGATTTATGGCCAGTAATGGCAAGAGACTTGCTCCGGCTAAGCTTCCTACATTGTAACTTGCTTGCACTATTCCTAAGAAAAAAGCTTCCTTTTCTGAAGGAGATACTATTACGGTCCCCTTAATTACTGCTGGGGTCATAATACTCCAACCTAATCCGGCAAAAATTGCTAGAATTAAAAGAATCTGGTAAGAAGGAGAGATGCCATAGAAGAGTAATACTATGCCCGTGCAACCAATGCCGACTAAGATGTTCTTTTTTGGTCCCAATTTATCTACAATGTTACCAGAAAAAATTGCCAGTAAAGTAGCGCTAATAAAAAAACTGGTGGAATAGTAACCAATCCGTACTCTAGTCAGGTCAAACTCTTCCCGAATAAAGGGAAGCAAACATAAAAAACCATTCTGACTTAGACCAGTCGCAATATAGGACAGGGAAATTATGAGCAGGGTTCTCAATAAAAAACTATAATCTTTTTTCTGTTGTTCCTCTTTTGCCAATAAGACCATATCATTTCTCTTGCTTCTGTTATTTATGTATTTCCTTAAATATATTTTATATATCCATAAATCCAATAACAATTTTATTTTTAATAATATAAAAAATAATGGGGATAAAAAATATTTTCACAAAAATCAAATTAGGCTGGCATATTGTTTCTGCCAATTAGCTTGCTACCAGCTATACCAGCTATAATGGTCAAGTCAATTGTTATCTCTCTCATTTCCAGGTATCTTTTTTGTCTTATGTCTTCCTTATTAATGCTCCAGGAAAGAGGAGTCATTTCAATTATGGGAATTAACTCGTCCTGAGAAAGTTCTTTTTTATATGTTAAATGTTTACGACTTATGATATTAAAATTTTTTTCCAATAAAGCAATAACCTTCTCATTGTAGTACTCCTGTTTCCCTTTCTGGTGATAAAAAGTTTTTCTAATTTCCTGAAGATAGCCAGAACCAGGAATTACTTTGATAAATAATCCCGTATCTTTAAGAATTCTCTTAAACTCCTCATAATTAGCGGGAGATAAAATATTTATAATTATATCAAATTGTTTGTCAGTAAAAGGAGAATCAGCGAGATTAGTAACAACCCATATATTCCCAGGATAAGAACCGGAAGCAATAGAGATGCCATCTCGAGAAATATCCAGGCCAATGCCTATACACTCAAGAGGCGTTTTACTATTTAGATAAGCCAGAATGCTTACTAAATTAGAACCTTCTCCACAGCCTGCATCCAGTATTCTAAATTTTGTTTGCTCTTTTTTGTTCTTTATTTTCCTTAGCATAATATCCCCTATCTGTTCTATTAAAGGCTGGAAAAAACCTTGCTGAGCGATAATTTTTCTGGAAGTTAACATCTGTTTGCTATATTTAGAATGAACAGGATTGGCCAACAGATTGAGATAACCTTTATTTGCTAAGTCAAAACAATGCCTCTTTAAGCATAGTAAAGAATTAACTTTTAGCAGCATCGGTTCTGAACAAACCGGGCATTTAAATATCTCCAGGTTACTTTCTATCAATTCCTTTGCTAAATCTATTTTTTTCATATTATTTATTCGGTATCAGTTAATCACTGTCTTATCTTAACTCTTCTGCTAATTCAATTTTCTTATATTAATTGTATTAATTTAAAAAATTATATACTTATCAAACCTGTGATAATATACCTGCTTTATGGTATGGTCTAATTGAAAATTTATTATCATTTTATCAAATTTACCGAAAATAAAAGTAAAATTACTATAATATTTCAGATAAAAATTGCTGATGACCAATATCCACTATATCCACTATATTGTTTTTGAAATATAATCACCTGTTTTAAAGGGGGAATAGCAAAAAACTATTTCCGGTAGAAAAATTATAACTTTTACTACTGCAAGGTGAAGGTAGAAATTGGTGATTTCCAAGTTTTTAATTTTGAATTATAAGCTTTTTATCTTATAATATAATTAGGAAGAAGTAATAAAAAACAAATCTAAAGTTTCAACACTAAATGAGTGCCGGGGGAAATAAAAAGTATTTGACTTTTTAGAGTAGGATAATAAAATATAGCTATTAAATACCAATATAATAATACGATATGCATCATAACATACTAACATAACTATATACACCACCTTAACAGCACATCATGGTAGCACATCATCAGTAATGGGGACACAGATTGTTGCTTTATATTATTATAAATTAAGGAGGATAATAAATGACTGAAAAGAAGATAAAAATTGATATCTATCAAGAATCACCATCCACTGAGCAGTATTTTTACCTGCATAATGGTATACCGCTAAAATGTCTGGCTGAACTAATTGACCAACTGGTTAATATGGATGAGGAATTGTTTAGATATCATGTTAACGAAAATAATAATGATTTTGCCAACTGGGTAAGAGATGTGTTTGGAGCAAAAGAATTGGCCAGAAGAATATCTATGTCTCGTTCTGCTCAGGGAATGCTAAAATCAATTACCAAATATTTAGAATCATAATTCATTTTGTAAATCTTGGTAGATAAAACAGGAAGAAAGGATTTAGTAAAATCATAAACTTAAAAACAATTAACGGAAAACAGCGGGTTGTCATTGAAAATGTACAACCAGAGATCAATCATGGTGAATTTGCCATTAAAAGAATTGAAGGAGAAAGAGTAAAAGTTACTGCTGATATCTATGCTGATGGACATGATGAGTTGCAAGCCTATTTACTTTTTCGAAAACAGGGTGAACCGGAATGGCAAAAAATGCCTATGAAATTGGTAGTAAATGACCTCTGGGAGAGCGAATTTACTGTCAATGAATTAGGTGTCTACGAATATACTATAGAAGCATTGGTGGATCATTTATCTACCTGGTGGCAGGATATTCAGAAAAAAGCAACCGGTAGCGATAATCTATCAGTCGATTTGAAAAGTGGTATTTCTCTTTTAGCGGAAGTAATACCTAAAGTGGTAGAAGCTGATAAAAAAGTCGCCCTGCAAAGGCTTATTGTCCTTATTCAAAAAGGTGAAGAACAAGGCGAGGTTATAAAGTTACTGGAAAAAGAGTTAGATAATGAATTTCGGCAAAAATATCCACTTACTAATCACCTCACCCGTTACCCTAAAGAATTAAAGGTTATTGTAGATCGGAAGAGGGCTGGTTTTAGTGCCTGGTATGAAATGTTTCCCCGCTCCACCTCCTCCCAACCAGGTAAGCATGGTACTTTTCGTGATTGCCTGAATTGGATTCCGCAAATTGCTCAGATGGGGTTTAATATCCTTTATTTTCCCCCTATTCATCCCATCGGTATTACCAATCGTAAGGGGAAAAATAATACTATTCTGGCTAACGCCGAGGACCCTGGTAGTCCCTGGGCTATCGGTAATGAAACTGGTGGGCACATGGCTATTCATCCTCAGCTGGGAAGTTTTAAGGATTTCCAAGAGGTAATTGAGAAAAGTAAAGAATATGGCCTGGAAATAGCACTGGACCTGGCCTTTCAGTGTTCACCAGACCACCCTTATATTAAAGAACACCCAGAATGGTTTCGCTGGCGCGTGGATGGCACCATCCAGTATGCCGAAAACCCACCCAAAAAATATGAAGATATCGTTCCTTTTAATTTTGAAACTGAACACTGGAGAGAATTGTGGGAAGAATTAAAAAACATTGTTCTCTTCTGGATTAAGCAGGGAGTCAAAATTTTTAGAGTAGATAATCCTCATACCAAACCATTCTTATTCTGGGAATGGCTAATTTGCTCAGTCAAAAAAGATTTTCCGGAGGTAATTTTTTTATCAGAAGCATTTACCAGACCTAAAGTAATGTATCGGTTGGCTAAACTGGGATTTACCCAATCCTACACCTATTTTACCTGGCGAAATAGCAAACAGGAATTGACCGAGTATCTGACTGAATTGACTCAATCTCCAGTAAGAGAATTTTTCCGTCCTAATTTCTGGCCTAACACTCCGGATATTCTCTCTGAATATCTGCAGGCTGATGGCAATCCTGCCTTTATCATTAGATTTATCCTGGCGGCTACCCTCTCTTCCAATTATGGGATTTATGGTCCGCCCTATGAACGATTTATCAATAAGGCTTTACCCGGAAAAGAGGAATATTATGATTCAGAAAAATATGAACTGAAATACTGGTCGCCAGAGGAGGTAAAGGAAAGTACCAGGGAGTTATTCGCCAATATTAATCGTATCAGAGAAGAAAATCCCGAATTTCACCAAACTAATAATATCAGGTTTTTACCGGTAGAAAATAACCAGTTACTTTATTTTGCTAAGTTTAATGAAGAGGGAACTGATGCTTTTCTGGTAGTAGTTAATTTAGACCCTTATTATACCCAATCTGGATGGGTAAAGGTACCCTTATCGGAACTGAGTATCTCACCGGACCAACCTTTTTTGGCTCATGATTTATTAGGTGGCGGTCAATACATCTGGCAGGGTGAATATAATTACGTAGAACTAAATCCTCACGTATTACCAGCACATATCTTGAAAATTAAAAAACAGCTCAAAAAAGAAAATCAATTCGATTATTTTAGTTAGGAGGAAGAAAATAAATGTTCAGCCAGGAAGACTTTTCAGAAACACCCTTATGGTATAAGGATGCCATTATCTATGAACTTCATATCAAGACCTTTTATGATAAGAATGGTGACGGAATAGGAGATTTTAGAGGACTCACTGAAAAACTCGATTATCTGGAAAGCCTGGGAATTAATGCTATCTGGCTGCTCCCCTTCTTCCCTTCCCCCCTGAAGGATGATGGTTATGATATTTCTGACTATTATAATATTCATCATCATTATGGAAATATGCGTGACTTCAAAAATTTTTTAAAGGAAGCACATCGTCGGGAAATGAAGGTGATTATTGAGTTAGTTTTGAACCATACCTCAGACCAGCATCAATGGTTTCAGAGAGCCCGCAAAAAAAATGCCCCT
>LDZT01010638.1_pt1 | contig 10592 bp, 6 predicted proteins | sample 615521 | NCBI WGS metagenome assembly LDZT01 (sample SAMN03408292, study PRJNA278302) | terrestrial metagenome | isolation source: oil reservoir sample SB1 | place: USA: Alaska, North Slope, Schrader Bluff formation | collected 2011-09
GCTTCAATGGGGCCATGTCTTTTCAGACATGGTAAGAGCCTGCTTATATATGAGAACTCTCAAAAGCGATAAAAGATGGCATAAAATCATCATAATTAAGGATGGCTATTAATACTATCTGGTTAGACAGAACCACACCTCAGCATCTTGATGTAACATCTCTTTTCGAAAGAGTGACAATTCTCCTGATTCTTGCCGCCATTCTTGATCTTCTCTGTACTCTCTACTTGGATTATCCCATGGCATTCACCTTCACCTTCCTTTCGAGAGGGTCTAGGGAATTTGTTCACCACCTCACCTCTCGCAACGGTCAGATGATGATGGTCGATTGGTTGTTCACCTCCGGACGAATCCCTAAAAACTCGATCCGTTTATCAGCCTCCCCTTCCAGTGGCCCCAGATGGATGATCATAACCCGGTCATCGTCGTGCTTAATAATATTGGTCAAAGCAACTACCAGTTCAACCTTACCCTTAGGAGATAAGTGGCAGCGAAACACCGAGTAGTGAAGAGGATCCCCATAGCCCTTCATGGTTTTGTGCACTGCGTAAAGTCGCTTCTGATCCGAGATGTCGTAGCTTACAATGTATACGTTCAAACCACTCATTATTTCACCTGGTGCAGAAGGGTGGATATTCCTGGATCTCGCCCGAGATCACTCTTGCAAGGAGCCTCGCCTGAACCTCCAGAATGCGCCGGTAGCTTACTCTGTAACCGAAGATAGGGTGCGTTATCTCCGAACTCATCCTCCTCTCATAACCGGAGATCACTGTCTTCTTCCCCTTTTGAGTGAGGGAGACTCCTACCCCCCTGTATATGAAGTCCCTCTCCGAGAGCTCGCCGTTATTGAAAAGTGTGATTGTAACGGAGTCTGCAATGAGAGGACGAAACTCCTCCATTAGATCGAGAGCAAGAGCGGGTCTGCCGTATCTTGGCCGGTGGTAAAAACCCAGATAAGGATCAAAACCGACTGCCAGAAGTGTGACGAAGAATTCCTTGACCATAACCCCGTAGAGGTACGATAACACTGCGTTTATTGGATCTTTCGGGGGTCTTTTATTCCGGTTCTCAAATGAATAACTAACTTCCCCAGACTTCAAAAGGTTGTTGAACCGCGAGAAGTAAATCTGGGCTGCTGCCCCTTCTATCCCGAGCAAGCTCTCTGCGTTTCCCGCCACCTCGGCCTCTCTTGCCAGACGATTAAGTGACGTTAAAACCTTCTTTGGAGGGCCGGAGTCGTTCCTCCGGATGAGAGTTCGAGAGTTCCTGATCTTGCCGGAGACGAATGATCTCGCTATCTTCAGGGACTTCATACTATCGCCAGCCCAGTCAAACTGCCGAATCCTCAGCTCCACGTTTTTATGGGAGTTCCCCTGGGATATCCCATAGAACCAGCCGCCATGAGAGAAGTGGCATATTGGCACACCTCTCTGGAGGAGATCCACGAGGGCGGGTGTGGTGATCCCCACCCCGCCATAAAGGGACAGCTGGGCGACTTCCCTCAGCCTCGCCTCCCCTACCTTATCCCCTTTCGACCAGAACTCCAGACGATCTCCTCGCCTTTTAACCGTCTGGCCCTGACCGACAACATATACTGGAACCTGATCATCTCTAGAGGGGACGAGTTTCCTCGCCATTTTGACTTCTTCCCTCTCCGCCTCCATCTCTTTCAGGACGTTGACCTCGTCTGGCAGGCATATCCCGGCGAGAGAGCAGCGCACGCACTTAGCACTCCCCTCCAGAGGGGGAGGGATCTCCTCCTGTCGGGCTATCTTCCTGAGGGCATCAATCAGATCTTTTGTTCTCCTCACCAGCAGATCATCAAAAGGCACGGAAACCTTCTGTTTTGACTTGATGAAGTAGATCACGCCTTCAGAGCAATCAAAACCGTTCTCCCTCAGGACCAGTCCCTGGGCGCAAAGCTGTACCCTCTCTGGCTCGTAGGCGCCCTCGGGCACGTCGGGCACAGCCCCTCTCTTGTAGTCCACCGGCGTGACCCTCTTCCCCTCTCCCTCGAGGAGATCGATGCGACAGGTAACACCGATCTCTGATCCTGTGAGATGTACAGATCGGGCGTGAAAGGTCTCATGCATCTCATCATCGGTCGGTACAACTCCAGAGTTCAGATCCACTCGCCTGTGCTGGAACCGACCATCCACCGTGTCAACACTATCTACAAACTCCCCCTGAACCCATTCAATATAGCAGAGCCTTGAGCAGTAAGCGAACTCATTCAGCATCCGGGCAGGAATCAGGTCCGGAACCCATCCTTCATCCTGCTTTGCCTCTCCGTTCATAACACTCTCCTTCTTTCTTTGAACAAACCTTCCTGACCCGGATGCGTCAGTGACCTAACTCATACGCGCTCTGTTTAAACCTTCGTTTGTCTGTAAGGGGGCGATCCCAGGTTGGCAGACGGAATTCCAACCATCAGGCAGTTGCAGGAATTACCGTCGGTGGTCACTCCGGGGCGGGGATAAACTGCCCCAGTCCCAGATGGGCTCCGTATCCCAGAGCGATCGGAGCGTTCACCGGTTCTGCGAAGACCAGCTCGAACCCGTAGCCCATTCCTGGCTGCTCTCCTTTTCGACTCCGCCGGAATTCAAGCCACCTGATATGCCGCCCGCCTCGGGTCGATAACTTATCGAGGAGCCTGACTTCTATGGGCTCGGGCAGGCCGTGGTTGACGGCTTCGCGGCGCACCTCGCTGGCGAGCCATTCCTGAAGCGATCCGCGCCCCTTACGATAATGCCTTGGCGGGACGAACGGGGTTGCGCTGGTGAATCGTGTTCTTGGTCCACCGGCTTCCACCAGATCCTCGATTCTCCCCCATTTCAGGGGAATGAAGTATATGTCCGGCTTTCCGTCTGGCTGCCATACGTGGTCAAGTCTGTCCAGTGCAATCATCTCATCGCGGTTGAAGGGCACCTTGCACATAATGACGAGGTGATCCAGCCACCAATCCTGATCCCGGTCGAGAGGAAGCACGTAGATGTGCTGGTGGCCCTGCAGGGGTTTTCCGTCTTCTCCTTTACCACTGAACTTGGGAGAGACTTTTGTTTGGTCATTGACCACTCGTTTGTGGATCCCCATCAGTTTGCGATGGATCCGCTCAGATACTTCCAGAGTCGAAGTCACGGATGGAGTCACCCGGGATTCGAGAGCGTAGATCACGCCGCTGAACATCGGCCCGCTTTCCGAAGCCCGTGGGGCAGGTTTCACGTTGAAACATCCGGTGGGCCGTAAATAGTCAACGTACTGAAAGGCAGGCGGGACGCTCAGGCGAGCTTCCTGCATATCGGCGGTGGAGAAGGCCAGTGCATCCAGCCAGCTCAGTTTTTCCGGTTTTCCCTTCTTGGTCCGGGGCTGCCGCGTGTAGGGATTAGCAACATAGACCTGATCGGGTACGGCGCAGGCGACCTTTACGAGTTCGAAGTTCTCACCGGCGGAAGAACCATTGTTCGGGGCGCAATTCCATTTCACACCATTGATCTCGGTGAGGACTCGCGCGGCCACCCATGATTCTGATCTGCCCAGATAATTCATCAAGCCCAGCATCCGGTCCAGATCGTCTCTCTGATCCCCGGTGAGATCGGCATTTGGCCACATCATCAGCAGATTTGAGCTTCTGTCGACCACGACGAAAGCATCGAATATCAACTGCTTTCTTTCTGCTACCTTAGCATTCTGGCTGAGATAGGCGCGGGTGTGAGATGCACTTGCCTCCGGCAGATGGAATACAGGGGGTTCCGAAGCGAGACCTGCGAAAATGGGTTCGACGCGGCTATCAGGCCAGTCGCTCAGCTTTCGTTTCCAGACATCATAGAGCCCCCGGACCAGCCTGTACGGAGACGGAGGCCATTCAGGCTCTCCCTCGTTTACGTTACGTCCCCAAGGCGTCGCGTGAAATCGTCCAGTGAGGAGATTCAGCTCGATAGCCAGCATATCGAGATCTCCTTACGACTCCATCTCCTCTTCCTCGAGATCCGTCCCGGCTGTGGGTTTTGTTCCTTCCTCGGTTTCCTTCCTGATTACGTCAGCTTCCAGCACTGTCACTGGCGGATCCGCAAAGAGATTCTTCTCAGCGCATACCTGGATGCTTTTCTGTATGACCTCAAGCAGTCTCTTCTCATCGGGAATGGTAAATCCTTCGGGAGCCATTACCCTGATGCCGTCTTTTTGTGCGAGGTCACAGGCCGTCCGCAATCTGAGCCCGCTATCGAGGAATCTGCGAACCTTGTACAGGCCGAGGGCGACAAGGAGTTTCTTCGCCTCCGGCTCAAGACCGTAACCGTCGAGGAGGGCGAGATCGAAGTTGAAGTAGGCGACAATCCGGTCGGACGTAAACTCCATACGGTGGTAGGGAACGTTTCCGTACACGTCTTTGTCGTAGCCTACAACCCGGATTTTACCGGTGGGGTCCAGCGGATTATTCTTGACGCCGCCTGACGCGGCCTCCCGGATGCCTTCCGCCTCGATAAAACCGCTGAGTGCGCGCTGAACCTTGACCCTGCCGTCTTCAAGGTTAGCCATGAACGCCCCGTGAAGGAGCGAGTTTGGATCGTAGAAAAAGAATGCCTCAGCTATCGTTTTCCAGTTGAGCGGTTTTCCCTTCTCATATCCTGCTCTCTTCTTGAACGCTTCTTTGAATCCTTTGTTGGTTATGATGAACGGCGAGTTTATGCGGTGAGCTTCAACGAGCGAACTCGTCTCAGTCCCGACCGCCCCAGCAAGTCTCGCCGTAATATACGGAAGACCGGCGAGCTCCTGTGCTATTCCCGGGCCAGACCCCTCAAGACAGGTCTGCTCAAGTCTGTTTGCGATAGACTGGGAAGATTCCACTAGAATCATCCGCGTTCCATCAGGTTTTTCGTAGATCGCTGCGCCCAGGTCGGGAAAACCTGTCGGCTGGAAACGGTCGCCCTGAACGGGCTGAAGTTCGACCTCGAGCAGAAGCCGGGGAACGCCCTTCAGCTTCTCCATGCCACTTAAAATTTCATTCATTTGAATACCCTCCATTTGGTTTATTCTACGCTTTTTTCTGTTGTGGTCTGAAAACGAGCCTCATAATCTCCTGTTCCCCCTGGATCGGCAGGAGCAGAGCGGCAGCCATACGGACGCCGTCGCCCCCATCCGGAAAGTCGGTAGTGATGGGGATAAGCCCCGCTGAAGATAACCGGCGTCCGGCGACCTTACACGCATCCTGTACGTGACCCCCTATCAGGCGTGGGAGGATGGAAGATTCGGGCTTGATCGTTATCGCTTCGCCGCTCGTTTTGATCTCTCCCGACAGGAAGAGAAGTTTAAGCAGCGCAAACGAACGGGGTACCAGTCTTTCAGCGGTCGGTCTTCTCCACCCTTTCTGCGCCATCAAATCCTCTCGGACTGTGCGGAGGGCTTCTGTATCACCCCACCGGATCCAGGTGAAGCCGAACAGCAGATCCTCAATGAGAGACTCATCGATATCCCCATCGATCAGGGCGCTTACATCCTTTGGAGAGAGTCTGATTGCTCCCCAGAGCGGGTTCCCTCGGGCGCCCGTTCTCTGAGCGTCCACCATCCTTCGAGAAAGCACGGAAGCAAGTCTGGTAGTGAGTGAGTTGCCGAGCCAGGCGACCTGACCCCGGCCGCTACCCCATTTCCAGGGCTTCATGGGATCCACCGGGGCCAGGTTCGCCCTGATCGGACCCACATCGCCGGTAGCTCCAATCGATGCCAGGGCGGCAGCGATCCTTACCTCAATGCTGCCGTCGTCGACAGCAGCAATCCATTGTGGGCTCAGACCCGATACTGGACGGGAGAGCTTTGGATCCCTTTCAGGTTCCCGTTGAGCTATGAGTCGTTCGAGTCTCCCAATGGCCGCAACCAGATACTTGGCGCGGGTTGCGCCTCCGTGAATGAGCAGGGTGTAGATAGCCTCGTCAACACCTCTCCTCGCAGATAAGAAGCGGGCTGGAGGTCCTTCACCCTTAAATCCACGTAAGAAGCCGTCGACACTCCTCAAAAGCGGGTTGAGCTCCCGGATCAGATCGCTTTCGGTCCGAATGCGAACCGGGAATCTACCTGCAGGGAGGGCCACGTAACTATCACCTCTCCGTTTAAGCAGGCTGTAACGGGCGAACTCTGTGACTCCACGGTCCACCCCGAGAGAAGCCGCGGCTTCTGCAAACTCGATGCCGGTTGATGCGGGTCTCCGGCCCACATCGGCTCGCCCCTCACTCAGAAATGATTGGATCTCCTGGTAGCCTGTGGGATGGTTCCACAACGGCGCCCATATCTCAGCTTTTGCATTCTTCTCATCCTTGTCACAGGACGACGCGTACCCAACTGGGGTAGGCCTGACGGTAAAGGGGCTTCTGAGGAAACCCGGGCCAACAACTCTCTGGCGGCGTGCGACGGAGCTCCCCCATGGGATTGTCCCCTCCATCGTGAGCACGAAGCTCCATGGATTCACCGGGAATTCCTTGTTCTCGATACCGTGACCCTGGTTGAAGCCTCCTGCACGCCCGGGGTCAAACTGGCCAACGGGGGAGATCAGAAGATGATCGGTCGGATCGCCAAATAGGGTGTTTCTCAGCAGGCTACGGGACGCGTCCTGGTTATCTGAGAGGAGTATCGAGGACAGGTTCTTCATGAAGGTGTTGGAATACTCAAGACGTCCCTCGTTCCCGCCTGTTCCCAGGATGGGCGGATACTCGACTTCGCCAGTGGGGCTGATCGCTGCCGCAGCGTCGATCCACTCCACCACGCGTGCGTGAAGCCTGTCCCGGCAGGCCTGAATGATCTGAGTTTTCCCAGAATTCCGCTTCTTTTGCTTGACAGCGCTCCTGATCTTCTTGGCAGATTTGATCAGGCTTTTTATCGTCTTGACCCGCTCCTTCTCTGCCTGAGACGCATTTTTCGGCAGTTTCGCCTTCTCCTCAAGGTCTTCGATGGTCAGGTCCAGTGGAGTTTCGGAGGAGAGAGCAGGAACTACGCGTTCGGCCAGTTCACGGGTTTCGTTCACAAGATCGAGCATTTTGTGTCCTGCTCTCCCCGTGACCCCGCTCTCCAGCGCTTCCAGCATCTTTCCAAGAGGCGACTGCATCTCCGGCATCTCCGGGAATGATTTGACCTTCTGGATGGTCTCCCTATACAGAGCAAAGCGTTCGGAACCATTCTTCAAAATGGCATCTATGCCCTCGGGGCTATCCCCCTCATAGAACCCACTACCACCGTTCCACGGCGATATGATTGGGGTGGGAACATACTCGTTCAGGAAGAAGTTCAGGAGACCTTCCCCGTCGAGGCTCGATTCGAGCTGGAAGGTACCATCACTCCACCACCCGAGTGCACCCCGATCTTTCTGTTCGGAGACCAGTCGCAGGACTGCAAGCCCTGCCAGGTATGAGGAGAGCGGCTCGGAGGTGCAGCCTGAGAACGCTATGCGGGTCATACTCCACCTCCACTCGCCCGCTCGTCAGCAGCTTTCATCAGGGCCTCCATAAAGGCGAGTCGGAAAGGACCAAGATCCGGCCGATCCCTCAGTTCAAGAACCCGTGCGAACCAGCTTGGGCCGTTGGCACCGTGACCGAGGTCCATGAAGGAGAGATCGATCGCTGTCCGCGGCAGAGTCACGCCTCCACCAAGGTCGGTCTCTGGAATGACATCCCCGTCCCAGACCCCTCGAGCGAATCGGGCATTCTGATCGAGAGGAGGGCGTTCGTCTGGCATCGATCTGATCGATGCGCGTACCTTGCCGTGGTGAGCTGCGGCCAAGTATGCCACAAGATCCTCCCTACTGTTCTGGAGCACGACGATCCCCGAGGCGAGCTCGTGCCGGAAGTATCTGCGCCGGCCATCATTCGCTTCAGGCTTGGCTGGCAATCTGCCCTGCCATGCGTCACTGGGTGCCTTTGCAGCCGGGGAATTGCCGAATTTTTCCAGCGCATCCTTCTTTAATAGTGCTTGGAAGGATCTGTGGGCCTTCCCTGCGTCGTGCCATCGTGCCCCTTCGAGTAGAGGAACTCTCCATCGGCTATTCAGCCCCAGCGCATCGAGGATCACTGCTATCTCCTCACATACCTGGTCTGTGTGTTCTGCAATCGACATCCAGCCGCCGACTGCCATTTCGTTACTGGAATAATCAGTTTCAGTAGAATCCTTCTCCCTTTGAATGATCGGAACGGTTTCTTTCGATCTGATGTTCCACCCCTCGGCCCGGGTGTAATGACCACCTTTGGCCCGGAGCATCAGGGTTATTCCGGGATAGATCGAGCCTTCCCTGACCTGAGTCCATCGGCCATCAAGTGTATCCCAGATCCAGGCCTCCTCGTTCTTCCCAACCAGATCTCGGATCTCACCGATTGGGACCGTACAGATCTCGTCTCTATGCGGCCCCTGCTCCGGTTCTTCACCGTTTGGTCCTTCCTCAGGGAGATCCCGCCAGAATACCTGGACATCCGTATCGTCAGCATCGCGTATGAATCGAGAGATGTCCAGATCGTTCCCGGCAAGATCTGGAGTGGTGTCAAAGAGCTCTATTATGTCCTTCTGGCGTATCACCTGCTCGTGAACGACCTCTTGTTGGACATCAGGGAGCAGGTTGGGTCCCACGCTCTGACCCTCTAGGCCAAGAAGTACCTCCCGGGCTTCAGCCAGCTCGTCAGCCGTGTAGGGGAGGGTAGCTCCCTGCTTCTCGGCGGGTACGTCAATCCAATATACTCGGGCTTCGTCATACTCGCCGGAGCGGTTGCACCTTCCAAGCCTCTGCACGAGCGCAGGCCAGGGTGCGAGCTCGGTGAAGAGCACTTTAGCCGAGACATCCACCCCAGCTTCGATAACCTGTGTGGAGACGATGATAGTGCCTTCAGGGCCAGGTTCCTCAAGAAGATCTCTGACTACTTCCTGCCGGTCGGGTGGCCTGAAGCGGGAATGAATAAGAACGAGTTTCGCATCCGGGTTCTTCTTAGAGATCGCCTTGTAGAGATCTCCTGCGCGCCTCACCGTGTTCATAATCACAAGGGTCCGAGCTCCTCTCTGATGTTCATCGAGGATTACCTCGGCGAGTCCCTTGAGATCTGTTGCACCAGTTTCGACTCTTCTCAGGATCTTCGTTGCTTGTATCCGGGACTGGATAGCGGGCTCATCCCGGTCGTCCTGGCTGAGCGTCAGGATCCGGGTAATGTTTGTTTCGGGATCGAAATCCACCGTGCCCAGCCATCTCTGCTCCAGGGTTGCACTCATCCAGATAGACCGGGATGGGAAGGGATTCATTGTCCCCAGACGGTGACGAAAAGCCTGGAGCTGGGTAGTTGTGGCAAGTCCTCTTCCCATAAGTTGAACCTCATCCATCACCCAGAGACAGTCGTTGTTCAGAAGACCAAAGTGAGTAGGCCAGCGGTATCTGCTCATACCGTAACCGCGATTGAGAGCTCGGGATATGAGCATATCCTGGGTTCCAATGATGATGGCATCCCGTTCGGGGTATCTATCCCACCATTCTCTGTCCTCTCCGCCCATAAGTACCGTGACTGCTATTCGCTTGCCTTCCTCTGTGCGGCGTTCAGCGAATCCGGTTGCAGCATTATTATCACCCGGAGATGCAGCCAGGATCCCTAATCGGTCAAGCCATTGTTTCGTTTTATCTCTGGTCTGTTCGACGAGAACCCTCATGGGCAGGCAGTAAACCAGCCTCCGAGGGGTGCGTAGGCGGATCTCGTCTCGAGGATCAAACCGTCTTCTCCACAACCAACCCAGAATTATTGCATCGGTCTTCCCCATGCCAGTGGGAACCTTGATCAGTTCGGGAAGTTTTTCTGCTATTGCAAGACTGCGTTGAAATGGATACGGTGTATTTCCGGTAGCTTTCTGGAAGAGAGAGTCAAAACCATCCTCAACCCTGGATTCCATGTCCAGAATCTTTTTAAATGAGTCAGATGGAGGAGGCCTGTATAGAGACATATAATATCAGTTCCTTCTTGTATAGAATTGAGAATCGATCTCTCGCCCTATATAGTTTCTCATTAAAAATGCGATAATTTCTGCTTTGTTATAAAAATCCAACCTCCTTAAATGCTGATTTAGTAAATCATGAGTTATTTAATGCGCATTGTGCCCAAGCGTGGCGAATGCGATGTTCCTCTACCAACACAAAAATTGGTCTGCATACAATGAGCAGCTTGTCGGCGTGGGAATTCAAGCACCGTTAGGTGCGCGGTGGGGCTGACGGGGAGTGCGATGGGCGGAACGCCCGGAGATCGACCACTGTTAGGTAGGGAGGGGGGTTTCCCCCCTCCCCTGTCCCCACCCCCCAAGGCGATACCCAGTGGAAATCCGTGGATGGGTGAGCGACCTGCGGCATGAGTTACAGTGGGCGGGGCACCTGAAGCACGAGCACCACAGGCGCGAGGGTTTTTCAGTTGCCATCCCCCCGGTCAGGGGCAGGTTTCCAGCACCCGGGATGGTTCCTCACGTCGCCGCAACAATTTTTACAAAGAACTCAAGAGAGATAGAATGCGAGGGAGGCGATTCGAACGCCCGAACACCTTCGTGACAAGGCCCTCAACCTTGCGCCTTTGACCTGGCTCGGCAACCCTCGCGCTGTTCTCTAT
>LDZT01005311.1_pt1 | contig 10590 bp, 9 predicted proteins | sample 615521 | NCBI WGS metagenome assembly LDZT01 (sample SAMN03408292, study PRJNA278302) | terrestrial metagenome | isolation source: oil reservoir sample SB1 | place: USA: Alaska, North Slope, Schrader Bluff formation | collected 2011-09
CTGGCGCCGAAACAAGAAATCAAGCAGGAATCAAAACAGCAGTAGAAAAGAGGTATTCATCTTGCCAAAAATCAAAAGTCACCGGGGCGCGGCAAAACGCATCAAAAGAACCGCCTCGGGCAAGTTCAAGGCTTTTCACGCTTTTCGCAGTCACCTTCTGGTACATAAGAGTTCCCACCGCAAAAGAAGGCTGCGTAAGTCAATTCTGGTCAGCCCCGTGGATATAAGAAAAGCACGCCGGCTGCTGCCATCTTAAAAAAAGAATCTACGGGAGGGGTTTTGTAAATGCCACGGGCGAACAGCAGTGTGGTATCCCATATGAGGCACAAAAAGGTCTTAAAACTGGCCAAGGGGTACCGAGGCGCAAAAAGTAAATTATTCAGGGTAGCAAAAGAACAGGTTATGAAGTCTCTGGCCTACGCGTACCGGGACCGCAAGGTCAGGGCCAGGAACTTCCGCCGTTTATGGATCGCGCGCATCAATGCTGCGGCGCGGATTAACGGCCTGTCCTACAGCAAGTTTATCAACGGCTTGAACAAGGCGGGAGTGGAAATAAACAGAAAGATGCTGGCCGATCTGGCAGTCAACGATGCAAAGGCTTTCGACCGGCTTGTCGAGGTAGCCAAATCAAGTCTCGAATCATAGCAAACGGGCATCCGCACAAAAAAATATCAAAGATAAATCAGCGCTGACGGTTAAGGTCGGCGCACTGTTTTATAGACGTGTAAAAAAGGGTGGGTATTAGGATGAAGCAATTTGCCGTAATTGGCCTGGGCCGGTTCGGAGCAAGCGTGGCCAGGACGCTTGCCAAAATGGGGTACGAGGTTCTGGCGGTTGACGATGACGAGGAAATGATCAACAACATTGCCGATGAAGTTACATATGTGGCGCAGGCGAATGTACTGGATGAACGGGCGCTCAAATCATTGGGGCTCCGTAATTTTGACGCGGTAATCGTTGCCATCGGGCAGGAGGTCAAGGCAAGCATTCTGGTTACGGTAATGCTTAAGGAAATGGGCGTCAGCAAGATAGTGGCCAAAGCCAACGACGATCTTCACGGCAGGGTGCTCCAGAAGGTCGGGGCTGATATAGTGGTTTTCCCTGAACGGGAGATGGGTATAAGAGTTGCCCACTCCCTGACTTCCCGCAACATTATCGACCAGATCCACCTCTCGCCCGAATACAGCATTGCTGAAATGGTTGCCCCGTCACATTTTATCGGCAAATCCCTGACCGAATCCGCCCTGCGCCAGAAATACGGCATTACCGTGATGGCCATCCGCCGCGGTGAGGATATCATCATTTCTCCCGAAGCTAAGCAGGTTATCCAAAAAGGGGACATACTGCTGGTTATCGGCAGCGACGCCAAGCTGGAAAGCATTGGGGAGTGACCTTTCAATGCCGGTCAACAGCCTGCAAAACCCCCGGGTTAAATACATCAGCCGCCTCTATCGTCCCCGTTTCGGAAAGAAAGAAGGCAAGTTCGTTATTGAAGGCAGCCTGATGGTCAGTGAGGCTCTCCAGTACAACTGGCCGGCGGAACAGATAGTCTGCACACCTGCCTGGCTGGAAAGTCCCCGGGGAAGGCTGGTTCAAGGGTTAGCGAATGCCGCCGGCATTGAACTTGTCCGGGTAAGTCAGGAGGTTTTCGAAAAACTGTCCGCAACTGAAACCCCCCAGGGGGTTTTAGCGGTTCTTAAACGGTGTGAAAAAGAACTTGATCAGCTGGCCTTTGAAAACCCGACGCTGGTTGTCCTTGTTGACGGAGTGCAGGACCCGGGCAATGTCGGCACAATAATCCGCAGCGCCGACGCTGCCGGGGCCCAGGGCGTGATCCTGCTCAAAGGAACAGCCGACCTTTATAACCCGAAGACTTTAAGGGCAACCATGGGTTCCCTCTTTCATATTCCAGTAATCGAAGCCGGATCAATAGTCGAAGCGCAGCGTTTTGCAAAAACAGCCGGCCTGCGGTTGGTTGCGGGATCCCCGTCTGCGAAGCAGACTATTATCTCCTGCGATCTCAAGGCGCCTGCCATTATAGCTGTGGGAAGCGAGTCAGGCGGCTGTTCCGAAGAACTGTTAAGTATCTGTGATCATGTAGTAAAAATACCCATGCCGGGATTGGCAGAGTCCTTAAATGCGGCGGTTGCTGTGTCGATAATCCTTTATGAAGCGGTTCGCCAGCGTTTTTTATCACTTTAATTTGTTGTTTTAAAAAACTACTTGTGATATAATCGGTCCGATAGGTTTATAAAAAAAGATATCTTGGAGGTCCCCAAAAATTAGGGAAGGGTCGTGAACACATGTTTTTCCCCGCCGAGTTTTTTTGGAGGCTGTTCGAGTCAACCGGTTCCGTCAGAGCCTATATCCTTTACAGGAGGTACGCATTGCATTAAAAGTTTTGATGTATAACATACGATTAGGTAAGGTCTGCCCGCCTGTCCAGGGAAATATTTCCAGGTTAACTAAACTATTAAATTTTAACTGAGAAGGATATAAAACAGTCCCTTGTGGATGGTTTTTTATTTTTGGGCTAATTTTTATATAAAGGGTGACGAAATGTCTTGGAAGAGAAGTTACAGAAAATTGCGGCCGAAGCTGTAAAACTGCTGTCGTTGTCTCAGGACCTTGAGGAAATTGAAAAGATACGCGTCCGCTTCCTGGGCAGAAAAGGAGAGCTTACCCAGGTGCTGCGGGGTATGGGAGCGCTCGATGAAAAGGACAGGCCGCGCATCGGGCAGCTGGCCAACGAGATCAGGGGCAGAATTGAGGACGAACTGGCTAACCGCACGGCGCTGGTCAAGGAAAAAACAATCCGCTCCCGTTTACTGAAAGAGGCATTGGACATAAGCCTGCCGGGAACGACGCCTGCGCGCGGCAGAATTCACCCCATCACCAGAGTCAGACGCCAGATGGAGGATATTTTCCTTGGCCTGGGATTTGAAATTGCAGAAGGTCCCGAAATCGAGCTGGACTACTATAACTTTGAAGCCCTCAACTTTCCCAAAGACCATCCGGCAAGAGATATGCAGGATACATTTTTCATCGGGGAGGAATCCCTGCTGCGCACGCATACTTCACCCGTTCAGGTGCGGACCATGGAGCGGACCGCTCCCGCCATTCCGGTCAAGATTATTTCGCCGGGCAAGGTTTACCGGCGGGATGACGACGCCACCCACTCGCCTATGTTCCAACAGGTGGAAGGCCTGCTGATCGATACAAGAATTACTTTTGGCGATTTGAAGGGGATTCTGGAGCTCTTTGCCAAGGAGATGTTCGGCCCCTCAACGCTGACCCGCTTCAGGGCCAGTTTCTTCCCATTCACGGAACCGAGCGCGGAAGTTGACATCTCCTGCGTAATGTGCGGCGGCCACGGATGCAGGGTTTGCTCACAGACAGGCTGGCTGGAAATTTTGGGCTGCGGTTCCGTCCATCCCAGGGTGCTGGAGATGTCCGGCTATAATCCCGAGGAAGTCACAGGCTTCGCTTTCGGCGTAGGCGTGGAAAGAGTGGCCATGCTTAAATACGGGATTGACGATATCCGCTTGTTTTACGATAACGACCTTCGTTTTTTAAACCAGTTTTAGGCTCTAAAGGAGCATTATTAAGGAGGTTCATGCGTTTTGCGAGTTTCACTTAATTGGCTGAAGGATTTCGTGGATGTCGACGTTTCCCCGCTTGAACTGGCTGAGAGGTTAACCTTTGCAGGTTTGGCCGTTGAGGGCGTTGAAAGTCCGGGGGAAGGCGTCACAAAAGTTTTCACGGGACGCATTTTAAAAATTGAGCGGCACCCCAATGCAGACAGGCTTTTAATCTGTGAAATTTCCTTCGGCGACAGCGAGCAGTTAAAGATAGTCACCGGCGCGCCAAATGTACAGGAAGGGCAGATTGTTCCCGTAGCCCTTGAAGGGGCAACGCTGGCGGGCGGGCTGGTCATCAAGCGCGCAAAATTAAGGGGCGTTGAATCCAGGGGGATGCTCTGCTCGGGGCAGGAACTTGGACTGGACACAAAGTCACTCCCTCCCGAACAGGCTCACGGTGTGATGATCCTGCCTGCAGATACTCCTGCCGGCCTGGACGTAAAACCTCTTCTCGGCCTGGACGACACTATTTTAGAGCTTGAACTGACCCCCAACCGCGGCGATTGCCTGTCCATGCTCGGAGTTGCCAGGGAAGCAGCCGCACTTTTGAAACTTCCTTTAAAATACACGCCTCCTAATGTTGAAGAATCACTTCCGCCCTGCACGGACAGGGTAAAAGTTGACATAGAGGAACCGCTTCTGTGCCGCCGCTATGTGGCGCGCCTGATGACCGGCGTCAAGGCAGGGCCGTCCCCGCTGTGGATGCAGAAGCGCCTCCGGGCTGCAGGAATTCGCCCGATCAGCAATGTTGTCGATGTGACAAACTATGTAATGATGGAATTTGGGCAGCCGCTTCATGCCTTTGACTACGATACCCTGCTTGAAAGCCGGATAGTGGTGCGCAGGGCTGCGGAGAATGAGGTCCTTGTTTCTCTGGACGGGGTTAACAGGGAACTTACTCCCGATATGCTGATTATTGCCGACGCCAGAAACCCGGTTGCCATAGCGGGAGTTATGGGCGGCCTCGAAACGGAGGTAACCGATAAAACCACTAACGTCCTTCTGGAATCCGCCTATTTCAATCCCGCCAGCATAAGGCGCACATCAAAAGCGCTCGGCCTTCGCTCGGACGCGTCAGCAAGGTTTGAAGGAGGCGTCGATCCGGCGGGCTGCCGCAGGGCTGCCGACAGGGCCGCCCAGCTTCTTCAGCAGATTTCCGGCGTTCAGGTATCGGAAGGAGCGGTGGACAATTACCCGTCGCCTGCAGATCCGAAAATGATCTTCCTGCGCCCGGAAAGGGCGAATTTCCTTTTGGGAACTGAAATACCCGGGGAGGAAATAGCGGGTATTTTAACACGCCTTCAGTTCGACGTTAAAAAAGCCGGCAGCGAACTAATCGTCGGGGCGCCCAGCTGGCGGGGCGACGTGAGCATGGAAACCGACCTGGTTGAAGAAGTTGCCCGTCTTTACGGGTATAACCAGATCCCGGGAACTCTGCCGAATGGCCGGACAACGCTTGGCAAACGCACCCCAAACCAGCTGTTCAGGGAGAGCGTCAAGGATATACTTGCCGGCTGCGGGCTCAGCGAGGCAATCACTTACAGCTTTTTTAACCCGGTATGGGCAGACCTTTATAAGGTTCCTCCGGAAAGCGCGCTGCGCCGGACCGTCAATTTGCAGAACCCGCTGAGCGAGGAGCAGTCTGTCATGCGGACGCGGATAACGCCCGGCCTGGTAGAGGCGCTGAAGCGGAATTATAACCGGCAGGTAAGGTCCGGGGCTGTCTTTGAGCTGGGCAGCGTGTTTTTACCGGCTTCAGGTCTTCCTGAAGAAAAAACCGCGCTTGCAGCGGCCGCCATGGGGGAAGCCCCGGGAGGCTGGAACAGGAAGGTTCTGCCGCTTGACTATTATTTCTTGAAAGGGGTTCTGGAAACTCTTTTTCAGCAGATTGGCCTAACAGGATTTTTCTTTGAGGCCGAATATTCCAATCCCAGTTTTCACCCCGGCCGGACCTCCAAGGTATTTGCCGGTGAACACGAACTGGGTATCCTGGGCGAACTGCATCCGGAAGTACTGGAAAAGCTTGACTTTCCCATGCGGGTTGTTGCCTTCGAGCTCGATCTGGACAAAGCGGCCAACCTGGCCACGGCAGTTAAAAAATATCAGCCTTTGCCCCGTTTTCCATCCGTGGAGAGGGACATTGCCGTATTGGCGCCCAGGGAGGCAACCGCAGAAAAGATCAGGGAAGCGATTAGCCGGTCCGGAGGGCACATGCTCACATCTGTATCTTTGTTCGACGTTTATGAGGGAGGGCAGATCCAGGCCGGTTACCGGAGCCTTGCCTTTTCTTTGAAATTCCAGGCTGAGGATAGGACACTTACTGACGAAGAAGTAACAAAATGTATGGATTCAGTTTCCGGTGAACTTGACCGCAAATATGGAGCGCGGCTTCGCACATAAATAAAAGTTTGTCATAATTGCAGGAATTATTTCTGTGAACGGCGAAAAACAAAAGAAAAGCCGGAAGGTGAAAATATATGGGCGAACCTGTTAACCGTGTCGAGGTTGAGATTTTAGGCGAAACATATATTTTAAAAGGCGACGAAGCGCCCGAGTATATGGAAATGCTTGCGCAATACGTCAACAAGAAAATGCGGCAGGTTATTGAGCTGAACCCCAAGCTCGGCACGTCCAAGGCGGCTGTTCTGGCGGCGTTAAACACCGCTGACGAATTGATGAAAATGCAGAAGAAAATGAACAGCAGCTCAGGGGGAAACATAAGAGATAAAACACCATGATGAAAAATACCTATACTGGATAAAGTGACCGCTCATGGAATTTTTCCATGAGCTTTTTAAATCAGAGGCAGTTTTATAAATCAGAGGCAGTTTTAGAATGAAGAAAATAATTACAGAGGAAAATAAAATAATTTCTGCGCAATTTAACCGCGTTTTGCCGGTATCCTTTTACGGCAGGGATACCAGGACAGTTGCCAGGGAACTGCTGGGGCATGTCCTGGTCAATAAGAATTACGAAGGCATGACTTCAGGCATAATAGTGGAAACGGAGGCTTACCTTCAAAACGACCCTGCCTGCCATGCGGCAAGGGGTATGACAAAACGCAACCGGGCCATGTTCGGCCCGGCGGGCCGCGCCTATATATACCTGATTTACGGGATGTACTATTGCTTCAATGTTGTAACCAGGGAGCAGGGCATAGGAGAGGCTGTTTTGATTAGGGCTCTGGAACCTGTGGGGGGCATAGAAATTATGAAAAAAAGGCGGGGCAGGGATAAACTGACCGAACTCTGCAGCGGGCCGGGCCGGCTTGTCCAGGCAATGGGGATCGACAAAGGCCAGAACGGCCAGGATTTAACCGGAAATGGGCTTTTTATCGGCGCCGCCGGTGAGTGCGGGCATGAGATTATCAATACGACACGGGTAGGCATAAGCGAGGGGAAAGAACTTCCCCTGCGTTTCTATATAGCCGGAAACCCCTATATATCAAAAAGATGAGTATTCCAGGTCAACAATCAGCGGCAGGTGATCGGACGCCAGTGATTTTACAGTCGCTGCCCTGAGGACCGACCAGTGCCTGGAGACCAGGATATTATCCAGAAAACAAACGGGCTCGTGAGACGGGTAGGTAGGGTTTGTTAATGCAGAGAAATTTAAAAGGCAATTCAGGCTTTTAAATTCCTCCGCTTCCGGCCCCGCATTGAAGTCCCCCGCCAGGACCACAGGCCCCTTCAATACGCTGACAACCTGAGCAATCTTGTCAGCCTGGGCGCGGCGTTCGTCGCTGCTTAAGCCCAGGTGCGTGTTCAGAAAGTGGAAAGCCGGACATTGCCCGGTCTTAATCCTGGTTCTTAAAAGCGCACGGCATTCTCTGCCTTTGGTAAGCACAAGGTTATTATGCTGAAGGATTGTTCCGCGTAATAAAACGGCATTGCCGTAGCGCATAATTATTAACCAGCTTGCGGCGCGGCCAAACACATACTGCAGCCCGAGCATTTTGGCCAGCCTTCGGGCCTGGTTTGCGAAGAAGCTGCGGGGCATAAACATGTCCACTTCCTGCAGGGCGACCAGATCGGGGCTGCTTTTCCTGATCACTGCGGCTATTTTTGTCAGCGATATACCGCCAGCCCCTTCGCCGTGGTGTATATTGTAGGTAAGAACACGGATCAATTTGTGTCAGAACCTTTAAAAAGCATATCTTTAATATAATATGCAAAGGGAAGCATGGGGACGCGGGAAGCATGGGGACGTACATTATGCTTCCTTATCCATATGCCAACAGTTGATTTAAAAACACACGAGAACCGTCCCCCTGTGCGTTCCCCCCTGTGCGTTCCCACGTCAAGAACACACGAGAACCGTCCCCCTGTGCGTTCCCCCCTGTGCGTTCCCCCTGTGCGTTCTAGAAAATCATTTTTGGGGAGATCTGATTTTATTGCTCAAAACACCCGAGCTTCTTGCCCCTGCTGGGGGATGGGAATCTCTTGTTGCAGCGGTGCAAAACGGAGCGGACGCAGTTTACCTGGGCGGCAGGATGTTTAACGCCCGCCGGTCAGCCGTCAATTTCGAAAACCAGGAAATAGCCAGGGCTATTGAATACGCTCACATACGGGGCGTGAAGGTTTATGTAACCGTAAACATCCTTGTTGCCGACCGGGAAATGGAAGAAGCGGCCGGTTTTCTCTTGTATCTGTACAATGCCGGCGCAGACGCCGTAATTGTCCAGGATCTCGGCCTGGCCGCGCTTGCCCGCGAGGTTGTCCCCGGCCTGGAACTTCACGCAAGCACCCAGATGACCATCCACAACCTTCCGGGAATTGAACTTTTATCAGGCGCAGGTTTTAAAAGAGTTGTCCTGGCCCGGGAAATGAACCTGTCTGAAATCGGGAAAATCTGCGCAAGCGCAGAGGCGCAGATCGAAGTGTTCGTACACGGCGCCCTTTGTATCTGCTACTCCGGCAGGTGCCTGTTTTCCAGTATGATCGGCGGCCGAAGCGGTAACCGCGGAAGCTGCGCCCAGCCCTGCCGCCTCCCCTATACGCTTGCCGACGAAAAGGGGAGGGCCCTGTTTGGGCAGGAGAAGCCCGGGGACTATCTTTTAAGCCCGCGCGACCTTAATATGAGCGGTCATATTCCCGGCCTTATCGAAGCGGGAATAGACGCTTTCAAGATAGAGGGCAGGATCAAGCGGCCGGAATACGTTGCTGTTGTCACAGGAATTTACAGAAAGTTGATCGACAGGGCGGTTTTAAGCGGGGCGGAAGGGTTTTATGTAACTCCACAGGAAAATATGGAACTTGCCCAGATTTTTAACCGGGAATTTACCACAGGTTATTTTTACGGCCGCCAGTTTAATAAAATGATGAGTTACAAACGCCCGAACAACAGGGGTGTTTTTCTGGGCAGAGTGCGCAGTTACGACTGGGAGAAAGGTTTCGTGGAAGTGCTTCTTGAAGATAAGCTTCGTGCGGGAGACGGGCTTGAAATCTGGGTTACCGAAGGAGGCAGGAAGGGTTTCGTAACCGGGGCCTTTTTTTTGGACGGCAAGAAAGTCCAGGAGGCCCCGCCCGGTAAGATAGTGAAGATCCCCTTCCAGGGGGCGGTGAAGAAAGGCGACAGGGTGTTCAAGACAAATGACGCGGAACTGATTAACAGGGCAAGGCAGACCTTCACCTCACCAAAAGAAAGCAAGAAGCTGCCTGTGAGCTTTTTTATACGGGCAGGATCCGGGGAACCGATGGAAGTCACGGTCAGGGACCAGGACGGGAACACGGGTTTTGGGTCGACCGCACATGCTGGACAACCGGCCTCCGAACGGCCTTTAGACGAAATGTACCTGCGCCGGCAGATGGACCGGCTGGGCAATACGCCTTTTAGCTTGCGGGAACTGCATTGTGATCTTAAAGGCAGTGTAATTTATCCTGCCGCCGAGATAAACCGTGCCAGGAGAGAGGCTGTGGCATCGCTGGAAAAGTCCCGTCTGAACAACTGGAGGATAGAACCTGTCGATGATGAAACATTTCACCGGCGTCTGGCCAAAGCTTTAAAACCCGTCACGGAAGGCAGGGGGGGAAACTTTTTACAGCGCACACGCCCGCTGGTGACCGTACATGCAGGAGATCTATCTACCTTGAGGTCAGCGGTCCGGGCAGGCGCGGACCTGGTTTATCTTGCAGCCGGAAAATATTCTCCCCGGTCTTCTGTGGACAGGGATGAACTGTTCAAGGGATTTGAATTCTGCCGGGAAAATGGTGTTAAATTCGTAGTTTCCACACCTGCGATTGTCCGCGGCAGCGAGTTAGACGAGCTTTCCGTCCTTATCGAAGAGGCAAGCAGCTGGCCCGTGGACGGCGTTCTTGCCGGAAACCTCGGGCTGCTGGAGAAAATCAAAGGTTTTGCCCCTGTTTATACCGACTATACACTGAATGCCTTTAACAGGCTTACTGTTGGGCGCCTAACGCGGCAGGGGGCAGTCCAGGTTACCCTTTCACCCGAGCTGACTATTGAACAGATCCGGGAAATAGCCGCCAGGACAGGGTGTTTGCTGGAAGTCCTTGTCCATGGCAGGGTCGAACTGATGGTTTCGGAATACTGCGCTCCCGGCAGCCTGATCGAAGCTGAAAAATGCCTGCCGGGGAAATGCGCCCAACCCTGCCGGGACAGGAAATTCTCTTTGAAGGACAGGCTGGTAATGGTATTTCCCATTGAAATGGACAGTTCCTGCCGCCTGCATATCTTTAACTCCCACGTCTTATGTCTGGCGGAAAGCATTCCGCTGCTGGCTGAGTCGGGAATCGGAGCCATACGGATAGACGCCCGCCTGCTTGACCCCCCGTCTGCAGAAGCCGTTGTAAGGGCATATCGCCGGGCAGTCCGGATAAATAACAGCGAACAATTGGCCGGGATTAAAAAAACCCTTGCCGGGCTTCACCCCGGCGGCATCACTTCTGGACACTTATTCCGCGGGGTTTTATAATTAAAGCTGGTGAAA
>LDZT01006190.1_pt1 | contig 10590 bp, 10 predicted proteins | sample 615521 | NCBI WGS metagenome assembly LDZT01 (sample SAMN03408292, study PRJNA278302) | terrestrial metagenome | isolation source: oil reservoir sample SB1 | place: USA: Alaska, North Slope, Schrader Bluff formation | collected 2011-09
TTTTAAATCAAAATATCAAACATGCGTAAACCACTTTCGAGTTTATGCTCGATATCGAAGGATAACTCACATGATATCAATATGATAAACTATTATTTTTTTTTAAAAAATATTTGCATTTACGTTTTGTATTAAACCAAAATCATGAAAGTATTATAATTCATTGAATCAGAATTATTATTGTTATCCAGTAATATGTGTAAGCGACAGCAATCAATATTATTATTTCTCGTCAGGCTTCGAATATGAATACGGAAGCTCTACCTCATTTATCTTTTAGGACAATATAACAAGTAGAATCAAACATTTTTATTATTTCTACCAATGGTATAATGCTGCAGCCCTTTATGAACATACCTTTAGCGGGCAACTTATTGCTATCAAGGAGATTCATGATGACCACGCCAAAATTACAGGTGAAATTTGGGAGACATACAGAATCTCTATGTTACAAAATGGTTGTTTTGTCATTTCTGGAAGATGGGACAAAATTTACCAGGGTATCAAAGGAGGGTTTAATATGCGCCGTGGCCCCCATGGCGAATGGAGCGGGTTTAGAAAATATAAGGAATTACAAACTACTGCATTGGGTATAGGCCCATGGGCTATTATCGAAACTGAAAACAATTTTCTCGCCAGCGCAGGTCAAGGAGTCAATGCCTGGCTTCTGGTAGTCGACAGCTTAGGCTGCGAGGCGCCGGGTGTATGCTGGGTAGGAGAAGAGGAAATTGCGGCATTCTTGCTGATAGCTGAGCTTGAGATTTTCCCCAACCCCGCAAGAAATAAAGTCTGGATAAAATGCGCGAGTCCTTTGTCAGAGGTTGAATTTTATGCCATGAACGGGCAAAGACTGTCTATCCCTACCCTGGCTAATGAACAACCTCTGCGTATAGATATCCATACTTGGCCCGAAGGGTTGTACTTAGTGAGGGCAAGGCTGCAAAATGGAAGGGTTCTGACCCAAAAGATGATGAAATGCTATCCATAGTCTCTTATACAAAATCCTATATCATGTTTCTGCTTGACTATATACAGTCCTTTATCAGAAGATCATCAAATTATGACTAATTCAGGTATATTTAATCAAGATGGATACTAAAAAACATGTGATTCGGTTTGCTTTTAAAAAATTGTTGCGAAACATACATACCTGTGAATAGCCATGTTGTACATAATCAGCAGCCATATTATCTTTGCAGACTGTAAAATGGAACCGGGTTTTTTTAACCCGGTTTGTTTTGTTTGCTATCAATAAATTTTTCCTTATGAACGATAATAATGAGAATTCTATCAGGGAAGTTTCATCCAACGAACCTTCTGCATCTTTAAATTTTTTAGAAGAAATTATAGAAGAAGATATTAGAAACGGAAAGAATGGAGGACGGGTTCATACACGTTTTCCACCAGAGCCTAATGGATATTTGCATATAGGCCATGCCAAATCAATTTGTTTGAATTTTGGACTTGCCCAAAAATATAGTGGCCTCACCAATCTTCGTTTCGATGATACAAATCCTACCAAAGAAGACGAAGAATATGTAGATGCTATTAAGGAAGACATTAAATGGCTTGGATTTTCATGGGACGATAGAGAGTATTATGCCTCTGACTATTTCGATCAGTTGTACAAATGGGCCGAAAAACTGATTCTTTACGGCAAAGCATACGTGGATGATCAATCGGCCGAAGAAATTAGTCGTCAGAGAGGGACAATAACGACACCTGGGATAGAAAGCCCCTATAGAAACCGTAGTGTGGAAGAAAATTTAGGTCTGTTTCGCCGCATGAGAGCAGGTGAATTTCCTGATGGATATTGTGTTTTGAGGGCAAAAATCGACATGTCGCATCCCAACATGCTCATGCGCGATCCTATCATGTATCGTATTATACATACTGCCCATCATCGTACAGGAGACAAATGGTGCATATATCCTATGTATGACTATGCCCATGGCCAAAGCGACTACATCGAAGGCATAACTCATTCCATTTGTACACTCGAATTTGAGATACATCGTCCTTTATACGACTGGTTCTTAGATCAGATTGTTACTACCGAATATCGGCCTAAACAAATCGAGTTTGCCCGTCTAAATCTTACTTACACCATTATGAGTAAACGTAAGCTTTTGCAGCTTGTAAAAGATGGTTATGTTAAAGGATGGGATGACCCGCGCATGCCTACTATTTGCGGTTTGCGCCGCCGCGGTTATACACCTACATCTATTCGCAATTTTGCCGAAAAAATCGGTGTAGCCCGCCGCGATAATGTCATCGATGTTTCTCTGCTGGAATTCAGCTTACGTGAAGACCTTAACAAAATCGCTCAAAGACGACTCGCTGTTTTGAATCCTCTACAGCTTATCATAGAAAATTTCCCCGAAGATAAAACCGAATTTCTTCCAGCGGCCAATAATCCAGAAGATACGAAAGCAGGTATACGTAAAATCCCATTTTCACGGCAACTCTGGATCGAAAGAGACGACTTTATGATAAACCCTCCTAAAAAATATTATCGTCTTTATCCCGGTTCGGAAGTTAGACTAAAATACGGATATATTATCAAATGTCATCGGTATGAAACCGACCCTCAAACGGGGGAAGTAAAAACTATTTATTGTACGTACGACCCGGAATCGAAAACCGGCGGAGCTACAGCTAACCGCAAAATCAAAGGAACTATTCATTGGGTATCGAAAAAACATGCAATTCAAGCCGAGATTAGACTTTACGACAGGCTTTTCATTAAACCCGATCCCGAAGATGTTGCCGAAGGAGAAAGCTTTATCAATTATCTGAACCCCAATTCACTTAAAATAATCAATGCATGGTGCGAACCAGCATTAATGGAGGCCACCCCGGCTGAACATTATCAATTCGAAAGAATAGGTTATTTCTATCTCGATCCAGACTCTCATCCAGGCTACCCCGTGTTCAACAGAACCGTTTCTTTGAAAGATTCATGGAGCAAAATGAGCCAAAACGAAGAATAATGATTTTGCAAAAAATAACACACAATTAAAGAATCTTCCTCACCATTATCTTTCTTGGAATTTGTATTTCCTTATGAAAAAACTGATTTTCTCAGACGGCTTGAGATGGCCTATACAAAATCAACTATAGCCAAAACATTTCTTAATATATTTGCCTGAAGATGCAAAAGGGCAAAAAAATATTTTTCAACTCCGACCAGCATTTTGGTGCACCCACTGCCAAAGAAAGCAAAGTGAGGGAAAAAATTTTTATCGATTGGCTCGAGCACATTGCGCCTGAGGCCGAAGAAATTTATCTGATGGGCGATTTGTTCGATTTCTGGTTCGATTATAAAACGGTAGTTCCCAAAGGGTACACCCTCTTGTTAGGTGCTCTTGCAAGCATCACCTTATCGGGAATTCCTGTTCATTATTATCGTGGCAATCATGATATGTGGACTTTTTATTATTTCGAAGAAGAGTTGGGATTCATTATGCATCGAAAGCCTGAAATCGTTTTGTTGAATGGGAAGAAGTTTTATCTGGCTCATGGAGACGGCCTAGGCCCAGGAGATCGTGGATATAAGTTCATTAAAAAAGTTTTCGAGAACAAGATAAACCAATGGTTGTTCAGACAATTACATCCTGATTGGGGAATTCTGTTGGCTCAATTTTGGTCGGGCAAAAGTCGATATGCTAATCTCGAAAAAGAATCCAAAGAGCGTGAAAATGGAAAATACGATGATCAACAATGGCTACTGAATGAACCTCTTCCTCGATACGCTTTGCAAATTTTACAACAAATACCAGATATACGCTATTTTGTTTTCGGACACTGGCATATGCCTATAAAGCTCCAACTCACCGACAATTGTTCCTATTTCAATATTGGCGATTGGATTACGCATTTTAGCTATCTTACGTTCGATGGCTCGGTGGTGGAAGCAAAAACATGGAAACCAAACCTTTGAATAAACTTAATATATATGTTTTCTCGCCTCAACCCTCAAAGAGCTTTCATAAAAAGTGTAGTAAATCATTAACTTTTTTATCTTTGCATACGACACCAACAAAAGAACCATGACGGCTTAAGCGTCATCGAAAAATATAATATGGAAGATATTACAACTTACTTACAAAAAAATTCTAATCAAATATTAGAAGAATTATTTGGACTTCTGAGGATCCCATCTATTAGCAGCCTGAGTGAGCATAAAGACGATATGTATCGCGCAGCCGAGTATTACAAAAATGCTCTTTTAAAAGCCGGAATGGATAAGGCCGAAATTTTCGATACACATGGACATCCTGTAGTTTATGCTGAGAAGATCTTATCATCAGGTTTTCCTACTGTATTGGTATATGCTCATTACGATGTAATGCCTGTAGACCCTATTGAGTTATGGGAATCGTCTCCTTTCGAGCCTGAAATCAGAGAAGGGAAAATTTATGCACGTGGGGCTGATGATGATAAAGGACAGGGATTTATGCATGTAAAAGCCATCGAATATCTTATAAATTCTCACCAATTAGAATGCAATGTAAAATTTATGATAGAGGGTGAAGAAGAAATTGGTTCGCAACATTTAGAAGACTTTTGCCGAGCCCATAAAGATATGCTTACGGCAGATATTATTTTGCTTTCGGATACTACAATGATTGCTTTTGATACTCCATCTATAACTGTTGGTTTGAGGGGTCTTGCTTACTTGGAGGTTGAGGTTACTGGGCCAAATCGTGATTTGCATTCCGGACTTTATGGAGGAATCGTACAAAATCCCATTCATGTTTTAGCCAGATTATTAGCCAGCCTTCACGATGACAATGGACGTATAACGATTCCGGGATTTTACGACGACGTAAGGGAAATGAGCGAAGAAGAACGCGAAGAGTTAAATCGCGCTTCTTTCGATGAGGAAGCTTACAAAAAATCTTTAGAAATTGAACGTCTTTGGGGTGAAAGTGGATTTACACCTTTAGAGCGTATTGGAATAAGACCATCACTTGATGTTTGTGGTATATGGGGAGGATATACAGGAGAAGGTTCGAAAACCATACTGCCGTCTAAAGCCTCGGCTAAAGTCTCCATGCGTTTGGTGCCCAATCAAGATCCTGAAAAAATTGCCCATTTATTCGAAAAATATCTGCATAAAATTGCTCCCGATACTGTGAGATTAAAAGTAACCGCATTACATAGTGGTTATCCATATATCGCCCCCACTAACATTCCAGCATATAAGGCGGCTCGAAAAGCCTATTTAAAAACCTTTGGCAAATATCCAATTCCGACGCGTAGCGGAGGCTCTATTCCCATCGTCAATACCTTCGATAAAGTGTTGGGAATAAAATCATTACTCTTAGGATTTGGCCTTGAATCGGACGCTATTCATTCACCCAACGAAAATTTCTTTCTGAAAAACTTCTTCAAGGGAATTGAAACTATCTCTGAATTCTATCTTCAATTCTCTCATATTACGAAAGATTAATACATGGAATCAGACGACAATTTCGAAGATAAAATTGAAAAACTCATACGCTTGTTCAAAAAGCTGAAGGAACAAGCCAATCCAGAAACTATTGCTGGTTTCGATCCTTTTATGATGAGCCAGCTCGATTTCCTTATCAACAATTTCGAGAGGATGAAATACGACCCACAGGCTCGTAATATCTTTCAACAGATGGGAAAACCTTTCGAAGATATGTTGAATCTGTTTATCAAGAATCTTTCCGAACAATTAGGAGAACCCATAGAAACGCCCGAAAAACTGAAAAAAGAAACTTTACTTCAGCCTTTGCCCGAAGAAGAAAAACCCACTATTGGTTCGCTTACCCGACGACTGGTACAAATCGATAAACTTCTATCCGAAGGTAATCTTTCTCAAGAAGAAGAAGACCAACTACTGGACGAAAGAATTAAGATTATGAAAAAACTAAATCCAGAAGATGAATAAATACAATCTTCACATTTGACATTTAAATGGCTCTTAAACGAATTTTTATAGCCGTCGATTATCAACCCGACTCAGATTTTCTCGATTATTTTTCTTTCTTGCGCCGAGAATTAAGAAATGAAGACATCAAATGGTCGTCCACCCAAAATTTTCATATTACCCTAAAATTTTTCGGAGATACTCCCGAAGACCAAATATCTTCTATTATCCATCCATTAGATGGAATAACTGAAAAACACAGTTCGTTTCAGATTCAACCTGGTCATATAGGCGTTTTTGGAGACTTCAAACAAGCACGTGTGCTATGGTTAGGCATAAATGAAACCAGTGGAACTCTCGAAAGTTTAGCTCAAGAGATTGCGCAAGCTTTCCCATCAGCGCCATCAGATAAAAACAATTCATTCACCCCTCATCTTACTTTGGGTCGTCCTAAATTTATTCGTCAGCCCAATTTGCTGAAAACACTTGTCGAATCAAGTGTCGAAAAAGTTTTCAATCCTTTTACTATACGTGAAGTATTGCTGATATGGAGCACACTCACGCCTTTAGGCCCTCAATATAAAACTCTCAAAAGCTTTCCTTTACAATCTACATCACTAGGATAACCTTTGGAGCTAATCTTCGTTCTTATTGAGGCGATTTTCATTTTTTGTGAGATAATACCCCAAAACAAAAGCAATACCTGTAAAAATAGACACCATAGAAACATAAGCCACCCATTCTTCGAGCCAATGCAGTGAACTAAAAACATCACCCAATAAAAAACCTAGGGCTATACCAATAAAAATAAGTCCCAATCGCAATTGATGCACACTCGAATTGTCTATATTACTGAGTGAGGGATCCATTCCTCGCTGGATCATCGCCATACGTTCTTTCTGCTTTAATGCTAAATATACAATGGCTACCACCATTGCAAAAAATCCTAAGGGAATCAAAATTTCACCATTCATTTTTTTAAGTTTTAGAGAAATTTTTCTTTTACTGTTATTTTTTTTGACGCCGAGAAAACAAAGCGGTTACAACCCAAGCACCAAAATATTACATTTTTGAAAATTTCTATTTACATTTGTAACCAACCCTAACGATAGGCGTCAGAATATCTGATGGCAGAAACTAATGATCAAATATTAATACAACGCACATTACAAGGCGATCAAAACGCTTTTGCCCAATTAGTCGAAAAATACAAACAACCGACTTTTGGCATTGCTTACCAAATTACAGCCAATCGTGAAGATGCAGAAGAAATTGCCATGGACGCATTTGTAAAGGCTTATCAAGCCCTCAATACATTCAAATTCGAATCGAAATTCAGTACATGGCTTTACAGAATTGTCTACAACACGGCTATCTCGAAAAAAAGAAAGAAAAAACTGGAATTTGTTGCTATGGATGAACATTTAACCGAAAATTATTCAGAAGACGATTTTACTCAAGGACTACAAAAACTTGATAACACCGAAATGATAGAACTGATTCAACGCGTGATGAAATCATTGCCAGGTGAAGACGCCGCCCTGATGGATCTTTTCTACCATCAACAGTTAAGCATAGAAGAAATTAGCCATATTACTTCATTATCGGTTTCAAATGTAAAAGTAAAACTTCATCGTATACGTAAGCGTATTTTTACGGCAATACAGCTTCTTCTCAAACCATCCACTCTTATTATGTAGAAACATAAAAAAATTAATATCATGAATATAGATGCTCATCAGTCAGATAACTTAATTAGAGAAGTGTTCAAAAACATACCTACCGAAAATCCCTCAGCCAACTTCACGTCTAAAGTGATGGATAGAATAGAAAAAGTAAACATAGAGCAAACTTCAATATATTCTAATTTCAATTTGGGTTTTCGCACGCTGCTCGCTTTGGCATTAACAGTCGGCTTCTTTGCCTTACTTATAGTTACAAGCGATTTTAGTTTCATGGATTCTCTCTCACAAATGATTTATCAATTAAAATTCCATTTTAACGAGCTACTGCAATCTTTTGGTTTCTTGATCAGCACAAACAACCTATCGCTCATCATTGGTATTGTTTTACTTGCAGGGGGTGCACTCATGGTGTTTTCACATGGTGTGAACAAAAAGAGTCATTCCTCTAACTTAGGTTTTTTCTGAGTTTGTAAGCCCACAAATTATAAATAATGAAACATTTGAATGAAATACCTTCGTATTTTGGAATTTTTTTTTGAAAATTTGCTTCTTCAAGCCTAATTGAGTTTAATGAGTAAAAAATATCATATAATTTAATTCCATAGAAATATGAAAAAGATTCTTGTAACTTACTGGCCACAAGGCGGGAATGTGGAGACATGTGCGCACAAGGTAAAATCGGCCTTGGGTGGAGACAGTGTACTAAAACCGCTGGAAAACATTACAAATGATGATCTTCAACAAGCCGATGTCATAGTTGCCGGCTGTTCTACCGTTGGAGCGGAGACTTGGAGAGAAACCATGGGCAATAACCAATGGAATAAGTTTTTTGCCAATTTAGATAAAAAGCTCATCTTTAATAAGAAAGTTGCCATTTTCGGCTTGGGCGATCAGGTCTTATATGCTGATCATTTTGTCGATTTCATGGCTCAACTGAAAGAAGAATTTCAGAAATCCGGTGCGCACATCATTGGGAAATGGCCTGTAAAAGGTTATAACTTCAAGGAATCGGAAGCAGTGGAAGATGGTTATTTTGTGGGACTGGCACTCGACGAAGATTGGCAAACTGAAGTTACCGATACAAGAATTAAAGAATGGGTGAATCAAATCTTGAGTGAATTATAAGGCTCTTCATAAGTACGTCACTGATTGATATCAATTTGAGTTATTCAAAACAAGTACTGATAAAATAAAGCCCTGAGAACCCAATTTTTTTGCAATTTTTCGTTGAAAATAGAGCGAATCCTCAATTTATATTTTCCCCTCTCTAAAACCAGATTTCTATTGATCAGCATACAAGTATTCTTTAAAAATACCATAAAGAAACCGACTATACCAGATGATTGCTCCAAATTCAACATTTTGTTATATGGTATAAAAACACAACTACTAAAGTTGAGCTATAAAAAAAGAGAAATCAGTTTTCGATTGAAAAAAATCCCCGGTTCGTACATCATGACACCGGGGAAGAGAAAAGTTAATTATTTTCACCAATTAATCATGGTAGGATGAATTTGCTGGAATATATTTCACCCTTTTCTGTAACCAGCATCACTATACAAAGTCCATGATAGAGAGGCAAATCGATTTGAAAATGGTTTATTCCTTTTTGGCATGTGAGGGAATGAGCAGATATCAATTGTCCGGAAGAATTAAACATTTGCAATTGAATGTCCGTATAGTTAGGCGAAGTATAATCTATGAAAATTTGATGGAGGGAAGGATGATAAATAATTTCAGGGTTTTTGAATGATAAGGTTTCTTCTATTCCAATAGGACAAGGGAGGCAAGAGGAGAAGCAGTAATAAGGTAAGGCCGTATCAGAAGCTGGAACTGTTAAATAGCGGTTAAACCCGCCCATTCCATTAGACACCCCACAGGTCTCTGGAACCGTTTCTTCTCCATCCCAAGTGTCGCCATTGATAAACTTATATTCGATATATTCATTCGCATTTAATAATATAGATTTAGAATACAAGCCTCCGCCTTCATATTCCATAGGAGTTGAGGATGGATCCCATCCTTGAAAACTTCCAGCCAAATGAACGCCATTGGGTGAAACATTCTGAAAACGCATGTCCACATAAAAAATAACCTCTCTTAGTGTATCTTCTTGGCAAGGATCGCAAGAAGAAAAACACACTACATTCAAGATAGTATCAGAAAGAGGCATAGTAAAATATCTATTGAAACCACCCATGCCATTTGGTGTTCCGCAAGTTTCGGGAACTACTTCGGCATCATCCCATGTATTACCGTTAACAAAAAGATATTCCACCAATTCACCCGGCATTATAGAGGTTTGGTATTCGTAAACCCCAGAACCTACGAGTATCATCTGAGTTGATGCAGGGTCCCATTCTTGAAAATTCCCAGCTATGTGCACTCCAAGCGGAGAAACCGTTTGTTCACTCATATCGACTCTGAAGACAACATTATGGGAAACGGGACACGGCCCACACTGGCTAAAACAAACCGCATCAAGTATCATAGGATTGGATCCTACAATAACTTGCCGATTAAATCCTCCCATACCATTAGGGACACCGCAAGCTTCCGGAACGATTTCCTCTCCTTCCCAAGTATTTCCGTTAATAAATTTGTATTGATAAGCTTCTCCTTGGTAGAGCAAAAGCGAAACCTCCCAAATATTATTGATACTCAACATCATAGGTGTCGCTCCAGGATTCCAACCCTGAAAATCCCCCACAAGATGAACACCATCGGGCGAAACTGTTTCTAAGGACATATCTACCCTGAAAGTCACATTTACTAATGGAGGACAGGCTTCACACCAACCAAAACAAACAACAGGAACTGTCAGATTCGTATTTGATACTATTACTTGACGATTAAAACCTCCTGTCCCGTTCGGGACTCCACATTGTTCGGGGACTTCCTCTTTTTCACTCCATTCGTCTCCGTTAATAAATACATAATCATATACACTATCCTCCACTACAGCAATGGTTACCGTATAAACTGTGCCTCCCGAATTATTCA
>LDZT01011924.1_pt1 | contig 10590 bp, 6 predicted proteins | sample 615521 | NCBI WGS metagenome assembly LDZT01 (sample SAMN03408292, study PRJNA278302) | terrestrial metagenome | isolation source: oil reservoir sample SB1 | place: USA: Alaska, North Slope, Schrader Bluff formation | collected 2011-09
TGTTTCGGCATCAATCTGCTGGGAGAGGGAGGTTCTTTTGCAGGTGGGGGCGGCCGGCCGCCCCCACCTGCAAGCATTTTTCCCCTCACCAGCGTCGGTTAGTCAGGCTAAATCTGAAACCAGCCGCTGGTGAGGGGAATCAAAGGGGTGGGGATTGCAAACATGTTTTGAGATCGTTATAAACTAAGCTATTCAATGACTGATAATCAGGGCATTCTTAACGCTCTTTTTCGGGCTGAACCTAACTGGCTATTCGTTTATTCCCTGTTTTCTGGCTGCCTCTGTTTGTGTGATCCGTTGATCTATCGCCCTTTCTACTTCCAGCTTTGTTGCACTTGCGAGTTGAATCCAAGCATTTCTATTTTGCTACTTTAGGACATTATCACTTTGCTCTCACAGTCTGTTCCAGGTGAACAGACGCGAGCTTTTTTAAGGTAAAATTTCAAACATGATCGTCACGCTCACCCCGAACCCAAGTGTTGATCGTACCCTTCACGTGGCGCAGCTGCGCTTCAACGAAGTGCTGCGCGCGCACGATGTCCGCGTCGATTGGGGCGGCAAAGGCTTCAACGTCTCACGTGCGCTGCGTATCCTCAATGAAGAAACTTTAGCACTCGCTTGGGTGGGCGGCGGTACGGGCAGAATGGTGCAGCATGGTCTCAATCAATTAGGGATCAAGACCGATTTCGTTTGGGTGGAAGAAGAAACCCGCACCAACACGGTAGCTCAGGAAGATAGCGGTGAATGGTACATCCGCCTCAATGAGCCCGGTCCGCATATCCCGGAAGATGCAATCCAATCGCTGCTCGCCAAGGCTGAGGCATACGCCAGTAAAAATGATATTTGGGTAGCAGCTGGCAGCCTCCCGCAAGACGTTCCATCAGATTTTTATGCGCAGCTTATTCACCTGCTCAAAAGCAAGGGGGTGCGGGTGTTTTTTGATGCCAATGGTGAGGCTCTAAAAGCCGGTCTTTCTTATCCACCCTTCCTCGTCAACCCTGATATCAGCGAGACGGAGGACTATGTAGGCTTTTCTATCCACAATTACGAGGATGCCAAGCGTGCTGTGCTTCCGTTTTTACGCTTGGGCGTTGAATATGCGGCGCTCTCCATTGGCGGTTTGGGGTTACTGCTAGCATCCCAGCAGGAGATGATGTTAGCCACACCACCCAAAGTAACCATCCGCAATGTAACCGGCGCAGGGGATGCTTTAATGGCTGGTTTGGCTTATGGTTTTGCGCGAGGTATGCACCTGCGCGAAATTGCCCGGTTGGGAGCAGCCTTCAGCGCCATAGCCGTTGCAACCGAATCCTTAGCCTCGGTGAAGAATAGCGATGTGGAAGAAATGCTTCCCCGCGTGGATGTACGCACGGTCAACGTGATGTAACTGGCTGCAGGTAGCCGTTTATCCTCGTGTGATCCGAAAAACAGGTTATTCTTCCGGTAAGGCTGGCAGTGTTTTCCACGGAGCCCGGTCAAACCAAATATTCCCGGAAAGCTGTAAGAGACCGAACAGCCTCAACGTCGCGGCGATTGGGTCATGCCTGCCAGGTTTGGCAAGGCTTAGTGCTTGCCAGAGTTGATCAATGAGGGTTTGATCTTGCAGGCAGAGCACCGCAGGTGTGCAGCAAGCCAGCAGGCTCAGCGGGCTCAAACCCACTGGTTCAATCTGAAGTTTTGACTCATCCAAAAGTTCTGCTTGTGCAAATTGCGCCACAGCTCCTCTCACAAGCTTTTCAGCACCCTTGGGAATCTTGCCAGCAGGTTGATTTGCCCCCCAAAGCTCAGCGATCCCAAGCTGCAAAAGGCACAAACCTAAGTTAGCATCTTCAGCAGAGCCATCAGCAGCAAAGTTGCCGCATTGGTCATTCCACGGAGTTCTAACTTTTAGGGTAAATGAGTCATCCATAGATTTCCAAGTTGGTTCAGCTGCCACGTGTGCAAATAGCTCATAAAAATATGGGGAATAAATCAAGTTCTCTGGAGCATTTTGAGCAGCTTGCTGATACAGCGGGAGCAGCGCTTCTAAGCGCACGCGCGCGAGGATATCGTAGTAAAAGCGCTCAGAGCTTTCCCATTGGGCTTTAGCTGCCAAAAGAGCAAAAGCGATCCAAGCTTCTGCGTTAAAATCTGCATCTAAACGTCTGCCAGGGACAACATCGGGCATAACCTGCCAGCTCATGAGGTCGGGGGCGTTCGCACTGCTATGGCTGAGGCAAAACGCCAAGAGCCGGTCAAAACGTGCTTGCGCCTGCGGGTCTTCCCCTGCCATGAGCACGGAAACGAGCATCGCTAATGCCTGACCAAAACTGGTGGCAGTTACTTGATAACGCAGCCAGTTTCTGGCAACTCCGCTGCGCAGGAACGCCCGCCCGGGCTCTGCATCTGGTAAAAGGTAAACCAAAAGCCAGTCGCGATAAGCTGCGCGTACCTGCTGGTCTAATTCTTCAACAGGCGGGGAAGGCAGCAATTGGCGTTCAGGATAATCTTGCCGCTGCGGGAAGGGAAACGCGACATGGGTGGAATTCGCCGGCTGATCGAGCGTGCTGCGCTGTTGACGGATGCGTCTGATAAGCAATATCGCTGCAGCCAGCAAGATGATAAAGAGCAAGCCGTTGAGTATCACCGTAAGGTCGACTGTGGTTAAGGTATTCATATAGTGTGATTCTTTCTGGATAGGCGTCCAGTGCGGGCATGCTTGTTAGCTGCACTTTGCCGTCGCCCTTTGGCTTTGCGCTGCCAGCCTGTGATGGCAGCCTTCTGTTTCATCTTGCCAGTCAGGCTTTTTTCTACAAACAAGCTCTCGCCCGTGAAGGGGTCTTTCTCGGTGTAATACATCAGGCTAGCATAGGTGCTAGGCGTAGGCGTGAAGATTTGCACCTGCTCGGGCAGAACACCCAGCTTCTCGCTGGCAAAGCGCTTGAGCGCAATCATATCCTCTTGCGTGCAGCCAGGGTACGCTGCGATGAGGTAATAGGTCAGGAATTGCTTTTTGCCGGCAGCCTTGCTCAGCGCATCAAAGCGCTGCTTGAAAGCCAGCAAACTTTGCACACTGGGCTTGCGCATGCGCCGCAGCACAACAGGCTGGGAATGCTCAGGCGCTAGCTTTAGCTGACCCGACACGTGATATTTCACCAGTTCCTGTAGGTAAGCCTCGCCCCACTCAGCATCCGCCATCACTAAATCGTGCCGGATACCAGAGCTGATGAAGACCTTGCGCACGCCCGGCACCTGGCGAAGGGCTTTGAGCAGCGCAAGCTGATGCTCATGGGTCAATCCCAGCAGCGGGCAGACCTGCGGGTAGATGCAGCTTTTCTCCGCACAGGCGCCTCGTTGCGTCTTTACCGCACACTCAAAGCCATACATATTGGCTGTAGGCCCAGAAAGGTCAGTGATAACGCCCTTATAGCCTTGCCGCGCCTCCATTGCGCGCGCTTCGTTCAGAATCGACTCTTGCGAGCGCCAAGTGACCCGCCGGCCTTCGTGCATGGCAATAGCGCAAAAGTTACACTCCCCATAGCAGCCACGGTGAGTGGGGATCGAGAAGCGGATGGTCTCTAACGCACGCACTTCTCCCATCGCGGCGTAATAGGGGTGCACGGCGTGCTCAAAGGGCAGGGCATAAACCACATCCATCTCCGGCGTGGTGAGCGCTTGGGCGGGCGGGTTTTGCACCACATACCGGCTGCCATGGCGCTGCGCTAACCCCTGTGCGCTGATAGGGTCATTATGCTGATAAAAAGTGTGAAACATCTCAATGAAGCGGTCTTTATCAGCTGTAACTTCTTCAAAAGACGGCAATTCGAGGTAATCTGACGGCATCATGGCGCTGGCGTAGCACAAACCGCGCATTTGGGTCGGGTCAACGCCCACGCGCAGAGCCTGAGCCAGCTCAAGGATGGAAAGGTCTGCCATGCCATAGAGCAGGTAGTCAGCTTTAGCATCCAGCAGTATAGAGCGGCGCAAGGAATCGGACCAATAGTCGTAATGCACCACGCGGCGTAAGGACGCTTCCACCCCTCCCAAAACAATCGGGGCGGTGTGCTTGAAGTAGCGCCGAATGAGGTTGGCATAGACGATGACCGCGCGATCAGGCCGGCGGTTATTGACGCCGCCTGGGGTGTAATCATCACTGCGGCGTGGTTTGCCCAGCGCGGTGTAATTAGAAACCATCGAATCCACCGCACCGCCGGTAACACCCCAAAACAGGCGCGGCTCACCCAAGCGCATGATATCCGTCGCCGAGTTCACCTCCGGCTGGGCAATGATGCCCACACGGTAACCGGCTGCCATTAGCTGCTTGCCAATGAGCGCGGCACCGGAGTAGGGGCTGTCGATATAGGTATCGCCGCTCACCAGGATCACATCCAGCGGGTCCCAGTCAAGGGCAGCGACTTCTTGCGGCGTCGTAGGGATAAACATGGCTTAATCTTACTCGAAATGGCTGGAGAAATTTTCCAAACTTTTTATGCTGAGCTTCTAAAAGCATTCAGCGCAGCTCGGGCTGCGCTGAATCCATGATAAATCTTGTAAGTTATTCTTCCGGCGGATAGACGCAAATCACTTTGCCATCCGGGAAAATAAAGCCTGCGCCATCCTGATAATCAGTCAAGGCAAATGGATCGAGGGCTTGTTCATGTGCTTGGTAAAGCTCAAGCGCTTTAGTTCGGGAGGCATGCTGTGACGCCCAAAACCGGTTGTCGAACCACCGATCCCAGTATCGACCCTTGCGGCAGGTGATAACATTTCCTAGTTCCTTATAGAGCTCTGGGCTCAGCTCACCGCTATCAAAGTAACGAAATAGCTCTGGGACCGCATCCTCCGAGATGGTCATGCCCGCAAGATAAGCCGCATCCAGCGGATGCCCAGTCATCGCATGCTCTAAGTTTTGGCGTGCAATCGTGGCATCCACATTCACAAAGGTGAGCGTCAGGCTGAAAGCCAGCAGACCCAGCAGCAAGCTCAGCGCCATGTGCTTGAGCCCGCGGGTAGCCTCCAGGACGATGGAGACTACGAGCGCCAATCCAACAAAGATCATGAAAATATGCGCCACCAGCCGGTCGCGCGTAAAGCCATAAGCCGCCTCGTAGAGGCTGAGCCGCTGAAACGCCGAGACCAGGATCACGCCGGTGAGCAGCAGCAGCAAAACGCCAAGGAGCGTGAAAGTGGTGCGTTCACGCCGGCTCTCCCGCCGGGTGAAAGACGAGAGCCCATAATGCACCAGCCAGGTGAAGAGCGCCACCACGACGAGCTCAAAAAAACCGCGGCGCGCATATTCGGCGTAGGTGTAGCCCTCCGCGCTGATATTGGCACCGCCGCCAAAGAAATAACGCACCTGCACCAGCACAAACGCCCCAAAGAGCACGATCAGGCTCGCCAAGATAATGGTGCTTTCCGTCATGCCTAAAAACGGACGCACGAGCGGCTGGTCTGGCTCTACCGGTTGGGGCTGCTGCGATTTGGTGAGCGCATGCCAAAGCGCTCCGAAGCCAAAATAAGTAAAGAGCAGCACAAGCACCACTTGTGCCACAAATTCATCGGTAATCTCAATACGCAGCCACGAAAAGGCGCCGAAAATCCGCTCCGAGAAGATTGGGTCAGCAGCCGAAAAGAGCAGCCCAAAAATGACCAGCAGCGGAATGGCAATCAGCACACCGCGCAGGATAGCCCAACCTTTCCCTTTAGATTTCTCCTGCGTGCTTTCGCTCTCTTCATGATGGGAAGACTGAATTAACGCTATCGGTAAGCCAATGAATGCCGAGCCAATCAGGCGCAAGCCCTGCACGATCACCTCGCGCAGCCGGTAAACTAACCATTGCCCGTTGAGCAGGCTGATAGCCAGATAAACCAGGCCCACAAGTGAAAAGCCGACCAGTGCCATCACGGTATAGGGCTCCAGGCGAAAGTAAGTCAGGATCGCGGTAAGGCTGATAGGAATAGCCAGCAAATAACTCTGCCATGGGATCGGCCGTTGCTCTACCTTAGCAGCAACAAAGACCACGAGCAACAGCAGGTTGACGAAGATAGCCCACTGGGCGCCCAACAGGCGATTGAAGGTGATGCGGTCTATAAAAATGCCGACCGCCAACACCAGAAGGATAATCCAGCCAGTCTTGCGCAAACCTTCCCGGTGCTCGGCTGGTTGAATCGCTGCTGAGTTAGATGCGCTTTCTTCGTGAATATCACTTGCTTGTGTTTCCATAAGAACTCCTCTAGACTTTGATAAGATTTTCACTATCTTAGAAGAAATTGACTCTCTATTGCTACGTCCTGCTCTCAAAAACTATCAAATTAGCCTCATCTCTAGTTCTCGCCGGTCTCCAGACCGCGCGAGGAACTTGACCGCAGGTCTCCCTATTCTCGCCAGTCTCCTGAGTGCGTAGCCTACCCGAAGGGTACCGAGCGCGTAAAACTTTGTTCTCGCCGGTCTCTGAGTGCGCAGCCTACCCGTAGGGCACCGAGCGAGTGGTAATGACCGCAGGTCTCCGCATTCCAGATATTTTTGTTATTACTTGTCATCATAGGATCGTTAGGTTCTCTGAAACCTGAAGTCACGAACTTTGCATGGTCGGGAGGTTGCGAAGCCTACCCGCAGGGTACCAAGCGCGTAATCAGAGCCCCTAAAAAAACAGTCCTTTTTAATTCCCCACTTTATCCTCTAAATTGAGCCAATTTTGGGCTACTCGCCCCACAAAATTACTTATTTCGAGGCTTTACTCCCACTTTGGGCTGTCCTAAAAGAAATTTAAGTACTTTTGTGACAGCCCTATTTGAATTTAGAAAGTCTTTGCGCGTCACTTGACGGATTAGTTTGGAATTTCCAAATAAAAAGCATCTCCGAAAATGGGGTCATACACCAAAATCAAGTCAGTTTCCTCCTGGCCGATAATGAACGGCAGGGTTCCTGAAACTGTTACTCCACCATAGAATTCCGTGGACTTAAGCAGACCATCAACGCCCGCCACCATAATCTCAGAGTCGTGCATTACTCCAGACGATCCAATGAGAGATATGTTAAATGGATTAAGTCTGCATTGCTCATCTGATGATTTTTGGCACGTGGCTTGAAGTTCGACCAATACATACTCTTCCCCTTCTTCGGGGGCTGTATTGAACGGGTTTCCGGCCATAATGATTTCATCAGCCGGTCGAGTGGCGCCTAGAATCTTAAAGGCCATATTATCCGCAATCACCTCTGAACCAACGGGTGCCGGATTGCTCCTAGCCGTCCCCACTTTCGGCGCTTTCGTGGCTTCTTTTTGAGTTTGGACTTCATTGCCAGTGAGTTCTCCTTCGTCCGGGGGATTCACAACCACATCATCTGAAGATCCGCAGGCTACGACCGAAAACATCAAAACCAACAGAGTAAAACCAAACAGAAATTTCTTTTTCATAATATCCTCCTAAAATGATTAGTATCGGAAATCCACATTAATAACAATTTTACACCATTTCCACCCAAACCTGGTGAAATGTCAAGGCTAATTTATTATAAAATTTTTTTGGTTTTTAGAACTCGGATCGCGCCGGTCTCCAGAGTGCGTAGCCTACCCGTAGGGTACCGAGCGCGCAAGACGACCGTTAGGTCTCCTGACAAAAACACCATATAATTAACTTATGGATCGTTTTAAAATTGTAGACGGGGTTTACGTCTATTTTGTCACCTTTACCATCATCGATTGGCTGCCAGTTTTTATCAATCCAGAACCTACCCAAATTCTTATGGATAGCATGCGGTATTGCGTCAGGGAAAAGGGGTTGCGAATCAACGCATACGTGATCATGCCAAACCACCTACATATGATCGTGTTTGACAGGATGTTTGATAACACCCGATTGCAGCAGGCATTGTCAGACTTACGAAAATATACAGGCAGAAGATTGGCGGATTATGTTGACGACAATCTTCCGGAAACGCTGGCTAAGGTGATCCACACAAATGACTTAGCCGACCGTAACCGGCAGATTTGGCAGCCCAGCTGGCATGCGGAGGGTTTGCTCAGTGAGCATTTCTGGAAAGAGAAGCTGGACTACATCCATCAGAATCCGGTCAGGAAGGGTTATGTGCGGCTGCCAGAACACTGGCGATATTCCTCGGCGGGATATTGGTTGAAGCAGGAAGTTGGGGATGTTCCGGTTGTGCCTATCCAATCGGAAGAGGAGAGCCACGAACATAGGTGAGCTGGGAGACCTAGCGGTCACTCTCCGCGCTCGGTCTGGAGACCGGCGCGATCCAAGTTATTTTATCACCTAAACAAGCAATTTTGACCTTCGCTTCCTTATGCTATAATACCCACTAGCTGCCAAATCTGGCGCAAGCCGGTTTGGCATAATTTATGAAGGAAATACCTAAAGCATGTTTAAAAAAATAAGCAACATTTTCGCGGGAGACTCGCAAAAACGCCAACTCGACCGGCTGGTCACCGTTGTAGATCAAATCAACGCGCTCGAGCCTACCTTCGAAGCGCTTTCTAACGAAGCCCTGCGCGCCAAGACAGATGAATTCCGCCAGCGCCTCAGCCAGGGCGAAACGCTCGATGACCTGCTGCCCGAGGCTTTTGCCGCCGTGCGCGAAGCCAGCAAACGCACGCTGGGCTTGCGCCACTACGACGTGCAGCTGATGTGCGGCATCAACCTGCACGAGGGCAACATTTCCGAGATGCGCACCGGCGAGGGCAAAACCTTAGCCGCCACCTTGCCACTTTACCTCAATGCACTGGAGGGTAAAGGCGCGCATCTTGTAACGGTCAACGATTACCTCGCCCGGCGCGATGCCCGCTGGATGGGACCAATTTATGACCTTTTAGGCCTCAAGGTGGGCGTGCTGCAGATGTCTACCAGCGCTGATGGCAACCAAGTAGCCTACATCTACGACCCAGAAGAACACTCCCTTCGCGAAGAGACCAACCTGCTGCGTCCGGTGCGCCGCGCGGAAGCCTACCAGGCTGATATCACTTACGGCACCAACTCCGAGTTTGGCTTCGACTACCTGCGCGATAACATTACCATGAGCTTGGAGATGCGCGTGCAACGCGGACACCACTACGCCATCATCGATGAGGTGGATAACATCCTGATTGATGAAGCCCGCACCCCGCTGATTATCTCCGGTCCCTCGCATGAAGACGCTGAATACTACATCCGCATGGCGCAGATCGCCAAGGCGCTCAACCCTGAGGATTACGAAGTGGATGAGAAAGACCGCACCGTCAGCCTGACGGAAATCGGCATGGCGCATGTGGAAGACATGCTCGGCATGCCGCTTTCGGATCCGGAGCGCCCAGAGGATATCTCACCAGAGCAAGCCCGCTTGTTAGGCTTTCTAGAGCAGAGCTTACGCGCGCAGTTCCTCTTCCATCGCAATAAAGACTACATCGTGCAAAACAGCCAGGTGATTATCGTGGATGAGTTCACTGGCCGCATGATGCCCGGCCGACGCTGGTCCGATGGGCTGCATCAAGCCATTGAAGCTAAAGAGGGCGTGAAGGTGCAAGCCGAAAACGTCACCCAAGCTACCATCACCATCCAAAATTACTTCCGCATGTACAAAAAGTTAGCCGGTATGACCGGTACAGCCCTAACCGAGAAGGAGGAGTTTTACCGCATCTATGGCTTGGATGTGCTCGCGATCCCGACCAACTTGGAATACCGCGCCATGCGCCCCAATTCGGACTTGGAGGAGCTGGAGGCGAAAGATGAGGAGGGCTATAAGTACAGCTACTACGCTGCTGCTTCTGACCCGCAGAATAAGCCGCTTTTCTTCAAACGCAAGGATTATCCTGACGTCATTTACCGCACAGCTGAAGGTAAGCTACGCGCCATTGTACTGGAAATTATCCATTACCACGTCATCGGCAGGCCGCAGTTGATCGGCAGCGCCTCGGTAGAGAGCTCTGAGCGCCTCTCGGAGCGCCTTTCCGCCGAGCAGGTGCGCAGATTGCTGCAAACTGTACTCATCCGCGAGGCTTGGAAAGCCGAAAATGACCCCAAAAGCGAAAACTTCACCGCGCCACCCGAGCTGGAGATGCTCAATCAACCACTCCATACACTGCGCATGCCCGAGCTGCGCAGGCTGGCGAGTAACTACGGCATTACCACGCTCGACCTGAGCGATGAGAGCAATCGACCGTTGTTGTTGCGCGCGCTCAAGTTGGAGGAAAAGGATTGGCAACGTTTGCAAGCAATTTTTGATACGGGCATTCCCCATCAGGTTTTGAATGCGCGCAAGCACACCGAAGAATCGCTGATTATTGCGGGCGCTGGCGCTTTTGGCGCTGTAACTATTGCAACCAACATGGCTGGCCGCGGTGTCGACATCAAACTGGGCGGCGAGATCCCTGAGACTTTGCTCGCGCAAGTAAATCAGGTCTTGACCAATGTTGCCGGCGTAGACCCCTACAACATGACCATGGAAGAGCGTTTAGCTGCTTTGCAAAGCCTGAACTCTCAGCTAGATGAGGAACAGCAAGCTGCTGTTAGTGAATTCATTGAACACATGAACAATATGCGCAAAGTGCGTGAGCTTGGCGGCTTGCACGTGATCGGCTCTGAACGGCACGAAGCCCGGCGTATCGATAACCAGCTGCGCGG
>LDZT01011528.1_pt1 | contig 10587 bp, 8 predicted proteins | sample 615521 | NCBI WGS metagenome assembly LDZT01 (sample SAMN03408292, study PRJNA278302) | terrestrial metagenome | isolation source: oil reservoir sample SB1 | place: USA: Alaska, North Slope, Schrader Bluff formation | collected 2011-09
TTTAGCTATAATATTTCTAAGTGATATGACTTCCAACTTTGGACTTCAGGTGAAAAATTGTCATCTAGCTTATCTTAATCTTTTTATGGTTAAATAAAAGTTCACAACAATTATCTGTCAACATATTAAGCACTAACTATAAAACTAATATCAATCTATTATATTCGAAAATATTATTAGTCTTTTTAAATATTACTGTATTTAGACTCTATACTACATACTCGGTACTCAATACAATTTTAATAGCTAACTTGGGTATCAGGATGAACTACTTGTATCCATACATTTCCTGGTTGTATTGCCAAACGGTTACCATCTTTATTGTAAAATAATGTTCTTGATGCTAAACTTTCTTTTACCCAGGTAATATCCTCAGATTTACCATTAAATATAATTATTCCCTTCCCTTCTCCAATAAAATCAATAGCCAGTCTTCCCTCTTCATCTAATACTTTTTTCTCACTATGTTGAATAATAATATTCTTTGCAGTTAGTTGTTTACCTGTTTCAGCATCTAAGTGTGGTTGCCCATTAATATATCTTGCATATAATTCTATCTCGGGTATATATCGATAGGTCACTGTATAATTAACATTATATCTAATATCTATCTTTTCTACTTCTTTACCGGTAAGGTTTTCATCCCTATCAATTTCAAATTGGTAATTAGCTTTATTAACCATTTCTATATAACCCAACTTCTCTGTTTCTTCTCTTAACTGTACTGTAGAGGTATATAAATTATGGGGAGGATTGCGGTCTGTTGTTCTCCAAAATGGCTGGTAATGAACCAACTCATTGATATCATCTATTCTTTCTTCTCTGATAAATCTAGCAGCATCTGGACTTTCTCCGGCATGCACATAAATTGAATCATGCTCTAAGGTCTTGGTTATAAAGTAAGGCCTGGCACTACGAACAGGGCCAACTTTATCCGCTTCCTGGGTCGCATATATTGCCAAAAATCGGGTAATTCCACCCTCAGCTAAAACTTCATATACTATATTTGCCTTATCAAGACCACTTTGCGGACGCGCAAAGCTAGAATTATCTATCATTACTGCCAATGGACGATTTCCAAAAGGAGATTCTTTTTCTACTGCATCTGGTAAACTTGTAATTTTCCCTGGGGTTACCACTGTACCATATGTTGATTCAATACGTTTCCTGCTCTCTTCTCCTAATCTAGCCTGCATCTCAAATTGACCTTCTTCTAATATTTCACCCTCAATCTCTTTTCTGCTAGTAAGAGTAGGATAGATTGCCCTAGCGGATATTTGAATATCCTGCCTTACTGAAACTTCTTCTTTGGCAGGTGCTAATTCTTCAGATGGGGGTATTTCAATCTCAGGAAGCTTCACTTCAACTTTGGGACTACTTTCGGTTATTGTTTCTTGTTCTTCTCTCTTTGGTTGGGTCTCTACTTCCTGAATCCTAGCAGGTTCTGGTAACTTTGGCTCTACTTTCGGTTTTACATCCATCTCTGCAACTGGCTCTTCTCTGTTAATTTCCGGTCTGGTTGATTCAGGACTTTGGCTAGAAGGTAATTCAACCATTGTTACCTCAATAATCTCTTCCTCAGGAGGAAGATTAAAGATGTCAAAAGTAACTAAATTGCTAAAAGCAATTATAAATAGCAAATTAATTATTATCGATATTAAAAAAGAACGTCCCAAAAAACTCTTGGAACGAATTTTTCTTCTTTGTGCTCTGTATCCAATAGTATTCTTCAAAAAATCACCCTAATTTACGTTATTCAAAGCTAGGTTTATCTGCAATTATGCTTATTGGTTTCCCTCAGTTGGTTTGGTAGCAATGGCAATTCTATCTGCTCCACCTTTTTTGATCAAATCCATTACTCTTACTACTTTTCCATGACTGATATTTTGATCAGCTTCTAAAACAACCAAACTGGCTGCATTATTTCCAATTTCTTCCCTTATTCGTTCAGACATTTTAGTTGGATCAATCAATTTGTTATTTAAGTAAATAACATTGTTTTCAGTAATTGATACAACTATATTTTGCCTTTCTTCAACTGCGGCAAAATCACCGGTAGGCAAATCAACCTTTACCCCACTTTCCACATTTATAAAGGTAGTAGTCAACATGAAAAAGATAAGTAATAAAAAAACCACATCTATAAGAGGTGTTATATCGAAACCAATGCTTTTTTTATTGGCGTGAGAGAATTTCATTTATTTTTACACCTTCCTCTTTTACGTCTTTTGTCTCTTCTTCAATAGTTAATAATTCCAGTACTTCTATAGATGTGGATTCCATTTCCTTAATCTGCCTATCTACCCGATGGGCAAGGTAATTGTAAGCAACAATGGTTGGAATAGCCACAGAAAGACCAAAGGCAGTTGTTAACAAGGCTTCTGATATTCCTCCAGCCAAAGCTTCAGGGTTGCCTACACCTACAACCGAAACAACTTGAAAGGCTTTTATCATACCAAAGACTGTTCCCAAAAGTCCTAATAATGGGGCAATATTGGCAATTGTCGCCAGGATAGGTAAATTTCTCTCTAAAATAGCAACTTCTTGCCTGGCAGTGTCCTCAATTACCTCTTTAATTTCCTCTCTTGTCTTTCCATACTTTAATAAGGCCGATAAAATAATATGAGATATTGGCGAAATATTTTTTCTACAGGCGCTAACGGCAAAATTTATGTTTCCTTTTCTGATTAAATCACTAATACGGTTACCGAACTTGCGTGTTGATGTTTTTATGCTTTTCAGAAAAAACATCCTTTCAAAAAAAATGGCAATCGCTAGTAAAGAACAGAAAAAAATCGGATACATTAAAAACCCGCCCTTGTTAAATAGTTCAAACATCAATAAGTTGCCTCCTCTATTTCAAATAGATCTAAATAATTTATAATCCTAAACTTTTTTTTAATATTTTTAATCTCAGAATTCTTTGTTTATTCTAATTTTTATTATAGCTTACTTAATATTATTGCATGTTCAGAAATTCTATTTGTTCCTTAGCACTATCAACATAGGTACTTTCTGGACAATCAGAGATGATTTTTTCATACTGTTTTATGGCTTCATCTGTATTGCCTATTTCTTCCTGACAAATGGCAGTAATATAAATAATATCACATACAAAAGTTCCTTCATCAAAAGAATTTAAATACCTCTGTCCAACATTTAATGCCTTGTTGTATTCATCTTTTTGATAATAACTTAAACAAAGACCATACAAAGATCCTGACAAATATCTGCTATTGGGGTATTCCTTAATTAGCCTTTCAAAATACAAAATACTATCTATCCACTGTTGTTCTTCTAGATTAATTTGAGCAATAATATATAGCGACTCTTCCTTATACTGTTTGTCTGGGTCTTTTTCGATAAACTCCAAAAGAGTCTGTCTGGCATTTTGGTTGTCAGAGAGCAAAAATTCTATTTTCCCCTTTAGAAAAAAGCTTTCCTCAATAAATTGGCTCTCAGGGAATTTTTCTATTAATGATTCAAATGAAGATAATGCCTTTTCGTAATTATTATTGTTCAGATAACTCCAGGATATGCTGTAATAAACATGTTCCGCCAATGAATGAGTGCTATAATTCTGTAAAAATTCACTATAGTAATTTATCGCCTGGGAATATTCTTCAAGTTGATAACATGATTCTGCTAACATATATAAAGACTTTATAGAAATATCATCACCTGGCAACTGATCGTTTCTTTGAAAATAATCTTTAGCCTGTTCATATTCCTGTATCCTATAAAAACTTAGTCCTAGCCAGTAATTTACCTCTCTTTTCAAATTCTCATCTATATTTTCAGTTTCTAAAAATTTTAGTGTTTCAATTGCTTTTCGAAATTCTCCATCATTAAATTGAATAATGGCTAAAGAATAATAATCCTCCACTGGTAACTCATCATCAGGGACTTTTTCCTTATATTCTTCATAGATTGAAACTAATAATTCTTCTTTTCCTAGTTTTCTTGCTGAATCAATTTTTAATTCCAGGCCTTCCTTGGTAGTAATATTTTCTAATATGTCAAGTGAATCTTGGTATTGTCCCAGGTGATAATAGCTTTGGGCAACTTCAATCTTACTCAATGTTGCTAATTCTCCCTGTGGGTAATTGTCAATAACACGGTTAAAAAATTCAATAGCTTCTTTGTCTTCACCTTTTCGTGAATATGCCAAGCCCAGGTCAAATAATACTCTCTCCATTATGTACTCTTCTATTTCTTTATTTAGCAAGGAGCTGTTAATCTCAATTACTTTATCATATTCTTTTAATTCAATCAATGTCCTGCCTAAAAGATAAGATACTTCTGCATTTATCTTGCTATTTTCTTTTTTTACTAACTCTTCCAAAAGATTCTTTGCTTCGAGATACTGTTTTTCTTTAAAAAATATATAGCTATAGTAATATTTTGCTTCATCTATTTGCTTAAAATCTGGATTATTTTCTATAATATCCAGAAGTAATTCTTTTGCTCTACCATAATCTTCAATCCAAAAATAAGATTGAGCAAGTAGGTAATTTATCTCTTCTTCATCATATTCCAATGATTCTAATCGCAACAATTCTTCATAGCTATCGATTGTATTCTGGTATTTTTCCTGAATAAAGTAAACTCTGCCTAATTTGTAAACAGCTTCCTGATAAAGTAAACTTTTTGGGAAATTTTCAACCAAGATTTCTAAATATTTTTCAGCCTGTTGGTAATTATCTAATAAATAATTGCACCATCCACTGCCCAGAAGCGCATCTTCGTAATATTCACTTTCAGAATAGTTATCTATAATATATTGATAATGTATATTGGATTTTTCATAGTCTTGTAATTGATAGAGAGTCTCGGCAATTAAGAATCTTGCCTCCAGATAATCGGGATTAATCTCTAATGAGTCTCGTAATCGCTCATATGCCACCTCATAATCGCCTAAAGAATAAAAATCATAACCTAACTGATAATATTCTTTTTCAATCTCCCCTGTAAAATTACTATTTTCAGTAATTCTCTTTCGTTCTGCTAGATATTCATCCATTTGTTCCAGATGATAATAGGTGCGCATTAATAATGTTCTTGCCTTCTCAAAATTTGGATTTAGATTAGTAGACTTTTTGAATTCAACCAATGCTTCTTCATATTCTCCCGCAATATAGTGCTTATAACCTTCATTAAAGCTCCACACAGCATCTCTACCATATTTGTGTTCTTCAAGTGCCTTATTTAAATATATCCTGGCATTAGTATCAAAAGAATCTAGCTTTAATGTCTCTTCCCAATGTTGAATGGCGCTTGGTAAATCACCATAATGATAATAACTTAAAGCGAGATAATAATGGGCATCTTCAAAAGCAGGAGCCAAACTGATAGCCTGTTCTAAATATCTTATAGCCTCTCTATAATTTTTCGCAATATAGGAATTGTAACCATTCTCGTAATTATCAAAGGCTTCTTTGCCATATAGGGATATTCTCTGTGTTCTCCTGGCAAACCAATCTAATTCAATATCAATATCTGGTTGAATACGTTTAATTTCTTCTGCCTGTTGCAGGGCTTTTTCACCCTGACCAGTATCATAATAAATCCTCATTAAATATGTTCTAGCCTCAACATTATTTGGATTATAAGAAATGGCCTCTTCTAAATAGTTTATTGCTGAAGATTTATCATTAGTATAGTATTTTAAATGAGCAAGCCTAGTAAGTGCATCAGAAAACAATTTATCATCAACCTGCTTATTCGTTCTATTCACAGTAGCAATATATTGTTCCAAACTTTCTATTTCCCGAATAATCCATTTTGTTCTTCGGTAAATCTCAGACAATAAATAATAACCTTCAGCAAAATTAGGGTCTACTTCAACTGCTTTCGTTGCATTCTGGATTGCCTCATTCCACAAAGGTTTACTGGGATAATCAGCTCCTCCATATTCTAAGATGGCCTTATCCTTTAATTCTATTGCCTTGTTATAATATTCTAAAGCTAATGAATTTGCCTGCAAATCTGATTTATTCTCTCTTGGATAATCTTCACTAACAAATTCCTCGGATTTCTGGTCATCTTTTTCATTGACTTCTTCAGTAATTACAATGTTTTCTAAAGAAACGAATTTCGGGTCAATGCCGGCTTCTTGTAGAATAATCTCAATTATTTTTTCTTTTAAATCAGTTAAATTCTCTAGAGAAGCTGACATTCTACGAAATTCAACCAAATAACCATCAGAAGTCAAATACATTAATAGGTCCAGTTCGATTTGATCTTTTTCTTCCTGGTAATAATTACCCGAAAAAATTAAATCAACTTGTAGCAAATTTGCCAATTGGCCAAACAACATTGAGTCTTTCTTTTGGACCATATCTTTGTATTGTTGGTAATCAGCTATTTTATTAACCTCGGATAATGGAATATAAGATATCTGTTCAATCTTTGATAATGTCTGATCTATTGAAACAGGCAAATTCTCTTCTAACCATTCCAAATTATTGTTTCCGGTCTGATTATGGAAATAATAAACCGCAATAGAGGGTGCTTCTGAGCCAAGAGTGTTTGCTCCTAATAAAAAAAATATTATTAGAGTAACAATTGACCAACTTAGTAAATTGAAGCTGAATTGCTTATCTATATATTTTTTAAAAAAAATAGAGAAAAAATCCATCCATTTTTTTCCTTTATAATTTCTTTAATAATCTTTATTTTTTTAGTAAAAAAGTAAGGAATTTATTTTACATAATATTATACAGTATCTATGAGTAAAAGTAAAAATCCTTATCACCAATTTTCACTTGATCACCGTCAGTTATACCTTTTCTCTTTAGCGCTTTTTCTATTCCTATACTCTTGAGTATTTTTTGCAAATATTGCAATGCCTGGGGATTATCTAAATCATACTGATCAATCATCTTCTCCATTTTTTCACTTTCAACAACAAATAAATCATTTACTTTTTTAATAGTAAATTCAGGTTTATATTTATAAATAGGCAGTTTCTTTTCCTCTCTTTGTTTTTCCATTATTTGCTCTTTACTATCTTCTTTTGTATTTACGATATTAATCAATTTAGATAATTTATAAATAAGCTCCTGCACGCCCTGTCCTTGAACAGCTGAAATAAAGTTAACATCAATCCCTTTTCTAAAAAATTCTTCTTTTATCCATACCCTTTTTCTTGCTACCTCTGGTAAGTCACATTTATTTATAACCACAACTTTTTCCTTTTCTGATAAAAAATTAGCATATTGTGTCAATTCATTTTCAATAATTTTATATTTTTGAAAAAGGTTTTCTGATGTTATTTGAACACCGTCAATAAGATGTACCAGCACTTTGGTTCTCTCTATATGTTTTAAAAAACGTGTACCCATTCCAACACCTGTGTGAGCACCTTCTATTAAACCAGGAATATCAGCGATAACGAAGGAATTTTCCTCATCAACCTGTACTACTCCCAAATTAGGCTCTACCGTAGTAAAAGGATAATCTGCAATTTTAGGTTTAGCAGCAGAAACACGCGCAAGAAGGGTAGATTTACCTGCATTTGGAAACCCTACAAGACCTACATCAGCAATAAGCTTTAGATTCAGCTTAAGCTTTACTTCTTCTCCTGGCTCTCCTTTTTGGGAAAAGTTTGGTACCTGTCTTTGTGAACCTCTAAAACGGTAATTCCCTTTTCCTCCCATTCCTCCTCTAGCCACACATATCTTATCTCCCGCTTTAGAAAGATCCGCAACAATTTTATTCTTCTCTAAATTTTCCACAATAGTTCCTGATGGTACTTGAAGCAGCAGATCCTGGCCGTCTTTGCCATTTTTTTTCTGCCCTCTCCCTCTTTCACCATCTTCCGCATTGCAATGTGGCTTGCGATAAAGCTGTATTAAAGTTTTGGTATGTGAATCAGCCTGGATGAAGACATCTCCACCTTTTCCACCATCACCACCATCAGGACCACCTTTAGGTATAAAACGCTCCCTTCGAAAACTTACAGCTCCGTCACCACCTTTGCCTGCTTTTACATTTATAATAACTTTATCCGAAAACATTGTAATCCTTCTCTTTGTTAGTCATAAGAATTTATCCTAATAGTAAAAAACCCTGAGTTTTTTCGAAACCCAGGGTATAGATTATTTCTAAAAAAATGCTAGCTTTCTGTTGCATTAACAGAAACCTGTTTTCTATTAGTTCCCCTGTTTTTAAATTTAACATAACCATCGATTAAAGCGAATAGGGTATCATCGCTTCCACGTCCTACATTTTTACCAGGCAATATTCGAGTTCCTCTTTGTCTAATAAGTATATTCCCGCTTTTTACAAACTGACCACCATATTTTTTAACTCCAAGTCTCTTTGATATACTATCTCTACCATTTTTTGCAGAGCCCTGTCCTTTTTTATGAGCCATACTACCTCACCTCACTTTAAAAAGCTATAGCTTCAACTTATTTATATCTTATTTACCATCAGCAATCTTTTCAATCTTTACTTCTGTAAAAGACTGTCTATGACCAATCTTCTTTTGGTATTTTTTCTTTGGTTTATACTTGAAAACTACAATTTTTTTATCACGTCCCTGTTTCAGAACCTGACCTTCTACAAAACTATTTTTAACCAGTGGCTGTCCAATTTGATACTCACCATCTTTTTCCAACAGCAATACTTCATCAAATTTGACCTTATCGCCTTTCTTGGCTTCAAGCTTTTCTACCTTTATAATATTTCCTTCTTCAACTAAGTACTGTTTCCCTCCAGTTGCAATAACTGCATGCATTTAGCAATTTCCTCCTACTTTCAAAAATCGCCCCGATAGGTAGCCTGAGGCTTTTTAACCTACCTGGTGCGTTAATTGGCTTATAAAATTTATCATATATATCAAGACATGTCAACTCATTTTTATCATACACTCTTTATATTTATCTTGTAAATGGATTTATCTCTAATAAATAATATTATTACAACTGTTAGAGCATTTTTACCATCTTTTTTACTTCCTTTTTTCTCCCTACAGCAATAACTTTTACCTTCTCTAAATGAATGTCATTTAATACTTTAATATAGATAGCCTTATGATAATCTCGTTCCAATTGCTTAATAAGCATCATCTTACTGGCAGACAATTCTTCTTCTACTTTTGGATGTACTCCCAATAAAATTGCCTCAGCCTTGGAATGTTTACTCAAATCTTCCAATTTATGAATAACCTGGTTACTTACTGTCTCTGCAGATAAAATTCTACCATTGCCCGAACAATAAGGGCATGAGGTGCGCAACAGCGAGTCCAGATCTCTTTTGGAACGTTTGCGGGTTATTTCTACAAGGCCTAATTCAGTTGTTTGTACAATGTTTGATTTGGTCTTATCCTTTTTCAGGGCTTCCTCTAATTTTTTTATCACCTTTTCCTGATCTTTCTTGTTGTCCATATCGATAAAATCGATAACTATAATACCACCAATATCTCTCAGTCTTAATTGTCTGGCTATTTCCTCAGCAGCCTGTAAATTAGTTTTTAAAATTGTATTTTTCATTTTTTTGCCACCGACATACTTACCGGTATTCACATCAATAACCGTTAAGGCTTCCACTTCATCAAATACCAGATAACCACCACACTTCAGCCATACTTTTTTCTCTAAGGCACGGTTTATCTCTTTTTCAATATTGTATTCTTCAAAAATTGGTTTATCCCCATCATAATAAGAAACGCGCGGCTTCAAATCAAGCAATAAAAGTGTATCAAGAAAATTGATAATTTTTTGATATTCTTTTTTTGAATTTACTACGAATTCATCGATATCCTCTGTAAACAAGTCCCGTATAACTCTATAAGTCAAATTTAAATCTTCATGAAGTAGCATGGGTGCTTTTACTCTTCGACTTCTTCTTTGAATTTTATTCCATAACCTTATCAGCAAATCCATATCAGGGATAAAGTCACTTTCATCTTTGCCTATGCCTGCTGTTCTTACAATAAAGCCAAATTTATTTTTCTTGCTTTTTTGTAAGATTTTCTTTAATCTCTCTTTTTCTTCCTCTTGCTCGATTCTCCTGGAAACAGCAATTCCATTATTGTTGGGCATTAAAACCAAGTAACGACCAGGCAGACTTATATTTGTAGTAACTTTTGCACCTTTTGGTATAATTGCTTCTTTCACAACCTGCACATCAATCTCCTGACCTGTTTTAATCATATCTTTGGCTTCAGCAGATTTGCCATTCTGATTTCCGAGAGATTGTTCCAGATCATTTAAATGCAGAAATGCATTTCTATCAATGCCGATATCAATAAATGCTGCCTCTATGCCTGGTAAAACATTCATTACCTTACCCTTGTAAATATTACCGATAATTTTTCGGTCTTCCAACCTTTCGATATGTATCTCAACTAATTTATTATTTTCTAAAATAGCAACCCTTTCTTCACTCAAGCCACTATCAATAATAACCTGTTTTCCTTTGTACTGCATTTTTCAGGTATCACCTTCCTCTGTAATTTTTTAAATAAATTATAAATAGTAGTAAATATCGCACCCGCATAGCGGGTGGCTTTCAGAACCTCTTAAAGAGGTTTAGCTTTTTATCACTTTTTAGCTCTTTTTCTTTCGATTTTTTATT
>LDZT01007466.1_pt1 | contig 10584 bp, 8 predicted proteins | sample 615521 | NCBI WGS metagenome assembly LDZT01 (sample SAMN03408292, study PRJNA278302) | terrestrial metagenome | isolation source: oil reservoir sample SB1 | place: USA: Alaska, North Slope, Schrader Bluff formation | collected 2011-09
AGCCAAAAGGTGACAGCAAGGCACATTGTCAATGGGTATACCGAAGAAGAACTCAGAAGAATAATATCGGAGTATGGAGAAGAGAAATGGGCGGCAAGAATAGCCAAGTTCATTGTAGAAGAGAGAAATACTTGCTTTATTGAAACTACCGGTCAATTAGTTGAAATCATCAAAAAAGCAATTCCAAAAGCAGCCAGAAGAGATGGTCCGCATCCAGCAAAAAGAACTTTCCAGGCTATAAGGATAGAAGTCAACAAAGAATTGGAAATCATTGAACAGACAATTGAAGATCTTGTTAGCAAAATGAATACTAATGGCAGACTGTGTATCATCACTTTTCACTCCCTGGAAGACCGAATTGTAAAAAACAAATTTAAGGAGTTAGAGAGAAGTTGTATCTGCCCCCCAGAACAGCCAATCTGCAACTGTGATAAAAAAAAGGAAATCAATATCATCACAAGAAAACCGATAATTCCATCATTAAATGAAATAGAAGAGAATCCCAGATCCAGAAGCGCAAAACTGAGAATTATTGAAAAAATATGAGGTGATTCCATGTCGGCAATAAGAGAAAAAACATATATTGATTACAGCGATGTAGAAAGATACTATAGAATTAAAGAAGAAGCTATGCTAAAATCTAAACAGAAACAATGCAAAAAAGAAAGTGCTGTTATTCAATTTAAATATTTTGTTTATGTTGCTGTTATATTCATGTTAGCATTAGGAATCATTTTTAATTATGCAATTATTACACAAAGAAAAATGGAAATCAATGATCTTAAAAAACAAATCACAATTCTTAGTAAGCAGAAGGAAGATGTGGTGATTGCACTGGAAAGCATAAAAAATTCAAATATAATAGAAGAAAACGCCGTGAATTTTTTAGGTATGGGCTATGCCAGAAACGATCAGAACCTCTTGATTTATGTCAATTACTCTGGCATATTGGAGGAAAATTTTGCATATGAAAACGATGTGAATAATAGCGCATTTCTTGAAAACATAGTTGAGAAAACTTTTGCTTTGCTAAAAAATGAGGGGATTTAAATGACAAAACCAAATTTGAAAATAAAAAAGAGAATCATTTTTCTAATGTTTCTTTTTTTTATTTCGAGTGTGGCACTTGTGGTCCGATTGGGGAATATTCAAATAATTGAGGGAGAAGCTTATAAGAAGGAAGCTTTTTCTCAATGGTCAAGAGATATCACCATCAATGCCAGTAGAGGAACCATCTATGACAGTAAAGGGAAAAAACTGGCGGTCAGTATTAAATCTGATACGGTTGTCTGTTTTCCAAGGGATGTCATGAAATCAATTAAAACTGTTGAAGTAGAAGAGAAATCGGATCAAAACAGTTTTATTTTTAATTTTTTGAATATGTTCAGAAGAGGAGAAAACGATAATCCAATGGATCTCGACAATGACTTGTCTGCTAATGAAGGTGGGCCAATACCAAACAAGACACCAGATGAAATTGCTGATATCTTAGCAGGTATTCTGGAAATGGACAGGGAGGAGATTTATGAGATGATTACGGGAGATACTGATTATGTGACGATAAAAAGATGGGTATCCGTTAAGCAGGCAGAAGAGGTCAAAGCTGCGAATCTGAGTGGAATAAGTGTCATTGAAGATAACCAGAGAATCTACCCATATGATAATTTTGCCTCACATATTCTGGGATTCACCAATATAGATCAAGCTGGAATGTATGGAATTGAAAGCACATATAATGGGTATTTAACAGGCGAACCAGGGCGGAGAATTGTAAATACAGATGGTAATGGTATTGAATTGCCCTTTGATGGATTTGAACAATACTATGCACCTGTAGATGGTCTCAATGTCGTGTTAACTATTGATGAAGTCATACAACATTTCGCTGAAAATGCGGTCGAGAAGGCATATTATGATAATAACGCCAAAAGTGCTACTATGATTATAATGAACCCAAACAATGGTGACATTCTTGCAATGGCTAGCAGGCCATCTTATGATCCCAATAATCCGAGACTGCCTTATGATGAAACAATGAAAAACGAGTGGTCTGGATTAAGTGGTCAAGACCTACAGAATGAGTGGTATGATTTATGGCGAAATATTTCGGTGAATGACATCTATGAGCCTGGGTCAACCTTCAAGTTGCTGACAACCGCAATAGCCCTTGAAGAGAACAAGGCTAGTATGAATAGCACTTATTTCTGCGATGGTTATGTTGATGATATAATAACTGAAACACCAATCAAATGTTGGAGATACTATAACCCGCATGGCCTGCAGACTTTAGCGGAAGCACTTCAGAATTCCTGCAATGATGCCTTGGCGGATATCGGTCTTGCAATAGGCAAAGAAACATTCTATAAATACAATAAGGCATTGGGTTTTGGGCAAAGAACCAATATTGCATTAAACGGTGAGGCGTTTGGCATTGTGAATTCTCCTGAAACAATGAGAGATGTCAATTTAGTTACGCAAGCCTTTGGACAGGGAATATCAGTCACACCCATACAGTTGGTAACAGCGGTTGGTTCGTTGAGCAATGGGGGTAACCTGATTAAGCCGAGATTGGTCAAACAGCTTGTTGACAACGGAGGCAACATTGTACATGAGAATCCTGTTGAGATAGTAAGAAAAGTGTTTTCTGAAGAAACCAGCAACAATATGATGGAGATAATGGAGTCTGTGGTCAGTCAAGGGGCGGGAATCAGTGCCTACTTACCCGGGTATAGTGTGGGAGGAAAAACAGGTACGGCACAAAAGGTAGTCAATGGAAAGTATTCTGAAGAACTGTACGTAACATCATTTATAGCAACTGCTCCAACATTGGATCCAGAGATTGTTGTTTTGCTGATTATAGATGAACCAAAAGACTCTTATTATGGATCTGTCATAGCAGCTCCTGTGGTAGGTGCTGTTATAGACGAGACTCTCAAGTATATGAATGTTCAACCGGTCTACACTAAAGACGAAATCATTAAACTCGAAAAGTCCTATGTCATAGTACCAAATGTAATTGGATTGTCTTTGAAGGATGCAAGCTATGAATTGGACAGAATTGGATTGAAACACAACATCACGCTTGATAATGAAGAGGACATCCTTGTTAAGGATCAATATCCAAAAGAAGGCATTGAAGTCATCAAAGGATCAGTAATTACCATTATGTTGAATTAAGCAATTTGAAGTTGCTTTTGTCCTTTATAAGGATTATTATATTGTAAGATTATTCGAGTATTGAAAAATACTACTTGATTTAAAGAGGGAGAGAGTGCATTGAGAGTAAGAGAAATACTTGAAAAGATAAACCATATAGCATTTTTCGGAGACTTGAATCTAATGGTGGACAATATTACCTATGATTCCCGAAAAACGGATAGCAAAACAATCTTCTCTGCCATTAAAGGCTTCAAGAAAGATGGTCATGCGTTTATTACCAATGCTTTTGATAAAGGATGCAAAGTGGTCTTGTGTGAATCAATCCCCATCAAAATCGAAGGTATGTCATACATAGTTGTTCAAAATTCCAGATCAGCAATGGCTGATATATCTTATGAATTAAATCTGAGTGGAGTCGATATAGATTTGGTTGGAGTTACCGGTACAAATGGCAAAACAAGCATTACTTATCTTTTAAAAAGCATCTATGAGTTTAATGGTTTGTCAGCAGGTGTTATAGGCACCATGGGGGCATTGATCGGAGACAAAAAAATATCATTGGATAATACTACACCCGAAGCACCTGATTTACATAATATTTTGAAAGCTATGGCAACTGATGGAATCAGACACTGTTTCATGGAGGTATCATCCCATTCAACGGAGCTTCACAGGGTTAAAAACTTAAAATTCAGTTTAGGCATATTCACTAATTTGACTGAGGATCACTTGATTTTTCATGAAACAATGGAAAATTATTACCAAGCTAAGAAAAAGTTCTTTTATCAGTGCCAAAAGTCAATAATCAACATAGATGATCCATATGGAAAAAGACTATATCATGAGTTGAAACAGGATGAGAAAAATGTTGTGAGTTATTCTGCTGTAGCAAAGGCAGATTACTTCATTGAAAAAATTGAAATCGACAGAACAGGTGCAAGATACAATCTTAAAACAGGGCTGAAAAAATATTATGTAAACTTAAAAGCCACTGGTGAGTTCAATGTGTACAATTATACAGCTGCCATAGCTGCTGGTGCTGAAGCAGGCCTGAATGTTGATTATTGCATTAAGGCTCTTGAGTCAATCAAAGGCGTTGAAGGAAGATTTGAGTTTGTGGATTCTACGCTTGACTGTACGGTGATTCTTGACTTTGCCCATACCCCTGATGGATTGGAAAAGGTTATGGAGACTATCAATCAATTCGCAACAGGTAGGAAAGTCGCACTGTTTGGAGCCCAGGGAGAAAGGGATATTGCCAGACGCGCGTTGATGGGAGAGGTTGCAGGAAAATTCTGTGATTTCGTCATGATAACATCCGACAATCCGGTTTATGAAGATCCAATGAATATATGCCTTGAAATAACAAAAGGAATTGAAAAATATCACGACAATTATATGATTATGCTGGACAGGGAAGAAGCAATTAATTATCTGATAGAGAATTACCAGCATGATGATATAATATTGCTTGCAGGCAAATCAACCGAACCTTATCAGATGATAGAAGATAGAAAAGTACCTTATAATGAAAAGCAGATAGCAATTAATGCCATTAGAAAGAAAGAAAAAAAATTGGAAGGTAAAAAATGACCGTAAGATTAATTCTGTCAATAGTAGTATCATTTGCATTGGTGTATATGTTCACACCTAGGATGATTCCGTATATGAAAAAGTTTAATTTCGGTCAGATTGTAAGGGAAGAGGGACCGGAAACACACAAAACTAAATCGGGCACCCCGACAATGGGAGGAGTTGCCATTATTTGTGGTATTATTCTAAGCTATTTGTTATTGGTTGAAAAAAATATCGATAGTATTGTTTACATACTGAGCATTATAGGATTTGGACTGGTGGGATTTATTGATGATTATATCAAGGTGGTAAAAAAAAGAAATTTAGGGCTTAGGGCTTATCAGAAATTAATTGGACAATTTATTTTTGCCTTTTTGCTGACTTTTTATCAATATCGTTTTGGGGCTTTAAGGGATGGTATTTATATACCCTTACTCAATCAGACTATCAATCTGGGGTGGTTTTACCTACCGTTTGCATTTGTGGTGGTAGTGGGAATAGTCAATAGCGTCAACCTAACTGATGGACTGGATGGTTTGGCGGCTGGTGTAACCATTATATATCTTTCCAGCTATTTCATTATATTATTGGTATTGAAGGACTTTTTGGTGATTGATCAAATCTATTTCTTATTGATAGGTGTTCTGATTGGCGCTTTGGGAGCTTTTCTATGCTATAATTGGTTTCCAGCTAAAATTTTCATGGGTGATGTGGGATCCTTGGCCATTGGAGGAGCGGTTGCCTCTTTATCAATTTTAACTGGAACATTCATTATATTTCCTGTGGTAGGACTTGTGTACTTTGCCGAAACGATTTCTGTGGTATTGCAGGTTGCTTATTACAAAAGAACCGGTAGGAGGATTTTCCTGATGAGTCCATTACATCATCACTATGAGCAAAAGGGATTAAAGGAAATACAGGTAGTTAAAGGTTTTTTAAAGGCATCTATGGCTTGTGGTTTGGTAGCAGTAATATTGGTTTTAATATAGGGAGATTATATGTCCAAGGGGAAAATACTAATTTATGGATTTGGAATATCGGGTGTTTCTGCTGCTAAGACACTCACAGCACAAGGTATGGATTTTTGTGTTGTGGACCGGATGAACCCTGAGAAACTTAGAGAGATAGCAAATGCCAACGGATTGCCTGATTTTAAAACCATTGATTATAATCATTTAGCCTTTTATGATTTTGATACAATCATCAAGAGTCCTGGAATCAAACTAGATGATTTGTTGTTGAATGAAGCCAAAGAAAATGGTGTTAGAATAATTACGGATATAGAATATGCCTTTGGTATGAGAAATGATATTTTCTCTATAGGAATAACTGGTACAAACGGTAAAACTACCACAACAACACTATTAGGAGAAATGCTTAGGCGTCACAGCAAGAATAGCTTAGTCACAGGAAACATTGGCTCCGGTATCATGTGGGATTTTTACAATGCAGACAAAAATGCTATAGCAGCTATTGAATTAAGCTCTTTTCAACTGCAGAGCATAATAGATTTCAAGGTTAATATTGCTGTTGTCACCAATATTACACCTGATCATATCGAGTGGCATGGCAATCTTGACAACTATATCAAATCAAAGCTCAATATATTCAAGAACCAAACCAAGCAGGATAAATGTATAATCAATTATAATGATAGAATTCTTCGTGAAAAAGAGAATTGGTTGAATGGTGATGTTTATTATTTTTCAATTAAGACAGCAGACATTAAAGGAATATTCATTAAGGATAATAAAATATACATCAATGTCCGTGAACCCGAATATCTCTGTGATACAACAACTGTATTCATGCCGGGAAACCATAATCTAGAGAATGCGTTAGCGGCTAGTCTAGCGGCTTACCTTACCGGAGTGGACAAGAGCTTAATAATCGATACTTTGAGGACTTTCAAAGGGGTAGAGCATAGACTGGAATTTGTACGGCAAATTGGAGGAATCAAGTTTTATAATGATTCTAAAGGAACCAATACTGATGCAACCATTAAAGCTATTGAAAGTTTCTCACAACCAATCAATCTCATTCTTGGTGGCTACGAAAAAGGTGAGGATTTTACTAGATTGATGAAATATCTATCCCCAAGGGTTAGAAGTGTTAGCGTTATGGGTCAAACGAAATACAGAATAATTGAAGCCATGAAATCAATTGGTTTCCATAATTATTATGTGGCTGAAAATTTAAAGGAAGCTGTGCTTAAATGTATTGAAAATGCTAAAAAAGATGATATTGTCTTGTTATCTCCAGCATGTGCCAGTTGGGGAATGTATCAGAATTATATGGAACGCGGAAATGAATTCAAGGCGATAATCAAGGAAATGGGTGACGGTGATGGAGATGGAGAATAAGAATTCTATGGATTGGATTTTGTTTTTAACCACTCTAATTCTAGTTCTATTCGGTTTTATAATGGTTTATAGTGCGAGCTATCCTGAAGGCTATTATAATTTCAATGGAGACGGTTTCTTTTTTTTTAGAAAGCAAGTCACTGCAGGTGTTGCTGGGATAGCGACTTTGGTATTAGCGTCTTTTATTGATTACAGAATATATAGAGCTCTAAATAAACTGATTTTTCTGATCACTATCGTAGCTACATTGTCTCTGTTCACGGCATATGGCACTGAAGCCTATGGCGCTCAAAGGTGGATCAGTATTGGAGGGTTGAATATTCAGCCATCTGATATTATTAAGGTAACAGCAGTTATGTTTATGGCATATTTTCTTGAAAAGCATAATAGCAAGATTAAAACATTTATAAGCGGCTATATTCCGGTTTTTCTATTGATTCTATTTTTTTCAGGTATTATATTTATTCAGAATGATTTAAGCACCAGTTTTGTCATGGCGATGACATTAGGAGTCATGTTTTTTTGCGCCGGTGCCAATCTATTTCATATCTTGTTGACAATAGCAGGGGGAATAGCCAGTATCGCTTATCTAATCATCAACGAACCATATAGAACTCTTAGAATTATTAGCTTTCTTGATCCGTTTAAATATAAGAGCTCCTATGGCTGGCAGGTGGTTCAGTCAATATATGCCTTAGGGACTGGCGGCTTATTTGGGATGGGACTTGGACAAAGCAGGCAAAAATTTTTTTATATTCCACTTGCATACAATGACTTTATCTTTTCCATTATCGGTGAGGAGCTGGGTTTTGTAGGCGCTTTTATTGTGATGGCATTCTATATCGTTATTATATGGAGAGGACTCAGAATAGCTATAAACGCAAAGGATCAGTTTGGAGCATTTTTAGCGATTGGCATCACATCACTTATTGCGATTCAAACCTTGGTTCACATCGCGGTAGTTACATCTTCAATGCCGCCGACAGGTATAGTGTTGCCATTTATTAGCGCTGGAGGAACCTCACTGCTGATTTTTATGGGAGCAGTTGGTATCTTATTGAACATATCAAAAAAATCTATATAAAGAGGTAATGATGAAAGTATTGATTACCGGTGGTGGTACAGGAGGACATATCTCACCTGCACTTGCCATTGCCGACATACTCAAAAGCATGGATGATACAACTGAAATCATATATATTGGCTCTGGAAAAAGCATGGAGAGTGAGATAGTGCCCAAGTTCGGACTAAGGTTTTTAAGTGTGAAGACAGGGTTTATCAATAGAAAGATACTCTCAATCTCAAATATCATTACTGTTTACAACAATGTGATTGGTTTATTTCAGGCATCTCGTATTATTAAAAAGGAAAATCCTGATTTGGTTATCGGAACAGGAGGATTTGTCTCAGGTCCAGTGGTATTGGCTGGGAAGTTATGTGGGAAAAAAACAATGATACACGAGCAGAATGCTTATCCGGGAATTACAAACAAAATGCTTTCCAGAATTGCTGATGTGGTCATGATCAGTTTTTTGGAATCTGAAGTTTACTTCAAGAAAGCTAAAAAAACGGTTCTTGTTGGGAATCCTCTCAAGAAAGAAATATTCAAACATTCACGCATTCAATGCCGATCAGAATATGATATTGGAGAAGATATCTTTTTCATCTATTCATTTGGTGGGAGTGGTGGTCAAGTAAGCCTAAACAATGCAATAATAGAGTTGATCTTCAGTATAAGTGAATTCAATAGGATTAAGCTACTTCACGTAACAGGAAAGCGGCTTTATGAGAGATTCAGTAGAGAGTTGAAGGAAAAAAAGATTGATACCTTACCCCCAAATGTAACTATTGTAGACTATATGATGGATGCTCCAAAAGCATTGAATGCATGTGATTTGGTGATTGGAAGTGCCGGAGCAATAACTGTCTCTGAAATAACGGCTTTGGGTCTACCTGCCATATTGGTACCAAAGGCTTATACAGCTGAGAATCATCAGGAAAAAAATGCAAGAAGCATAGAAAAAAATGGGGGCGCTTTTGTTCTAACAGAGGATGAGATTTCCGGGGACAAACTCATGGAAATTATTGAAAGGTTAATGAATAATAAAGATTTGTATGCTACAATGAAGCGCAATAGTCATGAAATGGCAAACCTAGAATCCGAAATTAAGATTCAACGTGAAATCAGGGATTTGATATCAAATGGATAGAATACTAAAAAATCAGAAGAAAAAAAAGAGAAGAAGAATTGTATTCAACATCCTGTTGTTTGTATTGGCTATTATGAGCTCGGCTTATATTATAATGTATTCAGAGGTATTCAATCTCAAAGAAATTCAAGTCTCTGGGAATAAGCAGATGACTGATGCAGAGATAGTTGCATTATCGGGATTGAATTTAGGGGAAAATCTTTTGCTGATTGATAGAGAACTATCAGAAAACAGACTGACGGCAGGAGTTTTAATCAAAAGCGCCGAAATAAAAAGAAAACTACCAAACATTATCAAAGTATCTGTTTTAGAAAGACAAGAAGCTGTAATCTTATCAGGTACCAATCAAGCTTTTATTCTAGACTTTGAGGGGATAACCTTGAGATCTTCAGATATGGGTGCAAGCAATCTACCAATAATCAATCTGGATGACGAATTGCTACTGAGGGCGGGGCAAATAGCTTCAATCAGTAATAGCGATATCGATATTTTAGCATTGATAGAATTACTATATTATGTCAAGATAAATGGATTTGATTATGTGGGTGATGTTGACATACGAGAAGACATCGTTTATCTGTCTACAACCTATGGAACATTAATCAAAATGGATCATAGCTCAAATATGAAATATCAAATATTGTTTACCAAAGAGATAATTAGTGATAGAATAAAAAATAATCAGGATGTACTGGGGTTAATAGACTTCACCAAAGGTGAAAATCCGGTTTACATAGATTTTGACGATATGGAGGTCAAGCTTGAAGAATAAAGTATTTATAATGTTGATCAGCATTCTTTTGGGACTGGTACTAGCTTTGCAATTTCAGTTAGTCAGAGACACCGCAGGAGGCATCGCTTTTTCTCAGAAGATTAATCAGCTGACAAGTGAAATAAAGAACGCGAATGAAGAAAAGCTCCAGTTGATGAAAGATCTTGATGAGCTTGAGACCAGATTGGCAGAATATGAGAACAACGCTGCAGAAGAAAGTATTTATATCAAATCACTTAGAGATGAATTGAATAAATATAGAATGATGTCAGGATTTACAGATGTAAAAGGACCTGGAGTAATTGTTACAATCGATAATCCACCTGCAGAAAACCAGTTTACGGAATTTTCAAATAATCTGGTATATAATTATGAGTACATATTGTTGGTTATAAGCAATTTGAACGCTGCAGGAGCCGAAGCCATCTCAATAAACGGTCAGAGACACACAAACTATACTGAAATAGTGCCTGTTGGTACTTATTTAAACATTAATGGTGTTTCA
>LDZT01000084.1_pt1 | contig 10563 bp, 5 predicted proteins | sample 615521 | NCBI WGS metagenome assembly LDZT01 (sample SAMN03408292, study PRJNA278302) | terrestrial metagenome | isolation source: oil reservoir sample SB1 | place: USA: Alaska, North Slope, Schrader Bluff formation | collected 2011-09
TTTATAGTTTGCTGCCGACTGAATCATCGTTCACCACTCCACTTTCAGCATTTTGTCCATAAGCTTCTTGCTGAGGACGTCGAATTTTAGCAGCCCTTTCTTCTGTAGAGGCGCTATGTTTTTGGCAACGCCTCCATCCACTTCCGGGAGATAGCTTCCGTCAAGCAGTTCGCCGAGGGCTTCTGAGAATCTCTCCAGTTCGGCCAGTTTCTCCATTAGCTTTTCTCTGTTCTTTTCGTCCAGTTCGGTGGCCAGCGTGTTTTCAAGGGTCCTCTTAACATCCCCCAGATACTTCGATCTCAGAAGAAGCAGCTTGTCGTAGCTCCAGCTGTGATGGAGGACGAAGAAGTTCACGCTTCCCCTGTCAGATGCAAGATGCCAAATTATGGGTCTGCCCATATACCTTTTGGAGTGATCCTTGAAGAAGCTCTTCAGCAGGTATTCTTCCAGTCTCTTGCCCAGCAGGTTTTCTACTTCGTTATACGTGTCTCCTATGCCGAGCTCGCGCCATTTCTCGACTATTCTGGTGACGATGGAGGTCTCTCCCGTGTCAGTGGATAATGACAGTATCCCGTCGTTGTCCTCTCGCATTATATCTAGTGTGAGCGCCTGTATGTGTTCGGACAGCACGTCTTTTACGGCTTCTTCGGGTAGGGCGTCAATCTTCGCCAGCTCTTCGACCACCGTTACGGGGCTGACTTTTAGAGTCCCGGCCAGTTCCTCGACTATGCCGAATTCCATACCCGTTATTGCCTCGCTCTTACCGGAGCCTCTATCGTGCCTATGTTTCAGATACAGCTTCTTGAGTGTCTTTCTCTCGTCTTCATTCAGGTCTCTGGCAGGATACGCGCCGGCGGGCACGCCTTCGGATTCGAGGACCTCGAGAACGGCAGCGTAGAGGTCAGAAGAGCCGTCCTGCGTCCTTCGTCCCAGATCGTGGACCCGTCCTTCGTTAAGAGCAGAAGACGCATCTTCCGTGAGCGACCCCAAGAGCCCGGATTGTGTAATCACATCCAAAAGTGTCGGGTCTTCGGGCAGGAGTTCGTAGAGTTTCAATACCAGTTCGTCGTTTACAGCCTCGTTTATTAGCAGTCTTGCCTCTAGCTCTGCCTTATGGATGAAGAACTTCTTCAGGGCGTCTTTCACCCTCACTTGCCCGCCCTCTTCTCTTAGCTCTTTCAACCCCCAGCTCAATGGGTCGTATTTGAAGTCACGTTCCATAACGTGGAAGCAGTACAGCTCTTTCTTTATCTCTATGCAGTCCTGTGCGAGAGAGGAGAGAGTCACAGGAGAAGTGGACAGTGATTGGTGACTTGTGGTTAGTGGAGTTAAAAGCCGAGAGCAAGAAGAGAGACTGCCCAGAAGAGACTGCATCTCATCCGAACTTATTGCTTTACTCCCCAGAGCTGATGGATCGGGAATTGGTATGGTTTTCAAGTCTCCAACTTGGAAGTCAACGTTTGGTCTTATTGACAAAGACATATATGAAAATAACCTCGAGGTCAGTACCGACAGGAACTCCCAATCTGAGCCCGCTTTGGGAAAGATAGCACTTCCCTTTACATCAAAAATGTGATTGATGGGCATTTGCCTGTAAGTAGGACCTGAACTGGTTGTTAAAGTATAAGTCAACCCCTCTCTGAAGTAGTAGGATTCGTTTTTGACTACATACTCATAATTGCCGTTAAGATAAGGGTAGCGTTGAATGACATACTCTTTTATTTCTTTCCCATCATCTTCCCAGTCAACTACCCACCACAGATTCCCGTACCACTTGTTGTAAGGTCCGCCCTTGGCATAAGGCACCCATTTCTTTCTATCGCTCTTGTAATCTAGTGAGACGTCTTCCTGCCTTACTTCCCACCAGAAGCGGAGAAAACGGTCGTTATCGGAAGTTTGACTACCCGCTGCAACATTGGCGTACTCCTCAAGGGGCTTGTACTTCTTGAACAATTCCCTTATCCTATCACTTATCCAGTAAACGAAGGGATAGCCCGGGATCTTCTTGAACTCGGACTGGTTTAGTGTGTAAGCTCTTTGGGGCAATCTTCCGGCCAGGGTTTCCTGTATTGTCCTGACTTTTTCTTCGTAATCCAGGTCTTTCACACTGTGAAATGCCGATCCCAAATGACCATTTCCCCTCTCTATGGAGAACATAACAGTATTGACTATCTCGCCTCCAATACTTTTGAAGGCTCGCGGCCCGAGGTGAACCAACGATGAGATCCTAGCACTGTCCAGAAGTATCTTTCTCAGCTTTTCGTGTGAGGAGATGAACATAAAGGACTGCATAGTTACCATTCCGAGAAAACCTCTCTCAGCTGCTAAATCTAAACACTTCTCAATGAAGGCAGAGTACATATCCGATTTCGAGTCCGGGTAGTATTCCTTCAGGAAGGTCTTCATATCTTCGGAGAGTGTGCCCGAGTCTCTGTAAGGCGGATTAGTCACAACAACATCGTATTCGTTCAACAAAAGCCTTATCGCATTGAACTGCTTTACATAATCGCCGTTAAGAAGAAAGGATACGGCATCCACGTGAGCCGGAAGTCTATCCTCTATTGTGTTGACCATCCTCTGTACTAGCCTGTCCATAGACCTGTCAGGAGACGATTCCATAAGCGAAGCAGTCTTCTCTGTTTTTCTCTTTTTGCCTGCGGGCTTCATTCTGAAGAGTGAACCTATCATATTGAGCTTCTTGAGGCTCGTGAGTGTTTCCATAAGGTTGCGGATCACAGGGTTGGTGAGATCAGAAAGGCCCATTGAGATCATTAGGTCGGATTCGTCGAAGTGATCCATAGATAAGGCATAGAGATTCGATCTCGTAAGTTTGGTCTTCCTAGACAGATTCTTGGCCTTCAGATAGAGACTCAATGCCGTCAGCTGTATCGCCCTGTCGTCTATGTCCAGACCGAAGAGGTTGTTCTCCACTATCTTCTGAGGTATGTTCTCAGTGCATCCTGAATCCAGGTACATTTGGTGCAGGAGGTCCATAGCGTAGAGAAGAAAGTGGCCGCTCCCGCAAGCCGGGTCCATAACGGTTATCTCCTCGACCGGTTTTTTCTCACGGCTTTTCACCGGAACAGTGGTGTCGTAGTACTTCAGTGAGCCTCTTAAGGGGCTTTCGGGGTGCATCTCCAGCCAGTAACGTCCTAGCGTATTATCCAGAATGTATTTGACTATGTAGTCTTCCGTGTAGAACTGGGTGACACTCACAAGCTTGTAAGAGGAATCCACCCTCTTTTTTGCCGAAATTTCAGCGTAAATCCTCGCTTTTTCTGCTTCCTGGTAATACTGGTAAATCCAGCCTATTATGTCGTCCTTGAGCCATTCCTCTGACGCTATGGAGTTTATAAGGTCAATAACGGTCACCGTGTCGTTTGGTCGCGGGAGAAAGCCGTAACGACTGCCGTTATACAGTTGAGGAAGCTCCTGCGATAGAGTCTGGAAGATTTCCTCCAGTATGGTGTTTATTCCCTGGCCAGGTTCGCTGTTTGCCTGCGGATTTCTGCTGAGATACAGGAAATGAGCCTCGCTCTTTCCCCCGGTGTCTATGTTCTTGGTGACATACGTCCGTTCGATCAACCCTCTTACTTCCATTACTTTCAATCCGACCAGCCTATTTAGAGTGGTGAATGAGGCCTCCTGCACGAACTTCTTTCTCGCTTCTTTTGCTCCGAGCTGTTTCTCATCTGCCAGTATTATGGGAAGTATCCGACTTCGCAGCTCTTCGAAGCCTGCCACGGAGTTTCCCATATCATTACTCTCTGTAATGCCGCACTGCTTCAGAAGTAGGGGGTACGATCGCTCCAGAGTCTCACGAATCTGTATTATTGTCTTTTCGAGATCGGCCATATCAGTCCTCCAGCTCTATCTCTAGCTCGGTGTCTTCGGAAACAGAGAGTCTTTCCAACTTGTTCTTGAGTTCACCATAGGTGAGCTTTCTCTTCAGTCTCAGTCTTTTTGGCTGCACTTCAGTTTCTTTCCCTTTACCGTTCGGCTTTTCGGGTGATTTTTCTCGCATAAAACCGTCGAAGGAGTCTTCAAGGCTTTCCAGCCTGTGCGCAAAGTCTGTTATGTAAAGCCTGGCTTCATTGAGACCCGTGTGGCACTTCTCGCATTTAATGGAGAACTGTATCTCAAGCTCTCCGCAAGGGGCGTTGGGTCTTATGAACCAGTTCTGATCTCCCGCTCTCTTTCCCAGTGCGTTTTTATCTTCCTGTATGGAGTCGAGATACTTGTTTATCTTCGCCAGCCATTGGTCTCTCTCATCGTGAATGGGGTTGAAGTAGCTCTTGTAGGTGTTGCGCAGTCTCTCGAAGATGCTGTCGAGATCGGTGCCGAAGGAGGCTATGCTGGGTAGAGTGTCCTTGTACTCTTTCAAGATCGAGGAGAGCTCTTCGCTCTGCTCCTTCTCGAAGGCGTTTTTGGAGATTTCACCCTCCAACTCGTAGAGGAAGACCTTCTGCTTACGTATGAGCTCGTAGTTCTTCTCGAGAAACTTTTCCGTCTTATCGGCAGTTTCCTTCAGCTCTCGTATCGACTCCCTTTCACGAAGAAAGACATCCAGGCAGTCGTTATCGCCACCGGTGAGAATGTTTAGCATCGTTCTAATCGTGTCGAGGTTCCACCTAACCTCTGCACCGAGCTCTTCCATCCTTTTCTTCAGTACATTCATTCTCTTGTCGAGATGTTTCATCGCCTCGAGCGCCCGGGAAATGAATTCACTCCTCGGTGACTGTAACGACAGCCTCCCGTCATCCAGCAGCGGGTTTATGATGTCCATAAGATATTGCTTGTCGGATGGGTTGAGCACCACACTGCGACGTATACGGGCCTTCTTGAATTCGCTAACGCTTTTCAACGCTTTATGGACCTCCGCCTTACCGTAAGAGTCTGAATTGTTCACCATTATCTTTCCACCACGTATGAGACAGGCAACTGAATAGATTATCGTTTCCGGGGTCCAGCCGTACGGAGCGAGCGAGAACTTCTCGAGCAGAATTTCACCCGTTTGATCTTCTCCCAGAGAGGCTATTACAGGTGAGATGATCTTGTGTGTCTCGATCAGGTCTCCATTGTCGTTGAAGACTCTGTGGTCATCATCTACCTTAAGGGTTTTCAGCGTGTTCTGGGGTCTTGTCAACGCCCCTTCTATATCCTTGCTCGTGGCGGTCGTGAAGGTTATTTCGGTGTAATGGCCGGGTATGACTTTTTCCTTGAGGAGATCCTTGAGTTCGTTTATGAGGCTGGAGGTGGGTTTTAACTCGCCCTCGTATAGGAGCTGTCCCGAGTCTATTGCCTTTCGCAGCTCCCTGCCCAGTTCGTTTCTCTTGTCGTTCATTATCCTGCCGTATTTGGTGAGGATCTCGTGTATGCCTTCTCCCGTCTTCTTCGTTCTGAAGGAGTTCAATGAAGCGTCCAGGCTCTTTATCTCCCTGGCTAGATCACCTATTGTCTCGTTTATCTCAGGGATCACATAGACCGTATCGCGATGGTTCATAGACTCGAATTCGAGACCTTCCACATCGACACCGGTAAATGAGGCGATGCGCACCTGGAGACCCTTCTTCTTGCCACCGATTGCTGCGTTATCCAGGTACCATTCTATGGGGATGTAGGGGCCTTCTCCGTAACGGATTTCCTTATAGTTGAAGATGTTCAGCAGTTGACGGACTATCTCTTCGTTTCTCTTGGGTATGTCTATTACGGTGTTCTCCATCTCTGCTATGAAGTCCCTCTCGAGATCGGTTACGAGCGTTATCTCTCCGTTGTAACGGGTAACGTATCTCGCCTTCTCCAGGTAGTCAAGGGCATCTTTGACTTCCTTAGTCAGCTCGTACTGTTTGTCGAAGATGTTCTTGCAGAGCATACGGGTTATTACAGTCTCGCTAGCGCCTATCTTATTGAGGTTTTTCAGTATATGGAGAGTCTTGAGTATGTCCGAGGCCTTCACGTTCTTCCCCCTGTACTGGTCGGCGCTATACACGAGATGGGTTACTCCCGAACCGAAGAAGGAGGGGCCCAAAGCGTCGAAGAGATCTGTGGCGCTCACTATCCGGCCGAACTCTTCGTCTTTCAGATTCTTCAGTATTGAATCGACGAGGAAGATGAACTTGCGGGCAGTCGCCTGGTAATATGTCGAGCCTATGGTGTTCTGCACTAGATCGGGGAGTAGCTGGAACTGGTATGGATGGAACGGGTAGTAAGTCATAAGATCGTCTTTTGTTTCGGTCTTTCTGTAATTTCCGTTCGTGTCGCTGAGGGTCGTTATGTTCCCCTGGTTTTCACGCATCGTCTTTTCAAATAGGGGCTCTGTCTCTCTCTTTTTCTTCAGCAGTCTTTCGCGGGCCACCTCATCCACGTTCTCGGATGTGAGATCGAGCCTCACTTCGAACCGGTCTGTCAGTTTGCCAAGCTTCCGCTTGTCGAAGTCTCTGTTGGCTATCAGCTGGTCGAGCTTTTCCTGTGAGGTTACTATAAGCCTGACCGAGCCCTTTCCCTTCGAGGCGAAGGCCTCTGCGACTCCTTGCAGGGCTAGTATTCTGTCTTCGTTATCTTTGAGGGATATTACGTACTGCCCGATTTCATCGACTATGAATACGAGTCTCTTTCCAGTCTCTCTCGTGTAGTCGACGCAGTGTTCGGCAAGAACGCTCGGGGAAAGATTATCGTATTTGTTTACCGCAGATTTCAGGAATTCACTCGCTTCATCCGCGGTGTAATCAAGCCTTTCGGTCATAGCTTTTACAGCGTGGCGGCGGAATTCACCGACGTTTTGCGCTACCTTCGAGTAGTCGCTTCCGCTCTGCTCTATGTAATTGCGTACCTCTTCGAGGTGCCCGAATGTATCTAGTTCATACTCCATTATCGCTACGTTAGGGAATGAGGAGTAGCCACAGGTCTCGAGAAACTTCTTGAAGATAGATTGCTGTATCGTCTCCGTATTGAGAGAGCTGTCTGCCGTCATTTCGAACATAACGACAGTACTCGCTATGCTGTTCAGCGCCCTTATGTTTCCCTTTATGAATTCCGGGTTCGAACAGTTGCTCAATCTCTCGTTGAAGAGTTCTCGGGCCGTTATTCCCTTGGGCAGGGTGTGGTTGGTGAGCAAATACCCGAGTATCTTCGCGAAGTAGGACTTTCCCGAACCGAAGAAGCCGGAGATCCACACACCTATCCTGTCAGTAGAGAGAAGCTTATAGTTACTCAGGAAGGCTTCAAGGTGCTTCTCTATCTGGTGGGTGACTATGTACTGGGAGATTTCTTTCTCTTCGACAGCGAGATCCTGCTCACCGGCCTTTATTACGAGAGGGACTTCGTCGTCTATGTTTATCCTAAGAAGCTCTTTTATCTTCATTCCCCTTACCCCCTAGTCCTTCTATCTCAAATTACCAGCGCCCTGTAAACCGAAGTGGTGTGTCTTCCATCCAGGAAGGTCAGTATGTGTTCCTTCCTCTTTCCCGGATAGATAAATAGAACGGGATTGACGAGTTTACCCGTCACTTCTTCTATTAACGGATTAAGACCGAAGAAGCCGTTGAGTATGCCCAGCCTGTGTATAACAGTTAGAGAGCTTTCCTGTGAGGCCTTCACTATGCGCTCTGTCATATTTGAGTGCAGGAGATGAGCGAAGTCTTTTATGCAGGACTTGCCAAGGAAGGAGAAGTCATCTGCTAGGTTGTCCATCCCATAACTGGTGGCCGTCTCCGAAAGGACGCTTCCCAGATTCAGCAGCTTCAACTTGCCCTCAAAGCGTATCTTAAGCTCCCGGATGGCTATCGTTTCTTCTTTGGGAGAGACTATGAGGACCACGGCCTTCGAGCCTTCGGTTTCACTCGTAAGTGAATCTACCCTTTCGAGCTTTTCCGAGAGTATGTTCAGCTTCTCTGAAAGAGAAAGGTTATTCTTCAAGTGCATCCGGCAGCTCCTCGAAATCTACTTTAGGTTCCAGTCTCACTATGTTTCCGGCCATAGCGAAGTCTATTACTCCGGAAGCGTTCATTTCCGCCAGGTAAGAGACCAGATCCCTCTCGTCCAAAAGAAGGCATTTGAAATCATCCGAGTGCAGGATCTTAGAAGGTCCCATTCCCGAGTTGAAGAGGAAGTATAACACGGCCATAACGCTCTTCTTAGTTGGGCGGAAGTAGTTCAGGTCTATGTTTTTTCCATTCGCACTCGCCATTCCGAGTTTGGTGGTTATGGCGAGGTAATTGGTTACCCTCTTGTCCGACATATATGCGGTAAAGCCTTTTTTCTTTATGATGTAATCTATGACGTCTTCACGAAGCAGAAAGGCGGCTCCTTTATGGTAAGCCGGAAATACTTGCTCGACTGTGATTGCCCTCACCAGCTCGTCTCTCTCGCAGTTCTTCCAGAATAAAAGCTCTCTCTTCGTCTGCGTGTCGATACTCTCGGAAGTCATTATGCGCGCGAAGACTTTCAGAGCTTCAGGCGAGAAACCCTTCACGTAGTCTGAAATGAGCCAGCTAGATACTTGCTTTCTGTACTTCTCGGAGCTATTCGAAAAGGGATCGTCCGAGACAAGATGACGTTTTATCTCCTCTGCGCTCCTTCCCTTCATAACTTCGGCCATTATGTAAACGACATTATCCAAATGGTCAAACGCTCTGTTAAGGTGTGTTTTTGAGTTTGGCGGCATATAGCAGATCCTCCACGTTAGGTAAATAGATTATAACAACGTGACTGTCATTTCGCCAAGTGCAAAGTCTGCTGCTCAATTGTAACGTCATCTGATCTCAAGTGATACTCACTCTCTTGAGTAGATTCAATTATGATGCATTACGCTGACCATAAGACCTGTCTCTCACGCTATAATCGCAGCATTCTGCTTCTCTAGATTCAAATGGATTTGTCGCAGGTTTTTCCAATACACATAGATGATTGCTGAGTGTGAAGCAGATTTGAGACAGCGGACTCCTGAGGACGAATTAAATTACCCTGTATACTCTTCTCAGGCATCTTAAACTTCCAAGAAGTATCGAAATCCCCATTTGAATAGGCACTAACGCTCTCAGCCATTTGAGCAAACAAAAGGCGTATCAAACATTGAATCTAGGAAATCATAACTACAAATCACTACCTGGATAAGAAGACTTTCGAAGACGAGTGATTCTCTTTTTCGGGAAACGGAGTAAATGATTGTATCTTTTACTATTAGATTTCATATACATGAAAATAGGTGAATTTCACCTGAGCTTGGTGTTTGGAGTTCTGAATCTATAAAATGATGAATGATATGCGCAGACCGGTCTTCTGAAAGCAAGAAGAGCCTATTCGATTTTCTGAACTCTCGATGAATGAGGAGTGATTAAGGATCTCCAGGCAAATGACGGAGTGATTGAAGATCTCTAGGCATCGGATTCTTTATTCGGCGGAATTCATTTAATCAGTCCTGCTTTCGAAAAACCGCTCTGGATGGTTAGATGGTCGTTCTTCTCTTAAGGAATTCCGGGCTCTGCTCAAGGAGGTGATTTTATATGAGGCTAGAAATTAGAAACAGCCGAACACAAAGCAAATAAGGAGGGAGAAGAGGTGAAATCCAAATGTGTCATTTTCCGAAGCACTGGGAGAGTTATTAAGGCAATTAGTTGTAACAAAACTTAAAGGATCTTTAAGTAGTTGGAATCGGGGTTTCTTAGTGGTTATTATTTGCCCAGTCGGAGTTCTATGCTCCGATTTTGAAGAAAAAACTCAAAACGAAAGAAGGTGTGCAAAATGGCAAGAGGAAAAAAAGGATCTCCTGGAAGAGATCCGAAAAGGTACAAAGGATATTTTACCCAAGGAGATTCTAGCACAGGAAGATTAGCTAGATCCTATCGTGATCGTTTCCGTAACATTTCCTCGGAGGAAAGAGTTCACAGGGAGTACCACAGGATTATGAACGAGATCTACGACAGGAATCTCGATTCCTATCCAAATGTAGTTGAAGAAAGGAGAGAACTAATTGAGAGTCTCTAGATCTAATACCCCATCTATTTTCAGAGTGAAGAAGCAAAGAAACTTCGTGGCGATCGACAAGAGTTTCCTTAACGACGCTTCTCTTTCATGCAAGGCGAAAGGGCTTCTCGCCTTCTTTCTTTCCAAACCCGATGACTGGGAGTTTCGGCTCTCCGAGATCAGGAGGAATTTTAAAGATGGAAAGGAAAGTATAAGAAAGGGAATCGAAGAACTGCAGAAGGCCGGTTATGTGAAAAAGGTGAAGTTGCGCGGAACGAAGGGCAAGTTCGACGGAGTGAGGTACCTGATTTACGAAACTCCGTATTTGAGCGAGGTTCACCCGCAATCCGATTTCCCGACTTCGGGAAAACCGAAAGCGGATAATCCGGCAGCGGAAAACCCGTCACTACTAAATAATGATATTACTAAGGATACTTCGTATCGTGCAGGCACGAGTGAAGATATATCCAAGTGGGAAAAAAACGACTTCATTAAGAAAACTGCAAGTCTGATCAAAGAGAGATTGGGAATCGAGGACAATTACAAGCTAGCGGCTGCGCTGGATACAGTCGTCGGGCTTCCGGATCCATTCAAATTCATCAC
>LDZT01004619.1_pt1 | contig 10557 bp, 9 predicted proteins | sample 615521 | NCBI WGS metagenome assembly LDZT01 (sample SAMN03408292, study PRJNA278302) | terrestrial metagenome | isolation source: oil reservoir sample SB1 | place: USA: Alaska, North Slope, Schrader Bluff formation | collected 2011-09
CTTATCAGGATTTATTTCTACTAATTCTAATACTTTTTTGATATACTGAGAATAACCATAATTTAAAAATTGTATAGTATGTCCTGGACAACGCACAATTTTAGCTTGACATATTTATTAAAATATCTTAAGCTATTATCGTAAAGTAATTACTTTACACGAGAGCTTGTATCTTGAGTAAGAACAAGACCAGGAGTAAATAAAATTAATAGTATTTCGTCTAGTATCTTATGATGGAACTAGAACGGAGGTGAAAAAAATGAATAGAGATTCTGCTTTATCAGGATTTAAATTTACTACCCGGCAGCTGGCTATATCCGGCATGCTGGGGGCAATTGCTATCATCTTAGGAGTAACCAGGTTGGGGTTTATCCCTGTGCCAACTCCAGCAGGTCATGCTACCATTATGCATATTCCAGCCATTTTAGGGGGGATACTTGAAGGCCCGATAGTAGGTGCACTAGTAGGATTAATCTTCGGAATTTACAGTTTTTTAAATGCCACTAACCCCATATTTGCTGACCCTTTAATCGCTATTTTACCCAGGATATTTATCGGAGTAGCAGCTTATTATTCTTATAAATATTTCTGGAAGAACAGTGCAATAGCCGCAGCTTTGGGAACTCTTACCAACACTATCGGAGTATTGGGATTGGCTACCTTAAGAGGATATCTTCCGGCTAAAGTAAGTCTGACTATTGCTTTTGTTCATGGCGCCCCAGAGCTGATAGTAGCGATGTTATTAATGCTTATATTGGTCAAAGCTTTAAAAAAAGCTGGTTATTAAAAAAGTTATAGAGTAGATAAGCTAAACACTTCTCTACTCTATTTTTTGTTATCTAAGTTTAAAATATTTTAAGTGGAAGGTTATAGATTATTTGTAGTCAGGGGAGGGGATATAATGATTTTAGTAATAGATGTTGGTAATACCCATACAGTGATAGGAGTATATAAAGAAGAGAAATTATTAGGTCATTGGAGAATTTCTACTAATTTGGAAAAGACTGAAGATGAATACGGTATATTAGTAAAAAGTCTACTTTCTAACTCTAAATTGTCTTTAGCGGATATTAAAGGAGTGATTATTTCCTGTGTTATCCCTCCAGTAAGTTGGATATTGAAAAAGATGTCGGTAGATTATTTTAAAGTATCTCCTATTATTGTGGGGCCAGGGATAAAGACTGATATTTATATTAAGACAGACAATCCCAAAGAAGTGGGAGCAGATAGAATTGTTAATGCTATTGCCGCTTATAAATTATATGGAGGACCGGTAATAATTGTAGATTTTGGAACAGCCACTACATTTTGTGCGGTGAATGCAGAGGGAGTTTATTTGGGAGGAGCTATTGCTCCTGGGATTGAGATATCAGCAGAAGCCCTGGCTGAAAAGACAGCAAAATTGCCTAAAATAGAAATAATTAAGCCTAAAAATTCTATTGGAAGTAATACTATTTCCGCTATGCAATCAGGAATATTTTTTGGTTATTTAGGGTTAACTAATGAATTAATCAGACGATTTAAGAGAGAACTGAGAGAATACTCTGTAGTAGTAGCTACCGGTGGTCAAGCGGAATTGATAGGAAACGAAAGTAAACTGATTGATAAAATTAATCCTTTTTTGACTTTACAGGGATTACGGATGGTATATGAGATGAATAAATGAATTAGTCGTTAGTTTCAAATACAGGTTTTCAGTTGACAGTTTTCAGTTTACAGTTTATGGTATTTTCTGTCATTGCGAGCTCTGATTTATCAGAGCGCGGCAATCCCTGTTGGAGATTGCTTCGGTCGCTTTACTCCCTCGCAATGACAAAAGAGGAACCTAAGGTAATATGCGATACGAATTTATTCTGATTTCCTTCTTTTCTCTTTTTCTTCACTATCCGCTATCCGCATTTTCCGCACTTTTTCCAAAGTAATTCCACCTGACGCCTCAATTAGGGTTTTGCCTTTAGCCATTTTTACTGCTTCTTTCATAGTATCTAAGTCCATATTATCCAGCATTATTATATCAACTTTCATCTCTAAAGCTTCTTGGAGTTGAGATAAGTTTTCTACTTCGACTTCAATCTTTACTGTGTGTGAGATTTGTTTTCGGACAGAATTTACTGTCGATTTAATTCCCCCAGCTACTGCTATATGATTATCCTTAATTAATACAGCATCATATAAGCCGAAGCGGTGATTATGCCCTCCACCCATGCGAACAGCATATTTTTCTAATATTCGTAATCCAGGAGTAGTTTTACGAGTATCAACTATTCGAACTGGAAAGTCCTTTACTTCCTGGCAGAATTTAAAAGTGGTTGTAGCAATACCTGACATTCGCTGAAGAAAATTTAAAGCAACTCTTTCTCCTTTGAGGATAGTTCGGGTAGGACCAGTAATTTCTGCCAATACCTTATTCCGAGAAATTTTTGTTCCATCTTTGATTTTTTCTTGAAAGATGATATTTGAATCTAACTTTTTAAACACCAAGTTGGCTATGTTAAGGCCAGCTATCACCCCTTCTTCTTTAGTTTTAATAATGCCTTTGATTTTTAAATCATAGGGGATAATAGAATCGGTAGTAATATCTCCTGTCCCAATATCTTCTGATAGAGCTTGTTCTACTATTTTATCTATCAGAATATTTTCTTTTATTGAAAAATCCATCTTAAAACACCTCTTTATGTAATAATTGACCAATTCCCCGATTTACCAATTAACCTATTAGCTAATTTATCAATTAAATCAGTTTTCAGTTGTCAGTGAAAAAAATTATTGCAATACATTTTTGTTTCTTTACTACAAATCTAGCACCTTAAACCCGCAACCGAAATTTGTAGCAACATGGCGTGCTATGGTAAAGTTTTTCGTTTATAGTACAAGTTTTTGGTTCTTAGATAAAGAAAATTCGTTTATAGTTTTTAAATTTTAGATTTAAAATTATAGGTTTATACTATCTGTCATTGCTTCGATTTATCGGGGCGTGGCAATCTCATCTAATAACGAAAAACGAATATCTAAAAACCATGTACTTTTAAACTGTAAACTATAAACCGATAACTGAAAACTTGTTTTTAAAACTAATGATTATTTACTATTCACTAACTGACTAATATAATTGGAGAATTGGTAAATTGGTCAATTGGTTAATATACAATATGTTTCTTCCAATTTACATCATCTCTATCAGGAAAATCCACGCGGTAATGTGCTCCCCGGCTTTCTTCACGCTGTGAAGCTGAATTAGTAATCAGATCAGCTAAGATGATAAGATTGGCTAACTCAAATTCTTCAGCGGTTTTAAGTTCTGATTTGAATATAAATTTCCACTCGTTAATTTTTTGTTGTGCCATTTTTAAATCAGAGGAATTTCTAATGATTCCCACCTTATTCCACATAAGTTTTTGTAGTTCTTTTTTTAATTCTACAGGACTGTATTCTTTATATTTTTCTTGACGAGCGTTATAAGAAAGTTTTAGTTCCTCCAATTGATTAATAGAAGAAAGTGTTATATTTTTTTTTATTTTCTGGGCGATTCTATTACCAAAAACTAATCCTTCTAAAAGTGAATTGCTGGCTAAGCGATTTGCTCCATGTACTCCTGTAGAAGCACTCTCACCACAGGCATAAAGATTAACTAAATTAGTTTGTCCCCATGTATTGGTTTTTATTCCTCCCATAGTGTAGTGGGCTGCCGGAGCGACAGGAATATATTCCTTCTCAGGATTGATACCCAGCGCAAAACAGTTCTTATAAATAGTAGGGAATCGTTCAGAAAATTTATGTTTTATTTTAGTAGCGTCTAAATACACATAATTACTCTTAGTCTTTTTCATCTGGTCAGTAATGGCTCGAGCAACTATATCTCTAGGGGCTAGTTCTGCCAGGGGGTGATAAGAGAGCATAAATGGTTCACCTTTGATGTTTTTTAAAATAGCCCCTTCGCCACGAACCGCTTCAGAAATTAGAAATTTAGGGCTTCCTTGATGATGGAGAGCGGTAGGATGAAACTGAATAAATTCTAAATCTGCAACTTTTGCTCCTCCTCTATAGGCCATAGCAATTCCATCTCCAGTAGCAACATCAGGATTAGTGGTATTACAGAAAAGTTGTCCTGCTCCACCACTGGCTAAAATAGTTGATTGTGCTAAATAGGCAATAATTTCCTTAGTATTCTTATTCAAAGTTAATAAGCCGTAACAAGTGGTATGATCAGTTAATATATCTAAGACTAAAATATTTTCTTTAATTTTTATTTTCTTTTCTTTTATTACTTTTTTAGAGAGAGACCTTTCTATTTCAGCACCGGTGGCGTCACCCTGGGCATGTAAGATTCGGGGTCTTTGATGAGCTGCTTCTAAAGTAGTTTTATATTTACCTTCGATTTTATCAAATTTAGTTCCTAATTCTATTAATTCTTCAACACATTGAGGACCATAGGTTACCAAAATCTCTACTGCTTTTGGGTCGCAAAAATTTGCCCCAGCTTTCAAGGTATCTTCCATATGTAAGCGGGGGGAATCTTCGTCTCCTAAAGCTACAGCTATACCTCCTTGAGCATATTCTGTATTGCTTTCTTTTAATTTACTTTTAGTGAGAAGAATAACCTCTCCTTTATCACAAATTTTAAGTGAAGTATATAGACCAGCAATACCAGAGCCCACAATTAAAAAATCTGTATAAATTTTTTTAATTGTGGATAGGTCAAAATTAACCAAATAACGTGGGAACATTTGCGATAACATTTATTGTTTTCCTTTCAGAAAAATATTGTTTAATAAAACATTTAAATTATTAAGCTACTATGCTATTAAAACTAAAAGCTTAAAGCGGAAAGCGAAAAACCATTTACATTGGTTAGTTAGTTACTTAGCTGGCTGGTTAATTAGTTTAATATTAATTCACTAACTAGCTAACCAGGTAACCAAATAACTAGCTAACTAAGATATTTCTATCATTCGATTTAATGCTTTTAGAGATTTTTTTCTTATATCCTCTGATAATGCAATTTTGGGTCCTAAATTTTTTAGAGAGTGTAGAACTTTTTCTAAATTGATGAGTTTCATATCTTTACAGATCATTTTTTTAGATGCAGCGAAAAAATCTTTGTCCGGATTAATCTTTTTTAAAGGATGAAATATTCCCAATTCTGTACCAATGATATATTCTTTAGCCGAATTGTTGCTAGCAAATTCAATAATTCCTCTAGTACTGCCGATATAGTCAGCCAGAGTACATACTTCCGGGCGGCATTCAGGGTGAACTAATAGTAAGGCTTTGGGGTGGAGTTTTTTAACTTTTATTACATCTTCTTTGGTTAAAATGTTATGGACTGGACAATAACCTTGCCAGGGGATGATATTTCGTTTTGCTTTTCGAGCAGTAAAGTCAGCTAAATTCATATCGGGAAGAAATAAAATATCTTTTTCAGTAGGAATTGACTGAGCAATTTGAACAGCATTAGCAGAAGTGCAACAGTAGTCACTTAAAGATTTTACAACTGCCGATGAATTTACATAAGAAATTACTACTGCCTCAGGCAGTTCTTCTATTTTACTTTTTACTTTCTCAGCTGCTGCCATATCAGCTAAAGGGCATCCGGCTTTAATTTCAGGAAGTAGAACAATTTTTTCTGGAGAGAGAATAGATGCAGTTTCGGCCATAAACTGAACTCCACAAAATACTATAACTTTTGCTTTAGTCTTAGCTGCTTGCTGGCTGAGGAAGAGCGAATCACCAGTAAAATCAGCAATATCTTGAATTTCACCGGGTTGATAAACATGAGCTAAAATTACTGCTTCTCTCTTTTTCTTCCAGGATAATATTTCTTTAACTAAATTTTTATTTGAGGGACTATCGGTTGTATTATTCATTTTGTCTCCTAATTAATACAATATAAATTTTTACTAAACTATTTGGTTATTTATTTATTTTGTTTTAAGATATTTTTATTATATCATAAAAAAAAATTAGATATAAAATCTTTTTTATTGTAATATATTTTATAAAAAAGTAAAGGAAAAAAATTTCTTTAAAGAATTGTTTTTATAAAAAGGGGAAAGTGCATCTGTTCTTTAACCTGTATGTTAGTGTAGAATTTAGTGGGGTAGTTAGATAAAGATAAGAATATTTATTGCTTTTGTTTTCCCATCTTCTTTTTTTCTAGTACCTTTCTTTTTCTTCACGCGATACGAATAGATTAATTGACAAGGTTATTGAAGAGGGGTAATATTAATAAAAGCAAAAAGCGAAAAACGTAAAGCGCAAAACTAAATTCATATCTCGTATCTCGTGAATCGTATCTCGTATATTAGCGTAGAGCGGATAGCGGATAGTGAAGAAAAAGAGAAAAGAAGGAAATCAGAATAAATTCGTATCGCATATTACCTTAGGTTATACTAACGACTATTTACTATTCACTAACGACTAATTTAATTGGTAAATTAAATTATAAAGGTGGAAAAATTATGGAAAAAGAAAGATTTTTAAATTTTGAAGGTTTAACCTTCGACGATATTTTATTAGTTCCCGAAAAATCAGCAATACTCCCTAAAGAAGTTGATCTCTCTACAAAATTTAGCAGAAATATCGATATAAATATCCCTTTGGTTAGCGCTGCTATGGATACAGTCACCGAATCGAGATTAGCCATTGCTATTGCCCGGGAAGGTGGTATTGGTATTATTCATAAAAATCTGTCTATAGAAGAACAAGCTGAAGAAGTAGATAAGGTTAAGAGGTCAGAGAGCGGAGTAATTGTAGAGCCCATTTCTCTTTCGCCAGAAAAAAGCGCGGGAGAAGCAATTGAGCTGATGGCTAAATATCATATTTCTGGAATCCCTATTATAAATAAAGAAAAAAGATTAGTGGGAATTTTAACTAACCGGGATATTAGATTTTTAGAAGAAAAAGACAAAAGATTGAAAATAGCAGAAATAATGACTAAAGAAAATCTGATTACTGCCCCATTGGGCACTACCCTTGAAGAGGCTAAAAGAATATTGCATAAAAATAGAATTGAAAAATTGCCTATAGTAAATAAAAATTTCATTCTGAAAGGACTTATTACTATAAAAGATATCGAAAAAGTCAAAAAATTTCCTAATGCTTGTAAGGATGCTAAGGGAAGGCTCAGAGTGGGTGCTGCTGTAGGTGTGTCTCGAGATACAATGGAGAGAGTAGAAGCTTTAGTTAATACCAAAGTAGATGTTATAGTAGTCGATACTGCTCACGGACATTCTGCCCGAGTTATTGAAGAAATAAAAGAGATAAAACGGAATTTTGGTATAGAGTTAGTAGGAGGTAATGTAGCAACTTTTGAGGGAGCAGAAAGTTTGATAAAAGCCGGGGTTGATGCTATAAAAGTTGGGATTGGACCAGGTTCAATATGTACTACCAGAGTGGTTGCTGGCGTAGGAGTGCCCCAGGTCTCAGCAATTCAGGAGTGCAAAAGGGCAGCTAAAAAATACCACATTCCTCTTATTGCCGATGGAGGTATAAAATACTCCGGTGATATAACTAAAGCTTTGGCGGTGGGTGCTGATTCGGCAATGATAGGGAGTCTGTTTGCCGGGACAGAAGAAAGTCCGGGAGAAGTAGTGCTTTACAAAGGGAGAAGCTATAAGGAATATCGGGGAATGGGTTCGATCGGAGCAATGAAGAAGGGTAGTAAGGATAGATATTTTCAGGAAGAAGCAGAAGACGACAAATTAGTTCCCGAAGGGATTGAAGGAAGAGTTTCTTACAAAGGATCACTTTCGGCTTGTGTGTATCAATTATTAGGTGGAGTATGTTCAGGAATGGGTTATTGTGGAGTAAAAAATATTGAAGAATTGCAGGAAAAGACTAAATTTGTTCAGATTACCTCTGCTGGCTTAAGAGAAAGTCATCCCCATGACGTAATTATTACCAAAGAGGCGCCTAATTATGGGATAGAATAAGTACAGGGTAGTTAATTTATTTTGGAGAATGGATTTATGGATAAGGAAGAATACAAAATTGATTTTGAAAAAGCTGAAGATTATTTAAAAAAAGGTAATTTCAATCAAGCCATCAGAGAGTTTGAAACGGTTTTAGAAAAATGGCCGGATGATCCCAGGTGCTATAATAAATTAGGAGTTTGTTATGCAAGTTTAAAGGATTTTGTTAAAGCAAGATTGTATCTTGAAAAAGCATTAGCATTAGATCTAAAATATCCTGAACCTTATAATAATTTAGGAAATATTTGCTTAGAAGAAAAAGAATATGAAAAGTCAATTGAATTATACAAAAAAGCCTTAGAGTTAAATCCTGATTATGCCGCTGCTCACAGTAATCTGGGTTTAGCCTACAAAAGAACAAAAAGAATTAATGAAGCCGTAAAGTACTTTAAAAAGGCTGCTGAAATTGATAGGAAAGCTCCTATATCAGAAATTAATAAAATTAGGATGAAAACAAAAACTAAAAACAATATTATTGCCTTAATATTAATTTTAATCGGTTTGATTGTTTTATGGTTTTTACTGAAAAAATAAATTTACAGAGTAAAATTAATTTAAATATTATGAAAGTAGGTGAAAGTAATTTGCCAGAGACTGATACGCTTTTAATCAAAGCAAAACAGATACACCAGAAGGCGAAGGTATTTGATGGGCATTGCGATACTGTTTTAGAGGTTATGAACCATAAAAGAACCTTAAGAAGTAAAGTGCCTAGCGGTCACCTGGATATCCCCAGAATGAAAGAAGGAGGGGTTGATATCCAGTTTTTTGCTGTTTTTATAGAAGACATTTATAAACCAGATAGGTCTTTGAAAAGGACTTTGCAACTAATTGATTGCTTTTATAGAGAAATAGAAAAAAACCAGAGCGATATATCCTTGGTTACTAATTATAATCAGATAAAAGAAGCAAATAGAGCGGGGAAGATTGCTGCCATCCTTTCCATTGAAGGAGGAGAGGCCTTAGAAGGTGATTTGGGAGTATTGAGAGTATTGTATAGGTTAGGAGTCAGGCTCTTAACTCTCACTTGGAATCAGAGAAATCAGATTGCAGACGGAGCTGGTGAATCCCGAACTGGCAGTGGTTTAACCGAGTTTGGCATAAAAGTTATAGATGAGATGAATGACCTGGGGATGTTGATTGACGTGTCTCACCTTTCAGAGACTGGTTTTTGGGATGTGATTAAAAGAAGTAAAGCGCCCATTGTTGCTTCTCATTCTAATTGTTATAATTTATGTTCCCACCCTCGAAACTTAAAAGATGAGCAAATTAAAGCTTTAGCTGATAAAGGTGGAGTAATAGGGGTAACCTTTGTACCTAATTTTTTAACTCAAGAAAAAAGAAAAACTAGCGTAAAAGATGTGGTAGCACACATTGATTATTTGGTTGAAAAAGCAGGAATAGATTGTGTAGGGTTAGGTTCTGATTTTGACGGTACTGGTGCTCTTCCTTTGGGCTTAGAGGGAGTTGATAAAATTCCCAATATAACTGAGGAGTTGCTCAATCGAGGCTATAAAGAAAGGGATATCAAAAAAATATTAGGAGAAAATTTTTTAAGAGTATTTAAAGAAGTGGTAAGATAATAATATTATTCTAATTTAAAAGTAGAGGGTGCACTTATGAAGTATTTGAGATTTTTAGAAGAAGGAAATGTAAGATACGGATTACTTGAAAAAGGTAATATAATTAGAGAAATAGTTGGTGATATTTTTAATAATCATAAAAATACAGAAAATGTATATTCTCTATCAGAAATAACATTTTTACCCCCCTGTATGCCAACTAAAATAATAGCTGTAGGACTAAATTATTTTGATCATGCGAATGAATTTCAGATGAAAATTCCCGATGAACCGTTGATATTTATGAAACCCCCAAGTACGCTTATTGCTCATAATGACACTATAATTTATCCAAAGATGAGTAAGCAATTAGATTATGAAGCAGAATTAGCAGTGATTATTAAAAATAGAATTAAAGATATTGAGCCTGAAGATGTCTTTAAAAATATTCTGGGATATACTTGTTTTAATGATGTAACCGCCCGAGATTTACAAAAGAAAGACGGACAATGGACCAGGGCTAAATCATTTGATACTTTTGCACCCATTGGACCTTTTATTTCTACTGATTTAAATCCTGATAATCTTCAAATAAAACTTTACAAGAATGGTCAGCTGATGCAGAATTCTTCCACTGGTAATATGATTTTTAAAGTTGATAAGATAGTTAGTTTTATTTCTAAAATAATGACTCTATTTCCAGGGGATATAATTGCTACTGGAACTCCTTCGGGAGTAGGACAATTAAAAGCAGGTGATAAAGTAGAGGTAGAAATTGAAGGGATTGGAATTTTAAAGAATACGGTGTTTTTAGAAAAAGAGTAATTAAAAACTTTGATTTATGTCATTTACTTAAGAAGATAAATTTCTTTTTTTAAGAGTTATAGATGTAGAAAAATAATTGATTTGAAAATAATAATTACAGCATAGGCTTTCAGAAAACTCGCTCTTTAAAAATTAAATATTAGGAAGGAAAGATTTTACAAAACGAATCTTATCTTTGTTACCTGTCTTAGCAGCAGTCA
>LDZT01010738.1_pt1 | contig 10557 bp, 11 predicted proteins | sample 615521 | NCBI WGS metagenome assembly LDZT01 (sample SAMN03408292, study PRJNA278302) | terrestrial metagenome | isolation source: oil reservoir sample SB1 | place: USA: Alaska, North Slope, Schrader Bluff formation | collected 2011-09
ATCAACAATACAATTAAAATATACTTTATTCTATTCATATTCTCCTCCTCATAAAATTAATTAAATTATTTTCAAAATTATTTTTCTCTTCTCTTATCAACTATATTATATATATTATACTTATCACCTCCTCTCTTAACAAAGTAAAAATCTCTGAATTGCAAAAAAAATTACCTAGTTAAATTAACTAATTAATTATACCACTGATGGCTCTAAAATTAATTCTCCTCGTTCAAATCTATTAATATTTAACTTTTCAATAGAAAGAGAAGTTCTCCCCTCTAAGATATATTCTGCCATCATTTTCCCAGTAATAGGAGCAAGCATAAATCCGTGACCACTGAAACCCACCGACATATAATAACCGTTTAACTGTGGATGTTCTCCCAAGATGGGCTGTGAATCAGGACTCATAGTGTAAGATCCTGACCATTGGCGAACAACTCGGACCTCACTCAAAACAGGCATCAAACTGATCATTTTCTTAGCCATTGTAACAGCAAATTGCCAGCTGGTTCCCAGGTCATGTCCTCTAATTTCATTTTCAGGGTCACCATAACCACCGATAATACTACCATGGGGAACTTGCTGAAAATAAAAATTACGAGAAAAAGACATTAACATTGGTTCCCATAGTGGTTCTATTGGTTCGGTAACCATAATCTGATGTCTTTGAGCATAAACTGGAATTTCTACTCCTGCCATTTCTCCTAATTCTCTAGCATACCCTCCTGCGGCATTAACTATTGTATCAGTCTTTATTCGCCCTTGATTGGTTAGCACCGCAGTGATCCTCTGGTTTTTGGTTTCTATTTCCTTTACTTCTGTAAAGAGAGCTATTTTTACACCCAGCCTCTGGGCTGCTTCAGCATAGGCAAAGGTAGTCAACAGCGGATTTACATTACCATCAGTAGGGCAATAGGTTGCCGCCAGAACTTCCCTGATATTTAAAGAGGGTACTATTTCTTTTGCTTCTTCCGGTGTTATCAGTCGAGAAGGTATTCCCAGGCTCTGCTCTAACTGAACATTTTTTCGAAATTGAACTACCTCTTTTTCAGTATAAGCCAAAATAAGGTAACCTTTTTGATTTAGCTCTATATCGTAATCCAGTTCATCACTAAGTTGTTCAAAAATCCTGACACTTTCTCGAGCCAAAATACAATTCATTTCTGTTCCAAACTGCTGCCGAAAACCAGCTCCACATCTTCCAGAGGAACCACTAGCTACCGTATTCCTCTCTAATATAACAATATTCTTCTGCCCTTTTTTAGCAAGATTATAAGCAATACTACATCCTTGTACGCCCCCACCTACAATGACTATATCTGCCTTTTCAATCATCATTCCCTCCTGCTATTACCCTTAAAGGGACCGGTTTGGTAGGGGGACGGAAGGTAGAAAGAGGTATCTCCTCTACTTTCTTATGGAGATAGGAAGCAATAGCCTGTAAGAGAATCCGGCGGCAGGTCTTCCCCTGGCAGGGACCCATACCAGCCCGGGTAAGCCGTTTGATCTCATCTAAGGTAGTATAACCTTTATCGAGTTGCTTCTTTATCTCTCCCCAGGTAATATCCTCACAACGACAGATAATGGTATCATCATCCATTTTGATGTTCCTCCACCTTGATATTACGGATCAGAAGAGCCAATTCTTTGGGCACCAGGATACTTATGATATGAGTCTTGTTTTTGGTGCTCTGTACCCTGGTCACCTTCACCATAGCTACCGGACGACCTTCCCGATCCAATCCTGAGACGAGTTCACCTTTCTTGGGTAGTGGTAACAGTTCATAGGGTAATTTAACCAAGGCCTCTCTTTCTGAGTAGTTGGTATCCACTATAAAGATAGCCAGTCCAGGACAGGAGGCAATACACAGACCACAACCTGTGCACTTATTATAGTCTACCTTTGGTAGATCATTGATATCACTAAAGGGTAGTATAGCCCCGGAAGGGCAGGAAAGAGCACAGGGGTCACAGGGGATCTGTTGAAAACATTCCATCATCACCACTGGCTTCTTAGACAGTAACTCCTTAGGGGGAATTACTCTTTCTAATTCTGCTTTAGTAGGAACACCATCAGTGGATAGGGACATCTCTTCCTCCTCTTAATAGGGTAGCTTTTTTCAGACCAGTGCGGATCTTCTCACTGGCTGGATTATTACGTAATTGAAACAGTTGTTCTTGGTAGTTGGCCTTGAGCTTATGGTAGTGGGGATGAGCAAAACCTAAACTGGCTGCTGCATTTAGACCAGCCAGCTTCCCTTCCAGCAGGGCACTGCTGGCCTCCTCAATACCAGCCACATCACCAGCAAGGTAGATCTGGTCTAAGGAGGTCTTCAGGTTCTCATCACGCAAAGCGACATAACCACCCAATTCTGGTAGATAGGTCATCTGACAGCCGGCCTGCCAGAGTAGTTCAGATAAGGGGGACAAACCCACCGCCAGACAGACGGTGTCTACTTTTAGTTCTTTTTCACTATCAGGAATAAAGTTAAAGTTTTGATCGAGCTTACAGATGGTGACCGCTTCTACCTGCTCTTTCCCTCTTACCTCCTTTAGGGTAGAGGAGGTATAGATGGGTACTCCCATTCTCCTTATCTTACTGGCATGCACCCAGTAGCCGCCAATATGAGGGAGGGCCTCTACGATGGCCTTTACCTCTATACCTGCCTGCCTAAGCTGATAGCTGACAATCAAGCCAATATTACCAGCACCAACCATCAGAACCTCCTTACCAGGGATAACTCCATAGACATTGAGCAAGGTCTGCACCGCCCCTGCCCCATAAACACCGGGCAGGTCATTGTTAAGGAAGGGGAGCATATTCTCAGCAGCCCCGGTAGCCACAATGAGTCGTTTGGGTTTTACCTTCAGCCATCGCTCATCATGATAGCCCTCTATGATAGTGATAACTCCATCTTCATAATAGCCAGTAACAGTAGATTGGATTAATACCTCAATATGGGGGAATTGGTTAAGCTCAGCAATTAAATTACGGGCAATATCGATACCCCTTATCCCGGCAAATTGATGAGCAGAACCAAAGAATTTATGGGTCTGTTTGATGAGTTGTCCCCCTAACTGGAGGCCATCATCAACCAGCAGGATACTAAGCTGAGGTGAACAGGAGGCGGCAGAAAGGGCAGCAGCCAGACCGGCTGGTCCACCACCTACTATGACAATATCATACTCTTTCACTCTGACACCCCTTCTCCTGTTGTCTTTCTATGACCATACCTTCTTCTAATCTGGTGATACAGGTTCTGACATTGTCTATGCCATTGACCCTCATCAGACAGGAAGAACAATTACCAATAGCACAAAAGAAGCCACGAGGGCGCTTCAATCTTCTACTGTAGCTCAATACCTTAATGCCAGAGGCCACTAAGGCAGCAGCAATGGGTTCATTATCATAACCCTCCATCTGTTGCCCTTCAAAGGTGAAGGTAACCTTCTTGCCATGTTGAAATTGTAGGATGGGATGATTTTGTACTCGCATAACCTCAATTTTTTACTATCACTGAAAAATTTTATAAACTTTTATTATTATATCATTACCATAATAAAAAAAACAATTTTTTTATCCCTCTTAAAGCTTATGGTCTTTTTAAACATTCTTACCTCGCTTTACCTGGATAAAGAACTATCTCTGTTTGCACTTTTCCACATAAACTGCTGCTTTTTTTACCAATTCTGCTATCTTTTCAGTAGCATAAGGATTAACCTTTTTTAAATTGAGATCTAAAAGTTTTTCTGAGTTAATAAAATTTTGTAAAACATACAGTTTGGCTCCCTTAATTTCCCGAGCAATATTTTCAATGGCTGACTCATCATGAAATAGGGGCACTACTGTTGTTCTAAATTCATATTCAATTCCAGAATGCATGATTAGTTCAATACTCTGTTTAATATTAGTAATAATTCCATTATCTTTTACTCCGGTAGTGGGTAGATAAATATCTGACTGCAGGTAATTCTTGATATCCATGGCAATAAAATCAACCAGGTTTTGTTTTATAATACAGGCTAATCTTTCAGGATTACTACCATTAGTATCAATTTTTATCTTCAATCTCTCACTCCTTATCTTTTTTAAAAATCGAGGCAAATCATCATAAATAGTTGGCTCACCCCCGCTTAAACAAATCCCATCAATAAATGGTTTTCTCCCTTTAAGAAATGGTAAAATATCTTCTTCTGGAATTGCTGGTAAATATGGTGGGTTTTCAATCAAATCTACATTATAACAGAAAGGACAACGAAAATTACAACCACCCACATATAAAGTAGATACAATCTTACCTTCCCAATCTATTAAAGAAGTCTCAATCAATTTCTTAATCTTAATTGTTTTACTTGCTGGTAACTTTTTCTCTGATATAGTCAATCTCCGGTACTATTCCTCTCCAGGATTCTATTTCCTCCTTATTTTCACTAACCAGAATAATGGTGGGAGTGCTCATGACCTGATAGAGACATGCCTCAGATAGACCATCTACAGTATTCACATTATAATACTGCACTTCCAGTTCTTCTGCTAAAATTTTTCCCAGATCTTTTGCTTTAGTACAATTTGGACAATTTTCTTGCCAGAAAATCTTTATTTTCACCTTTCTAATAACTCAACCTTCTTATTGCTAAATTTTCTTCAAACAATCTGATAGTTACCCAGTTTTCTATCTTTTAATTCTCCAATCTTATTCTTGTTCCAATTATTTATCTTGCTATAATAGCCAACAATTCTGGTAATACCATAAACATTATTACTGTGACAATATGAACAAAAATCCTGTAAACCACGACTTATTTTCCGGCACTGATTACAGATGGTAAACTCTGGTGAAATAGTTATTTGAGCTGCTAAGGTATTTTCCCATACTTTGTGAATCAAATTAAATATGCTATCTTGAGGTGGTTTTTGCTCACCAATAAAAGCATGAATAATAGCCCCACTTTTAATAAGAGGATGAAATTTACTTTGTTTGACAATTCTAGTAATAAGGTCTACCTCAGCAGAGGCTGCAAAATGAATACTGTTGGTATAATAACACTCATCCTCAGAAATATTTCCTTTTATCACTTTTTTACTTTCTGGAAATTCCATCAAATCAATTTTGGCTAATCTTCCTGCTGCACTCTCTGCGGGAGACTCTTCTAAAGATAATAGCATCCCGTATTTTTGACTATACTCCTTACATTTAAGATGCAGGAAAGAAATGGTTTTTAATCCCCATAAGTAAGCATTCTCATTTTCATGAAGTTGATAACTTGTTAAGTACTGTATTGCCTCGTTCAGTCCAATTAAACCTACTAAATAAGTGCCTTTCTCCAAATCTACGTATGGTTTTCCATCAGAACTTATCTTACCGATCTGCCAGAGCGGACCTTCTGGTGAACTCATTAATTGTTTCAGAAATAATTTCTTTTCCTGATGAGCTTTAATTACTAATTTTAAAGCAATGTCAATCTTATCAAAAAATCGAGTAAAAATTTCTTGCTCACTGGTTAATTCTCCTTGATTATTCCCACCTTCCCTTAATGTTCGATAAGCACATTGAGGTAGATTAATAGTTACATTCTGAATTCCAGAAAATCTTAATTTCTCAGGCTTTTTAATCATCTCTAAATCAGTAATCTCATTTTTCAGCCGACAACAGGCCGATAGTGATATGCTATCCCGGTCAAAAATGAAATAAGGTGTACCATTCTCTGAGGCAATATGACAAGCATATTTTAATAATTCAATTTCAGCAGGATCCTGAAAGGATTCCTCATTGATATGAAGATCCATTTTGGGAAAAGCAAATACTTTACCATGAGCATCTCCTTCTTCCCACACTTCCATCAAGGCTTTTAAAAATTGTTGGGACTCTAATTTGTAATCCTGATAGGTTTTCCCGGTATATTTTCCACCTGGGCCAATAGCTGGTATCTCTTTAAGATATTCTGGTATCCCTAAATGCACATTAAAATCTAAAAATAAACTTTGTCCTCCCCGGGAAAAGGCATTTTGAGAACCACTAAAAATAAGATACTGAGCTTCCTGCTTTATTTCCTGGTAGGACATACCAACTAAATAAGGGGCATAAAATATATTCAGATATGCTATTCCCAATGCTCCAGCATAGTAAGCCTGCATGGAGGATAAAAAAGTATTGAGATGTCCAGTTAGAGTACGGGCATATTTTGCTGGCGAGGAGGAGGTATCCAGGTTATCCAAATTCAATCCAAATTTTTTGATATATTCCAATGAGTGTCCTGAACAATATATGCGGGGATATCCCAGATCATGAATATGAATAGTCCCCCTTAAATGAGCATCTGCTACCTCCCGACTGAACACTTCTTGTAGCATATATTGTTTAATGGTATTTTCGGCAATTGCCAAATTAATTGCCTCTGGATTGTTGGTGGCAATATTACTATTTTCTTTAGGCTTGGATAGGAATAATCTTTTCAAATCATAAGTAGGCATGCCGATAATTTTCTGTTTTTCCCATTTCTTTTCATATCCTCTGGTAAATAGTTCATTATCTACTAACTCTCTAATTAAAGTAGTGGAAACATTGTTAAAATTCAAACTAAAAATTTTTTCCTCTACCTTTTTAGCAATCTTGTGAGCCACTCCCGGTGAAAGTTGTGATTCCTTAATTAGTGCCTCAATAATTTTATTTCTATCCCAGGGGGTAACCAGCTCTTTAGTAGAAGTTGACACTAAAAGTGACATCTCCGTAGTATTTTTATATACTTTTTCTTCATTTCTTACCAGAAGTCTTTTTCTAAGCTCATTTCTCCTGTTACGATATATAATGTAAGCTCGGGCTACTTTAGTCAAACTGGCTTCAATGAGCTGGTCTTCCACTATATCCTGAATTTCTTCCACAGAAGGTATTCTTTTTTCAAAGTTAACCTCAAGCTGATAAATTACATGGTCAGTTATTTTACGAGCTTGCTCTTCATTTCTTTCCCCGACTGCATCCATTGCTGCCAGTATGGCCTGGTATATCTTCCCTTGATCAAATGGAACTAGATTCCCTTCCCTTTTCTTAATTACATCTACCATCTCTTTCACCTTTACTTTTCTTTTTTAAGGTCTTAATTCGGTCGATCTCTTTTATAAAACTTCCTACATCTTCAAAATGTCGATAAACAGAAGCAAACCTTACATAAGCAACTTCATCTAATTTCTTCAATCGATTCATGACCAGCTGTCCAATCAGTTGAGTTTTAATTTCATTACTAGAACTCTGTTTTAATTTTTCCTCAATTTCTTCCGCAATTTGATTGATTTCAGCCATACTGATTGGCCTTTTTTCGCAAGCTCGCAATATCCCCTTAATAATCTTATCCCTATTAAATACCTCTCTACGTTCATCCTTTTTTATGACCATCAGTGGTATTAACTCAATTCGTTCATGGGTAGTAAAACGTTTATTACATCTTTTACAATATCTTCTTCGTCTCACCACTAACTCATTATCCATGGTTCTTGATTCGATAACACCTGTATCAGGATAATTACAGAAGGGACATTTCATTTCTATTCTCCATATATAGAGCTATATTAAATATTAATGCTCTAAATATAGAATGTCAAGGCAAAAAATTATATCTTTATTCTCAATTTAAATGAAAGAATATTATGAAAATAAAGAGAGGATAATGGTAAATAAGATTTTTAAGGGGAATTATCCCCCCATAAAAATCCCTTAAATAAAGAAGATTAAACTCGATAGATATTAATCTTTTGAATGTCTTACCTTTAAGATCTTATTTTTGTATTTTTAAAAAAAGATTCTTTTTAGATTTAAAATTTCTTTGAAATTCCAATACTACTAAATACCAAATAGTAATGACTAACCACAAATTTATATTATATATAATAGACTATATATTAAGAAAATATTATCTATTTTTTCTTAAAAAAGTGGGAATTTCCAGATCATCAAAACTAACATTATTCTGAATTACATCTTTATTTATTCCCTTTTCTGGTTCAACCTTTTCTTCTTTTGCTTTTACCGATTCTTCTATTTTTTCTTTAAATTGTTCTTCTGCTACGGAAGCAATATCCTCAAAACCAGTAGCAATAACTGTAATACGAATATCTTCACCAATCGCCTCATTAATTACTGCTCCAAAGATAATATTAGCATCGGGATTAGCAGCTTCCTGAATTATTTCGGCAGCCTGGTTAACTTCATAAAGAGTCATATTTTTACCACCAGAAATATTGAATAATATTCCCTTAGCATCAGTAATCTTGGTACCCAATAAAGAACTATTTACTGCATTATAAGCTGCTTCAGTAGCACGATTTTCGCCACTTGCTCTTCCAATTCCCATAATAGCAGTACCAGCATCTTCCATAATCATCTTTACATCAGCAAAGTCCACATTAATCAATCCAGGTTCAACAACTATTTCTGAGATTCCTCTAATACCATGTAGTAATATTTCATCAGCTGCTTTAAAGGCCTCCAGAACTGGTGTATTTTCTGCAATAATTTGTAATAATCGATCATTGGGAATAACAATCAAGGTATCAACATATTCTTTAAGTAACTTGATACCTTCTTCCGCCTGCTTCCTGCGTTTAACCCCTTCAAAAGAAAAAGGCATAGTCACCACTGCTACTGTTAAAGCTCCTAATTCTTTTGATATTTGCGCAATAACAGGACTACCTCCAGTACCAGTCCCTCCTCCCATGCCAGCAGTAATAAATACCATATCCGAACCTTCTAATACTTTACTAATTTTATCCTTGTCTTCTTCGGCTGCTCTTTTACCAATTTCAGGATTAGAACCACTACCCAAACCCATAGTTATTCGAGCTCCTATCTGAATTTTTTGTTCAGCATTGGAAAGTGCCAAAACCTGAGCATCGGTGTTGGTAGAAATATATTTTACTCCATTAATATTTTCTTCAATCATTCTATTTACGGCATTTCCACCTCCACCACCGATACCAATCACCTTAATATCAACAAATGATCCAGTTTTTTCAGGCATATTATTCAAAATATATCCTCCCCTCCCTGATTTAGTTTTATTCTCTCAAAAAAATTAATCTTTATATATAAATATATAACTTAATTACTTATTAAAAGAAATCTTTCAACCAATTAATAGCTTTATTAAAGAATGAATCGCCTTTCTTCTTTCGTGATTTTCTCGAATTATCCCCTGATATCTGTTCAACAGCATAATCCAGCAAACCTATCGCCGTAGAAAATCTTGGTTCATTAATCAAATCCCCTAACTCACCAGGATAACTGGGCTTGCCAACTCGAGTGTTAGTAGCAAATATCTTTTCTGCTAAGTCAGTAATGCCAGGTAGTAGTGCACAACCACCAGTTAAGACAACTCCTTGAGTAATAATATTATAGTAATTTGATCTTTCTAATTCTTCCCTTATTAAACTAAATATCTCTTCTACTCTCGGTTCAATAATGTCAATAAGATATTTTTTGGCAATTTTTTCTTTTTCCCCTCTATTATGTCTGGTGACTTCAATCACCTCTTCTGGAGAAACGTAATTTTCCATCACATTTCCGTATTTTATCTTTAATCTTTCCGCTTCTTCAATAGAAACCTTAAGACCAATGGCTAAATCATTGGTAATCTGTATCCCGCCTAAAGGTAATATAGAAGAATAAGTAATATTATCATTAATAAAAACAGAAACATCAGAAGTACCAGCCCCCATATCGATAAGAAGAACACCTAATTCCTTTTCGGTTTTAGTTAATATGGCGTTTCCACAGGCTAAACTTCCAAAAATCAACTCTTCCACTTCTATTTCAGCAATTTCCATACATTTTAATAAATTTTGAACAGCTGTTACTGAGCCAGTAACAATATGAACTTTGCCTTCTAATCGGGAACCACTCATTCCTAAAGGATCCAAAATCCCTTTTTGACCATCTAAAATAAATTCTCGAGGTAAAACATGTATCAACTCCCTTTCTGGGGCAATTACCCCAGCTTTAGCAGCTTCAATTACCTTTTCAATGTCTTCTTCCTCTATTTCAGGATGCTCTTTAGAAATAGCAATTACTCCTTGACTATTGAAAGAGGAAATATGACTACCATTTACGGCAACTACAGCAGAATCTATTTGTTCCCCAGCCATACGTTCTGCATTGCCAACTGATTCTCTAATTGCCTCTGCCGCCTGTTCAAGATCAACGATAACTCCTCTTTTAATGCCACGGGAAGGAACAGACCCTACTCCTACTATTTCAATAGTATCATTTTCTCCCAACTCAGCTATAAGTGTATTGGTTTTATTGGTTCCAATATCCAATCCGGCCAATAATATCTCACCTTTCATACCCATCCTCCTAAATGCTAATCATACCCTTATTACATTAATTAATACAAAATCCACAAGATAATCAGGGGAGGTATCCCCTGAAACCCCTCCAATTAGTATACCGTATTACGTATTACGTATATAGTAAATTCTAATTAAGAAATAAATAAAAATACCTTCCAAAGAAATGCTATCTTGTTGTACCAACAAGATATTCAAGGGGAATACTTCCCCTT
>LDZT01003566.1_pt1 | contig 10541 bp, 8 predicted proteins | sample 615521 | NCBI WGS metagenome assembly LDZT01 (sample SAMN03408292, study PRJNA278302) | terrestrial metagenome | isolation source: oil reservoir sample SB1 | place: USA: Alaska, North Slope, Schrader Bluff formation | collected 2011-09
AAAACAAATTGGTGATCGAAGTTAGCAACAATACAACCGAAATCTCTGAGCAATTTGAAGAGACTTCTAAAGGCATTTTAACCTTCAAAGAAAATTTAGGAGAAGTTGCAAAGGCTTTGGAAAATCTCACAGAAGAATCACAAAAACTTTTGAACCTTTCAGAATCTATAAATTCGTTAGTTAAAGAATATCGACTTTAATTTATGATCTTTTCCCTTTGACTTAAAAAAGTTTCAATCAGTTTTTTCTCTTACTATTTTTTAAAACAGGTTATAACTAGTACTAGTAACTATATTCTTGTACAAAGCAACTCTCTGCTTAACATCCCATACGATAGTGACGTTGCAACTGATATATTCACAGATCCAAACTTTAAAAGAATTTGAAAAGAGGTAATAGAATGGGCATAAAAGAGTTGAGACTCTCACATATTTTGAATCCAGAAAGCGGAAAATCTGTTATTATTCCCATAGATCACGGGCTCGTGTTGGGAAATGTTTCGGGATTACAAAACCCTGTTCAAACTTTGGAAAAGCTAATAAACATAGGAATAGATGCAACGTTGATAAGCCCAGGTATAGCAAAGATAACAACGGATCTTTTTACTTCAAAAGATGCTCCTGGTAGAATTTTAACTATGGATTTACCCTTACCTTCGACGATTCCCGGAGGTAACGGAGATACGATTGGCCATAAACTAATAGCTGACATTCAATTTGCCATAAGATATGCTTTTGATGTAGTTAAAGTCTTACTGCCCTGGGGTGAAAAGGAAAATGTCCAGATGGAGAGTATAGAAGTTGTGGAAAAGCTAGCCAATGAGTGCGACAAGTGGAATATACCTCTCATGGTTGAACCTGTCTTATGGGGAAACAGCGTACCAAAAGAGCAGAAAAATGATCCGGAGCTTATAGAACATGCCTCACGAATGGCACTTGAATTTGGAGCAGATATATTAAAGATTCCATATACTGGCGATGAAACTGAATTTAAGGAATTAGTTAATATTTTAAAAGTACCAATCTTTGTTCTTGGTGGTCCAAAGATGGATAATATAGAAAACGTTTTAAAAGTGACGAAAGAATCCATCGATGCCGGAGCAAAAGGGATAGTATTTGGAAGAAATGTTTGGCAAAATCCCAATATGGAATCTCTCATCATGGGCTTAAAAGAAATAGTCCATAAAAACTCTAATATTGAAGAAGTAATCAAAAAATACAACTTAGCATAGTCACCTCAAAAGATCCCTCTTTAACAAGAAAAAGGAGAACTCCAAATATGGAAAGAAAAGGAATCACAATTGGAGGAACAATAGTATTTGACAATATAAAAATTGTTGATACTTATCCAAAAGCAGGACGTTTAGCAAACATCTTGCAGGTGGAACGTTCTGTAGGTGGAGCTGTTCCCAACACTTTAATAGACTTAGCAAAAATGGATAACAGTATACCCCTTCAAGCAATCGGGGTAGTCGGGAATGATGAACTTGGAGATTATGTTTTAAAAGTACTAAAAGAAAATAACATAAATACAGAAATGGTTTTTCAGCAAAATGAGGTAGGAACTTCTTTCACCGACGATATGATCGTTGAATCAACAGGGGAAAGAACTTTCTTTCACTATCGTGGTGCAAATTCATTACTTGATATAACTCATTTTGACTTTGATAGAATCAACTCTAAAATATTACATGTTGGGTATCCTTTGTTATTAGATAAACTCGACTCAGTAGATCCTGAATATGGAACTGTTTTGGCAAAAACTTTAGCCATGGCTCAACAAAAAGGAATAAAAACATCCTTAGACTTAGTAAGTGAAAACTCTGATAGGTTCTCTAAAATCATTCCACCATCTTTAAAGTACACCGATTATTGTACAATCAACGAAATAGAAGCCTCTTTAACAACCAATATACCAATAAGGGACACAGAAGATAAATTGATCGTTGATAACATCAAACCTATATGTTTCAAATTAAAAGAAATGGGGGTTAAGCAATGGGTAGTAATTCACTCTCCTGAAGGAGCTTTTGCACTAGATGAAACAAACAATTTTTATATACAACCTTCTTTTGATCTACCTAAAGGTTACCTAAAAGGAACAGTAGGAGCAGGGGATGCATTCTGTGCGGGAGTATTATACTCTATCAATAAAGGATGGGATATATCAAAAGCTTTAAAAGTTGGAACAGTTACTGCTACAGCTTGCCTTTCAAAAAGTGGAACAACAGATGGCGTGAAGAATATAGAAATCATGATGAAACTGTATAGAGAGATGAATGTAAAAAGTTAATCTTTTATAATATGCATAAACAATTTTGAACCATATAATCAACTTCAAACCCTGGTTAGAGAAGAATTCTAACCAGGGTTTTATTTTTTTACATTTTTTCAAAAACTAAGAATTAAGTTGTTAATCCATTTTAATTGCCTCTAAACAGACGAAACCACCTGTAATTACTAATAATTACATTTTGCTTTCAAGAAATATAGGTATATAATTAGTATGTACAAATTTAAAACTTACTAAGAATAATATATACATGTTGTAATATTTTTATCATACAAGTTAACTCTAAAAATCTTATTTGTAGCAGTTTTGAAACATAAATTTTTATATCAAAGAGGAGAGTCGAAAATGTACGAAGAATTGAAAAAAGAACTATACAAAGCCCACATAAATCTTGAAAAATACAAATTAGTTGCCTACACCAGTGGAAATGTCAGTGTAAAAGTAAACAATCACGTAATAATCAAACCCTCTGGAATACCATATGATCAATTGAAAGTCGAAGATATGGTAGTTCTGGACATGGAAGGAAACACAGTAGAAGGCGAACTAAAACCGTCTGTTGATTCTGCTACCCACCTTTACCTTTACAAAAACTTACCTGAGGTAGGGAGTATCATTCATACTCACTCACCTTACGCTTCTGCTTTTGCGTTGCTATCACAGCCAATACCTGTTTACAGCACCGCACATGCGGATGTTTTTGGTGTACAAGTACCTGTCTCAAACTATGCACCTGTAGGCTCTGAGGCAATTGGTAAAGCTGTGATTGAGGTAGTTAATCAAGCAAAAGCAGTTCTTTTAAGCAAACATGGGGTAATAGTCATGGGGAAAGATATCAATGAAACTATAAGAAAAGCAATTTTCTTGGAAGAGGTGGCACAAACAGCCTCTCTTGCTAGGACTATTGGAAATCCAGAACCTTTGGATGAAAAAGAAGCAAAACGACTATATGAATTTCATCATAGTAACTACGGTCAAAAATGATAAATAAAGAGTTTAAGGAGGGCAACGTATGTACTTAATAGGTACGGATATAGGAACTACTGGGACAAAAACTGTCATTTTAGATGAAAAAGGAAATCTAATCTCAAAAGCAAGCAAGACTTATAAAGTCAACACACCAAAGGCTTCCTGGGCTGAACAAAATGCAGATGTTTGGATAGATGCTTTCATCCAAACCTTAAAAGAAAGCGTAGAAAAAGCTAATATAAATCCTGCTGAGATAGCCGGAGTATCTTTAAGTGGATTATACGGTGGTGCTGGTGTACCTGTAGATAAAGACATGAACCCTCTGTATCCATGTCTTATTTGGATGGATAGAAGGGCATCAAAAGAAACACAGTGGGTTAAAGAGAATGTTTCAAAAGATAAATTGTTTGAGGTAACAGGGAATTATGTGGATTCTTATTTTGGTTTCACCAAGATAATGTGGATAAAAAATAACTTACCTGATGTTTGGAAAAGCACTTATAAATTCGTTAGCCCCAAAGATTACGTTATATATAAGCTTACTGGAGAACTTTCAACTGATTATAGCGCAGCTGGAAATTTGGGCGGGGTTTTTGATATCAAGACAAAAAATTGGTCCGAAGAAATGGGAAAGATTCTAGGAATCCCCATAGATAAATTACCCAAAAAAATACTAAGATCAAAAGATATTGCAGGTTATTTAAAAAAGGATATGGCAGCACTTACTGGATTAAAAGAAGGCACTCCCATAATCTCAGGAGGAATAGATGCACCAATGGCACAATTGAGTGCTGGGGTATTGAACGAAGGAGAACATGTATTTATGGCAGGAACTTCAACATGTTGGGGAACTCTGTTGTACGATAAAAAACCAACAACTCCCCAATTAGTTAATTACCCTTACGTTGTTGATGAAGATCATTTACTCTACACATTTGGCGGAAGTGCCACAACAGGTGCATTAGTAAATTGGTTTATAGATGAATTTGGTCAAATGGAAAAAACTTTTGGTGAACAATCTGGCTATTCTCCTTATGAACTTTTGGAAATGAAGGCAAAAAAAGTACCTTTGGGGAGTGAAGGCCTATTAGCCTTACCATATTTCATGGGAGAACGATCCCCTATATGGGACCCTGATGCAAGAGGTGTTATTTTTGGAATCACATTATACCACAAAAAACCACATATTTATAGGGCTCTTATGGAATCCGCTGCTTTCTCCCTAAGACATAACATGCAAACTGCAAAAGAATCAGGCATAAAACTAAATCCAAACTGTTGGATAGTAGGAGGGGTAGCCAATTCTAACCTTTGGACTAAGATCTTTGCAGATGTTACGGGATACAACATGATCAAATTATCCGACAACATTGAAGCTCCATTGGGAGATGCTTTCCTCGTTGGACTTGGCACGGGGATATTCAAAAAACCTGAGGAAATTAAAAATTGGATAAAGATAGAAACAACCGTAAACACGAATAAAGACAATTTTGATAAATACGACGAATATTACAAATTGTTTTTAGAACTATACAAAAATACTAAAGAAATAATGCATAAAATAGCCAAATTATAACTTACTAAACAAAATAATCTTTGGAGGTGCAAGATGATAGATAAGAAAAAACCCACAATTGGAGTATTAGGAATTATGCAAGAACTGTATGACAAAACTTATCCTAACATAGTTGAAACTCAATCAAACTACGTTAAAGGCGTCATTAAAGAATTAGGAGATATAGCAGAATTCAAATTTATTAAGCCTGCTAGAAATAGAAAAGACATTGAAGAAATAGTTGAAACTTATAACAACGATAAAGAAATAGATGGAATTATGATTATGATGTTGACTTACAGTCCAGGCCAAAGAATTATTCCCGCGTTAAAAAAGAATAATTTGCCAATAATGCTCGCAAATATTCAACCTTTACCTAGCGTGACAAAAGACTGGGATATGGAACTTTTAACTTACAACCAGGGAATACACGGGGCACAAGATAACATGAATGCAATTGTTAGATTAGGTATCAATTGTCCAGTGGTTACAGGAAATTGGAAAGAAGAAGAATTCAAAAACTTTGTGAGGGATTGGAGTCTTGCAGCTCAAGCAGCAAAAACTTGCAAAAATTTAAGAATCGCAGTTGTTGGAAGAATGCCTGGGATGGGGGATATTACCTTTGATTCATCCGCGTTATTAAAAAAACTTGGAGTTGAAATAGTAGATGAAAGCATGGGGAAGGTATATTCTTACTTTGAAAAAGTAACAAAGAAAGAGATCGAAGATGTTAAAGCAGAAAACGCAAAGAACTTTGAAATTGATCCTAATCTAAAAAAAGACCAACACGACTTTGCAACAAAATTTCAGGTTGCCATTGAAAAATTCCTCGAAGATAACAAATACAACGGATATAGCATCTATTTTGATTCTGTAAAAGATGATGGAAGGTTTGAACAGTTACCGTTAATGGCTGCCTCTAATTTGATGGCAAAAGGATATGGATATGGAGCAGAAGGGGATGCTCTTGCAGCTACGGTTGTAAAAATAGGACATATCCTAGGCAATAACGGACATTTCACAGAGATGTATGCTATGGATTTTGAAAGAGACTCCGTTTTTATGAGCCATATGGGAGAAGGTAATTGGAAAGTAGCAAGAAAAGATAAACCAATAAAACTCATAGACAGATTTTTAGGTATAGGAGATTTAAACAATCCACCAACAGTTGTATTCAACGTGCAGCCAGGTGAAGGAACCATAACTTCCTTAGCCCCCTTAAGCGAAGGAAATTTCAGGCTAGTTGTTTCAAAAGGCGAAGTTATAGATAGTGAGAATTATCCAAATGTTGAAATGCCGTATTTTCATTTCAAGCCAGATACAGGAGTAAGAAATGCGATGACTAACTGGCTCAAAAACGGAGGAACTCATCACCAATGCTTTAACATCGGAGATATTACAAGGAGGTGGGAACTGTTTGCAAAAATGGTCGGTATTGAGTATGTAAGGGTATGAAGAAATTTCAAAAACTAGATGGAGGTGGAGAAAGTTATGTTAAAGAAAAGCTTGTTTGTTTTAACGTTGATGTTGATTTTTAGTTCTTTTCTTTTAGCCCAAACAGAATATATGGCAGGGATTCCACGTAACGAAATAATAATTATTGAAAATCCCGATGGGAGAGCAACAGATCCAGATAATTTCAATATATGGGCTCCGGGTTCTCCTTCGTGGTCGCGAGGACTACAACAGATTGGTATGGATGCATTATGGTATATCGACCCAGATGCAGGTATTGAAGGAGATCCTTGGTTGAACTCTTTGGCAGCGGAACCACCTATTTACAATGATGATTATACCATGATGACCATTAAACTGAGAGAAGGGATCTATTGGAGTGATGGAGTAGAATTTACTGCGGATGATGTTGTTTTTACAATTGAAACTTTAAAAGCACATCCTACCATGGCTTGGGGAGCAAACTTCGAAATATATGTTGATCAAGTTTACAAAACTGATGATTTCACAGTTGTATTAAAATTAAAAGAACCAAATTCTAGGATTCATGCTACGTTTACTGTAAGATGGGCTGGCTGTTACATAATGCCTAAACATATTTTTGAAAAAGTAGAAAATCCAGAAACTTATAAATTTAATCCTCTTGTTAGTTTAGGCCCTTACGTTTTGGAATCGTATGATCCAAACGGATACTGGAATTTGTGGAAAAAACGAGATGACTGGGAAAGAAGTACCTTAGGTAAATTATATGGCGAACCAGGTCCAAATTATGTTTTATATATTGGGTTATCACAAGAACGTAGAGTTTTAGATCAAATGAAACACGAATTGGATATTATTCACGATTTGGCACCAGAAGCTGCTATATCGTTAATACAAAATAATCCTTACTCTGTAACGTGGTTCGAAGAATTTCCTTGGGCGCATCCAGATCCAACCCTTATTGCTTTACTACTTAACCATGAAAAATATCCTTACAACATTCCCGAAGTTAGATGGGCTCTTACACTCAGTTTGAATATGCCAGAGATAGCTTTGGCTTCATACAATGGAGCTGCGACTATTTCGCCAATTGCTGTTCCACCTACTGGTAACCATTTAAAATGGTATTTTGACCCATCAGAAGAATGGTTGAAAGAATTTTATATCGAAGTGGATGGTGAAAAATTCTTCCCATATGATGACACAATACCATTCCAGGTTGCTGATTTAGCCAAGAAACAATTCGGATATGAAGTACCTGATGATCCTGAGAAAATTAGAGAATCATTAGGATACGGATGGTGGAAATATTCTCCTGAAACGGCGGAAAAGTTGCTTATAAGTCAAGGTTTTACTAAAGATAATCGTGGACGGTGGAGGCTTCCAAATGGTGACCTCTGGAGAATTAACATAATTTGTGAAGCAGAAGGGAGACCCATAGCAACAAGAGGAGCAGAAAAAGTTGCTGAACAATGGAGAAGATTTGGAGTTGATGCTCAAATTCAAGGTGTTAGTACTGCGATTCTTTGGCCAAACTATTTAAATCCTGGTAATTTTGAAGTAGCGTATGCTTGGAATATAGAAACGTGGGGAGGACATCCAGACCTTTCTTTCTTTCTCCGAACATGGCATTCAAATTTTTACAGGGAAAGTGGAGAACTCTCAGCGGGCTCTAATTATATTAGATATAAAAGTGATGAATTGGACAAAATAATAGAAGATCTTCTAAAAACTGACTTTTTCGATTATGAAGAGACCATATCTCTCGGCTTGGATTTTCTAAAACTAATGGTTAGGGATATGCCTGAGATACCCCTCATGTCATATAACGTATTCACAATTTGTGATGAATATTATTGGACAGGTTATCCTACATCAGAAGATCCGTACACCAACCCTGTTCCTAACTGGGCAAACAGCAAATATATGTTTCCAAAACTTCAACCCTTTGGTAGGAAATAGAATTAATTTAGTACTCTTGCCTGCCTAAGAAAATCTTAGGCAGGCTATCCTTAAAAAGACTTATATGTTTTAGGAGGATAAATAATGAAAAAAAATTTAGCCGCTTATATTGTTAGGAGACTTTTACAATTTTTAATTCTTGTGTTTATTAGTATATCTATTATCTTTATACTTCCTAGACTATCTACTGATACTGGCCCAGTAGAACAAGCTATTGGGCGCGCTATGAGTCAGGGTCAATATACAGATCCTCAGGCTGTAGAGCAATTAAGAAAAAATTTAGAAATCGCTTATGGATTAGAAGGAAACATTTTACAACAATACTTTAATTTTTGGGAAAACTTCTTAAAAGGTGACCTAGGGCCTTCTTTTGCCTTTTTTCCCACCCCAGTAATTGATTTGATATTTAATGCTTTACCTTGGACAATAGGGCTTTTAGGTACAACAACTATCTTATCTTGGCTAATTGGAAATTGGATAGGCGGTGTGGTGGGCTGTAACCGCAATAAAAAGTGGGCTAGAAGTATCGAAGTTATAATTAATGGATTCAGACCTTTTCCTCATTATATACTAGCTTTAATCCTTTTAATTTTCTTTTCTTATATTTTACCAATTTTTCCCTCAGGTGGAGCATATCCCCCAGGTACAATCCCAGAATTGAGTTGGGATTTTTTTGTTACTGTAATCAAACATGCTTTTTTACCAGCACTTTCCCTTTTGATTCTAGGAATCGGAGGATGGTTCCAAGGCATGAGAACCTTAGTTTCCCATATTATTAAGGAGGATTATGTAGTTTATGCAAAATTTGGCGCTATCAATAAAAAAGAAATATTTAGAAATTATATTTTGAGAAATGCTATGTTACCTCAAATAACTGGATTAGCCCTTCAATTAGGAATGCTTTTTAGTGGAACGCTCATAGTCGAAATTGTTTTCAATTACCCAGGTATCGGGTTCTTAGCTTATCAAGCAATTTTAAGATCAGACTACAATTTAATTATGGGAGTTACAATTTTTTCGATAGTTGCTGTCGCTTTGGGCACCTTGATAGTCGATTTATTATATCCTTTAATTGATCCTAGAATAACATATGTTAAATGAAAAGGTGGTGAAATTGTGAATTTAGTGAATTTAATAAAAAATGATGTAAGATTTAAAATTGGTTTCATCTTAATGATCATTATAATTTTTTTCTCTCTGCTTTCTTTTTTTAGCCCGATAGATCCTTTTTCAACGTATTATGCACCTGTTAATCACCCACCAAGTAGAGATTACATTTTTGGAACCAATTCTAAAGGTCAAGACCTTTTCTGGATGACTTCTTATGCTTTTCGTAACTCTATGATTTTTGGTTTAATAACTGCTTCTATTTCAAGGATAATAGCTTTGCTTATTGGTACGGTTTCTGGTTACAGAGGAGGAAAAACTGATAATATTCTCATGATTATTAATGACAGTTTTATTACTCTACCTATTTTGCTTGTTATGATATTAATCGCAATGGTACTTCGAAGACTTCCCTTCTTTCTATTAGCAGTGGTTTTAGGCCTATTTGGATGGCCTTGGGATGCAAGATTGTTCAGATCTCAAATATTAAGTCTAAGAGAAAGAAAGCTAACTTATACTGCAAAATTTTCTGGAATGAAAACTCTTAATATTATTTTCAAGATATATTTCCCCCATTTGACTCCTGTTTTCTTTTCCACTTTTATTAATAATATGATATGGTCCCTAGGTTTAGAAGTAACTTTATCTGTTTTGGGTTTAACTAGTCTTCAAACTCCAACTATTGGTACTACGATTTATTGGGCAAATCAACATCAAGCATTAATACTGAATATTTGGTGGTGGTTGGCTATACCAATAATAGGAGCAATCATATTATTTACTTCTTTGTATCTTTTAACAATAAGTATGAATGAATATGTAGATCCTAGAATGCGTGTTCAAGGAGGAAATTATTAAATGACATTGTTAGAAATTAATAAAATTAATGCTTATTACATACATAATACCCAAAAAACAAGAGCGGTGGAAAATGTCTCTCTTTCCGTTGAAGATAATGAAATTATTGGTATTGCAGGTGAATCAGGTTGTGGAAAATCAACTTTGGTGAAAACAATCTATGGTGCTATTGAACCTCCGCTTTATTTGGAAAATGGATCAGTTATTTATAACTTCAAAAATTCAAATTCTAATGCAAATATAACAACTGATAATATTCCCCTTTTTTGGTGGAAAAAAATTTCTTATATTCCTCAAGCTTCGATGAACGTACTAAACCCAGTAAGAAAAATTAAAAAATTTTTTGAAAACTTATGGAGAG
>LDZT01010997.1_pt1 | contig 10529 bp, 11 predicted proteins | sample 615521 | NCBI WGS metagenome assembly LDZT01 (sample SAMN03408292, study PRJNA278302) | terrestrial metagenome | isolation source: oil reservoir sample SB1 | place: USA: Alaska, North Slope, Schrader Bluff formation | collected 2011-09
GGTGAAAAATTGTCAGATAGCTTCTCTTGCTCTTTTTTATGGTAAAACCAATTTAACCATTACCACCTTCTTAGAAGGTGGTTTTCATGGTTAAATAAAATTATAAGGGGTGTGTAATTGATTATTGATAAATTGGTCAAAATATATTTTTCTCCTACCCATTCTACTCAAAACATTGTCAGTACAATAGCAAAAAATTGGGGAGTGCCTGAACAAAGAAATATCAATCTAAATTCTCTGGCAGAAAGACATAATTTTAAACTTGAACTTCAATCTGATGAAGCCGTCATTCTGGGTATCCCAGTCTACGAAGAAAGAATACCTGATTTATTATATCCCGTATTAAGTAAAATCAAAGGCAAAGATCAGCTTATGGTTCTGATAGTCACTTATGGAAATATTAGTGCAGGAATAGCCTTAAAACAATTAACTAAAATGATGACAAATCAAGGTTTTAATATAATTGCAGCTGCTTCTTTTATAGGTGAACACTCTTTTTCATATAAAGATATTAAAATTGCAGCAGGAAGGCCAGACAATAAAGATTTTGAGATTGCAAAGTCTTTTGGTAGGCAAATTAAAGATAAAATAGAAACTGTTGAAAATATCAGAAATACTCCGGAACTTAATATTAATGGTAAATTATCATATATGGGCAAATTGCTTCCCCGGCATAGCGAATTGGCATTTGCCCATACTCCTATTATTGATCCTAGTCTCTGTAAAAAATGTAAAAAATGTCTTGAAATCTGTCCTGTAAACGCCATTGATCCTGAAAGTCTTATAAGTAGAGATAAACTTTGTATCCGCTGTTTCGCCTGTGTAAAGCTTTGTCCTAATAATGCACGAAAAATAGTATATAAAAAACCTTTTCTTGTTAAAAATACACTAAGGCAATTGGGTAAAAAAAGAAAAGAACCGGAGATCTATATCTAATAGTATATTTATTTCCTGATAAGTCTTAAATGTAAATATAAAGGGTATAAGAGAACAAAACTTTCTCTCATACCCTTTTGTGTGTTAGACCATTATTTCTTTTCTTTAATTTGTTCTACACTTCTTTAAAAACAGCACCAGTACTGGCAGAAGTAACCAGATGGGCATATCTTTTTAAATAATAAGTAGGTGGAATATTTCTTTCTGGTATAGCCCATTTCTCTTCACGCTTTTTTAACTCTTCCTCAGTTAATTTTACCGATAATTCTCTATTTGAGATATCAATCTTAATTATATCTCCATTTTCAATCATACCGATAGATCCTTTTTCTGCAGCTTCCGGTGAAACATGTCCAATGGCTGCTCCTCTTGTTGCTCCTGAGAATCTTCCATCAGTAAGAAGAGCGACATCATTATCCAATTCCATTCCACATAAGGCAGAAGTGGGGGCTAACATTTCACGCATTCCTGGTCCGCCTTTTGGTCCTTCATATCTGATTACTACAACATCACCTTTATTAATTTGGCCATCCATTATTGCCTGGTATGCCTCTTCTTCTGAATTATAAACTTTTGCCGGTCCTTCAAAACTATACATTTTTTTACTGACAGCAGATACCTTGACAACTCCACCTTCAGGGGCTAAATTTCCATACAATACTGTAATTCCACTCTCTTTACTATATGGGTTATCATATTTCTTTATTACTTCAGTATTTTTTATCTTTGCTGTTTCTATATTTTTGCCGATGCTCTGTCCACTCACAGTTATTTCTTCAGTATTAATAAGTTTTGCATCTGCTAATTCCTTTAGAATTGCCTGAATTCCTCCTGCAAAATATAAATCTGTTATATGTAAATTGCTGGAAGGAGATATTTTAGTTAAAATTGGGATAATGCGGCTTAATTTATCAAATTTTTTCAAATCTAATTTAATCCCTGCTTCATGGGCAATTGCCAGTAAATGTAAAACAGTATTCGTTGAACCAGCCATAGCTAAATCAAGAGCAATAGCATTCTCAAAAGCCTTTTCAGTCATAATATCCCTTGGTTTAATCTGCTTTTTTACCAGATTAATAATTGCTTTCCCTGCCTGATTGGCAAGTTGTTTTCTTGCACCATAACCTATGGGGATTGTCCCATTTCCAGTTAAGGCCATACCTAGTGCCTCTGACAAACAGTTCATAGAATTAGCTGTGAATAAACCCGAACAGCTACCGGCTGTAGGGCATGCACTACATTCTAATTCAGTCAACTCATCTTCGGTTATTTTTTTCTGGTTATATTTGCCAACAGCTTCAAACATTGTAGATAAATCAACATCATTTCCTGTATATTGTCCTGCTAACATTGGTCCCCCACTGACATAAATTGCAGGGATATTTAAGCGGCCAGCGGCCATAAGCATTCCGGGAACAATCTTATCACAATTTGCTACCAACACTAATCCATCAAAACGATGTGCCATAGCAACAGCCTCTATTGAATCTGCAATTAGTTCTCTGCTTGCCAATGGATATTTCATACCCTGGTGATTCATAGCTATACCGTCACAAATACCTATTGCAGGAAACTCCATAGGAGTTCCTCCAGCTGCAGCAACCCCGATTTTTACAGCCTGAGCGATATCATTAAGCTGTATATGTCCTGGTATAATTTCATTAAAAGCATTTACTATACCAATATTTGGTTTTTCTAAATCTTCATTAGTATACCCCATTGCATAAAACAACGACCGATGTGGGGCACGGCTCGGACCCTTTGAAACAATATTACTTTCCTTTTCCATAATATATATCCTTTCTTTATTATAAAACTATATATTTTATATCATTTTATGACTAATCATTATCAAAAAATTAAAGGAATAAATAGCGGTAAATATGTAACTAGCAATAAAACGACAATCATCATCAAAATTAAAGGCAATGCCTGACGGCTGATTTTTTCAATCGAATATCCGGAAATGCTACTGGCAATATATAAGTTGATGGCAACTGGTGGTGTTGACATCCCAATAGCCAAAGCAATTGTCATAATTATTCCGAAATGAATAGGGTCAACTCCAATTTTAGTCATCAATCCCAGAAATATCGGTGTTAATATAATAATAATTGAAGCCGTCTCCATAAAAACGCCAGCCAGCAAAAGAATAATGTTAACAAATAATAAAATAATAAATCTATTGTCAGATATTGATAATATTCCACTAGTTATTATAACAGGTATATTCCAATTTGCCAGCACCCAGCTAAATACCTGGGCGGTTCCAATGAGAAACATTATTAAAGAAGATGTAATAACTGACTTTATAAATATCCTAAAAATATCTTTCAAATTTTTATCCCTATAAATAAACAGGGAAACAAATAAAGCCCAGTCAACTGCAATAACAGCTGCTTCAGATGGTGTAAAGTATCCGGAGAATATGCCGCCTAAAATTATTACCGGTGTCATCAGTCCCCAAATCGAGGATTTAAAACTGCTGATTACCTCACTAAAAATTATCTTATTTCCTTTAGGATAATTTTCTCTATTTGCCTTTCGTAAAGCCATAAAAATTAGTGCTACAGCCATCATAAGTCCAGGAATAAAACCATTCAGGAATAACCGGGAAATGGACTCATTAGCAATCAATGCATATAGTACCATAGGCACAGATGGCGGAATAACAACCCCAATACCTCCGGAACAAGCAATCAGAGCAGCAGAAAATGTTGGATCATAATTGCGTTTCTTTAATTCTGGAATCAAGGGGGTTCCAATAGCAGCAGTAGTTGCTCCACCAGAGCCAGAGATAGCCGCAAAAAAGGCAGATGCCATAACACTGATAATCCACAAACCCCCTCTCATAAATCCAAAAATGGTTTCAGCAAAATTAACAATTAATTTTGACATTTTACCTTCTGCCATCAAATCACCTGCTAATATAAAAAAAGGTACTGCAATTAAAGGAAATGAATCCATCCCTGCAAAAAGTCTTTGAGGAACAAGCACTAAAGGTACATCGCCAATAACCAAAATTATTATTGAAGAAAGGCCAACTGAAATGGCTACTGGTATGCCCATTAATATAAGTAAGATGAAAGAAAAAAATAATAAAAATGCAATCATGGACTTGTCCTCCCTGATAAAACAATTGCCTCTCCCCAAAGCATTACCAGACTATGAAAAAGCATAACTGAAAAACTTATCGGTATACATAAATAAATATACCGCATTGGTATTAAAAGAGCTGGTGATGTTTGAAATACCTGCATATTAATTAACTGCAAGCCATAAAATATTGCAATCATAAAAAATATTATTGATAATAAATTTATAATAATTGCCATTATCCCCCTTAATTTCCCTTTGAACTGTTCAACTAAAAAGGTAACAGCAATATGTGCTCCCTGCTTATATGCAACACTGGCAGCAAATAAACTACTCCAAACCAGTAAATACCTGGATATTTCTTCTGTAAACGAAAGGGCATTGAAAAATATTCTGAAAATAATTTGCACAGTAACAACAATAGTCATTACTATTAACATAATACCGGTAATTGTCTTAATAAATACATTTAAAGCTTCACTTATTCTTTTAAATTCTAAATAAATCTTTTCCATTATTAATCCTTGTATAAATAATAAATCTTCTTGCAGTATTAAACTTTTTTATTTAATACTGCAAGAGATTTCCTTAATTAACAAATATAATTATCAGTTACGAAATTCTGCCAGAGCATCCTGGATATCTTCTAAAAGAGTCCCAAATTGAGAACCGTACTTCTCATATACGGGTTTTACTGCTTCCCTGAATGTGTCGAGATCTGGATTCTCTTCGACAATCATACCTTTATCTTTAATAAACTGGAGTTGAACAGATTCATTGTCATTATTATAATCTCTTGCTGCTTGTGCTCCTAATTTTGCTGCTTCCTCAAAAATAGACTGTTCCTCTTCTGTTAACGACTGCCACAGTTTATTACTAGTCATGATAGTCGCAGGAGCATAAGTATGTCTATCAATAGTCATATAGTCCTGTGATTCGTATAATTTAAAAGAATAAACAACGACAACCGGATTTTCCTGCCCATCAATAGTTCCCTGAGAAAGTGCGGTAAGACATTCTGTCCAGGCCATAGGAACTGCATTTGCACCTAAAGCCTTAAAGGTATCTACATATAAAGGACTTTCCATTAAACGTATTTTTAACCCCTTAATGTCACTGGCTGATTTAACTGGCCTTACACTATTAGTTAAATTCCTAAAACCACGCTCTGAAAAAGCCAAACCATGCATTTTAATATTACTTAGTCTGCCCAGAACATCTTGACCAATTTCGCCATCTAAAATATGATAAGCCTCTTCAGGTGTTCCAAACAAAAATGGCATTTCAAAAACAGCCATTTCAGGCAAGAAATTTGCTATAGGGCCATTGGTGATAACACCCATATCAATAGTTCCTAATTGCATTCCTTCTAATAAAGTTCTTTCATCACCCAATTCGGCATTAGGGTGAATTTCTACAACAATATTGCCGTCTGTTTTTTCTTCAACAACTTCCTTGAATTTTAATGCTGATATATGAAAAGCGTCCTGTTCATTAACTACATGGGTTAATTTTACTACTTTTGCGGCGTCAGCAGCTAATCCTGACAAAGAAATAACTGTAAAGAAAATAAGCACAAATAACACATTTAAAAATCTCTTCATTTTGATTTTAACCTTTCCTTTCTATTTTATTCTGTTTTTAAATTTTATTTAGAATCCTATTAAGATATTTTTAACTATCTCAATTATTTTTCACCTCCTCTCTTGTTTAATTTTTTTTAAAAATAAAAAACCTTCATTCCTAAAACATTTTACTTTTAGGGACGAAGGTTAAACGTGGTACCACCCTAATTTAGTAGAATGCCAGATATCAGCCTTTCTACTCTCATTATTGTTAATTAATTATTTTTTCTATATTTAATTTATAAAACAAACATATAAAAAAACTGATTTTCAATATATTCTGTGCCAATTTTCACCTTGACTTGGCTCTCTGTTAGTTTATATATACTTACTGCCTTTTTAATACTTATACTATATATTTTTAAAATAATTTTTTTTATCTTACTCTTATTTATTTTCGGTGTCAAACATAACATACTATATCACATTTTCCAAAATAGCTCATAAATATGATTATTCATTAATCAATCATAAGCCAATCTGACAGATTCAGTAGCCAGAGTAGGTTCTATAATTTTTTGCCAGTCTGGAGAATCCCAGGTATGTAATTTAGAATGAGTTAGATAATACTTCTGGGGAATCGGATGAGTTCCTATTACCACCTTTAAACCGAACTGCTGTTCTATAAATGCTTTAAAATGATTGATTCTTGGACAAGGAGGATAACCAACTACTAACCCGGTAGCCAGATGAATGACCTGTGCTCCATTTTTTTTCATTTCTTCAGGTGAATACTCTACATTTCCTCCAGGACAACCGTCACAGGTAGTATAGCCAACTAGTTCTATTTCCTGGTCCTGGTAAATAGAAAAAGCTCCTTCTCTATTGCGCATAGATCTTAAGCACTTACCACCTGCACATCGATGATAACGATGGCAGATTATAATACCTATTTTTACACTTTCTTTCATCAACATACTATCTACTCCTTTTGTTTTATATATAATGTTTACTTCTTTCTTTTCTCTGCCTTGAAATAAAAAACGCTCCAGCTATTTCTGGCAAAAAATTAAATTCCCAGCCAAATTTATAAAAATCGCTCAAATAAGGTGGATCAAAAAATATGCGGTCATTATTAGCGCAAGTAATAATTTAACCACCATTGAAGTAAGACTGCCCAGAAAAGTTGCAAATCCTGCCCTCAATGCCTGTGATTGTTCTTTTCCGGCTACTAGTTCACCTAAGAAAGCACCAATCAAAAGGCCAAAAATAATGCCAAAAGGCGGGAAAAATATAATACCTACCAGCATTCCTATAGCAGCACCCCAAATCCCTATACGAGAAGCACCAAACTTTTTTGCTCCAACTAATGGAAGGATATAATCCAGTGATGTTACTAAAAAAGTAAGTATACCGAAGACAATTAGAATTCGAAGACTAAATTCCAATTCTCCTTTAGCTATATAAAGCAGGACAAGTGCAATATAGTTCAACACGATGCCTGGCAAAGCTGGAAGAATAACCCCAATTATTCCTATTATATTTAATATAATCCCTATTATAATTATAATCAATATAAAGGTACTCCATTATTATTTTGCAATATTTGCAATAAATAATAAATATATAGTACTATAACCTTGCTTAGCTTTTTACTATTTCTGTTAACTCATTCATAACCGCATCACCAGCTGCCTTTGTTGAGCTGTTGCCACCCATATCAACTGTTTGAATTTCACCTTTTTTTAACATATTTTCTACAGCTGTTTCAATAGCTAATGCTGTTTCCTTCTCTCCCAACTCCTCCATCATCATAGCACCTGCAATAATGGTCCCGATTGGATTTGCTACAAATTTATTTTTCAGGTCAGGTGCTGAACCGTGGATTGGCTCAAACATTGAAACACCTTCCGGATTAATATTGGCTCCTGCTGCCATACCGATTCCACCCTGTATAGTAGAACCCAAATCGGTTATGATATCACCAAACATATTAGGAGAAACAATCACCTTGAACCTTTCCGGTTGACTGACAAAAAACATGGTCATGGCATCAATAAGATAATAATCTGTTTCAATCTTTGGATAATTTGCAGCTGTTTCTTTGAAAACATCTCTCCATAATTGATATATATCGGAAAGCACATTTACCTTATCAACCGTAGATACTTTTGGCAATTGCTTTCTTTGAGCAAAATCAAAAGCATATTTAATTATTCTTTCTGAGCCTTTTTTGCTCAAGATTCCCAGCTGATATCCAAATTCCTCCGGCTCATTAACCTGAAAATCAAACTGAATATCCATATCAAATAGTTCCCTGTGCAAATTATGCTTTTTTTGATATTGCCGGTTATTGAAACGCCCGCCGGTTCCAACATAGAAATCTTCTGTGTTCTCTCTTATAACATAAAAATCAATATCCTTTGAGCCTTTATTTCTTAATGGACTTTTAACGCCCTCATACAGTTTAACCGGTCTTAAATTAATATACTGGTCAAAGAAAAATCTTATTTTTAATAATATATCTTTTTCCAGGATTCCGGGCTTGATTACAGGGTCTCCTACTGCACCAAAATAAATGGCATCCATATCCTTAATCTCATCTAAGGCACTATCAGGTAAAAGAATACCTGTTTTTAAATAATATTCTGCACCAAAAGGAAATTCATGCCATTTTATCTCTATGCCATTAGATTGACAGGCAAAATCTATAATTTTCTTGCCTTCCTGTATGACCTCTGGTCCAATTCCATCACCGGGAATAAGCGCAATATTGTACATATTAACCTTGTTTTCTCCTTTTCATCTCAATTCTGGTATATTCAACCAGGCCTCCTGCTGATATTATCTCCTGAATAAACTCAGGCATAGAATTTATTTTAAACTCAATATCTTTACTATTATTTTTAATAATACCATATTGAGGAAGAATTTCTAAATTATCTCCTTGCTCTGATTTATCAAACACCTCGGCTGACTCAAAGATGGGTAAACCAATATTGATGGCATTCCGATAAAAAATTCGGGCAAAAGACTTGGCAATAACACAGGAGATGCCGGCTGTTTTAATAGCCAGAGGAGCATGCTCCCTGGAACTGCCACATCCGAAATTTTCTCCGGCAACAATTATATCTCCCTGCTTCATTTTTTTTATAAAATCCCGATCGTAATCTTCCATGCAATGCGCTGCCAGCTCCTGGGCATCTGAAGTATTCAGATATCGGGCAGGAATAACGACATCAGTATCAATATTATCTCCGAACTTCCATATATTACCTTTAATAATCATGATTAAATTACCTCCTCGGGGCTGGATATTTTTCCGGTAATAGCCGAAGCTGCCGCTATTGCCGGGTTAGATAAATACACTTCACTTTCCGGATGACCCATTCTACCGACAAAATTTCTGTTAGTAGTTGAAATAGCTTTTTCTCCTTTTGCCAGCACACCCATATGACCACCAAGACAGGGACCACATGTAGGCGGACTGATGACTGCTCCAGCCTCAACGAATATCTTTAATAAACCCTCTTTCATGGCATCCAAATAGATCTCCTGAGTAGCTGGAATGACAATTAGCCGGACATGAGGATTAACCTTGTTATTTTCTAATATCCGGGCAGCAATTCTTAAATCTTCAATATGACCATTGGTACAGGAACCTATTACCGATTGATCTATTCTAATCTCTCCGACTTCGCTGATAGGTCTTCCATTTTCAGGCAAATGAGGGAATGCTACCTGTGGTTCAATATTTGCTACATTGTATTCGACTACTTTCTCATATTGAGCATCAGGGTCACTCTTTAATAAGGAGAATTTTTTATCTGTTTTATTTTTCAGATATTCCAGGGTGACATCATCTGCTTCGATTATACCGCTCTTACCGCCGGCTTCAATAGCCATATTGCAGATAGTAAAACGGTTATCCATGGATAATCTTTTAAGGGTTTCACCACCAAACTCCATCACTTTGTAATTAGCACCATTTACCCCAATCTGTGTTATGGTGTATAAAATAAGGTCCTTTCCCCCAACCCATTTATTTAAATTTCCATTATATATAAACTTAATTGTCTCAGGAACTTTGAGCCATATTTCACCAGTCGCCAGGACAGCCCCTAAATCAGTGCTGCCAACCCCGGCAGCTAAAGCTCCTAATGCACCGGAAGTAGGTGTATGAGAATCGGCTCCCACAATAAGCTGACCGGGCAAGGCCAAACCTTTTTCGGGAATAATAGCATGTTCAATGCCACATTGTCCTATCTCAAAATAATGAGTAAGAGCTTGCTCTTGTGAAAATTCCCGGAGAATTTTTGTCTGTTCAGCTGATTTTATATCTTTATTCGGGGCAAAATGGTCCGGTATAAAAGTTATTTTGTCTTTATCAAACACCTTTTTTGCCCCAATCTGTTTAAAAACCTGTATTGCTAAAGGTCCGGTGATGTCATTGGCAAAAGCAAAATCTACTTTTGCCATAATTAAATCACCAATTTGTATATCTTCTTTTTCACAATGTGATTGAAGTATTTTTTCTGCGATTGTTTTTCCCACAATTTCCTCCTTAATTTGTATTATTTTATTTATTTAGTGAAGCTCCCCTAGCAGGAGCTGGGGGCTTCTTAAATCTACTGCAATGTCAATTGCAGTTGCCCTTTGTCCTCTTTTTCTTGATGCTCAACATAGGCGAGAATTTCCTTTTCATTTAAACCTATACACGGTACACAGTAGCCTCTAGTCCAGATGCCTCCTTTACTATAGCTTTTTTGCATAAAAGGAAATTTCACCTTCAGTTTTTTTGCCGATTGTCTTTTAATATACTGAATGGCATTAGCAACTGCAATTCTAGGAGGTATCACGACTACCATATGAACATGATCCTCTTGTACACTAAGCTTTATTACCTCGATATCGGGATAAAGTTCTGGGATA
>LDZT01011418.1_pt1 | contig 10525 bp, 7 predicted proteins | sample 615521 | NCBI WGS metagenome assembly LDZT01 (sample SAMN03408292, study PRJNA278302) | terrestrial metagenome | isolation source: oil reservoir sample SB1 | place: USA: Alaska, North Slope, Schrader Bluff formation | collected 2011-09
ATATTCAAGGGGAATACTTCCCCTTGAGAACCCTTGAATTAACATCAACCTATAATTTTTATTATTCTTTTTGATATTTTATCTTCTATATTTTGTCTTAGTATTTTTAAAGAATATTTTATAGTATCGGAACTTTTTTTGAAATTCCGATACTATAAAATATCTACCTAATAATCTCTAATAATCAATAATAATTTACAGTCCTGATAAAATAAGCCCGCGGAAAATGCCTTAGCAGCAAATCAGCCTCCTTCCGGTCTAATTCATATTCTAAGCCAACAATCTCTGTATTTCTTACTTCACAGGAAGTAGTAAAATATTTTTGGACATATTCACCTAAATAGGGACTGATTAGGTTGGAAATTAAGAGAGCAATTAAGATATAAAAAATACTTATCATTCCGGTAACAATCAGTAAGATTAAAAATATCAAAGCAGTTACAAAATTGGCAATGGCTATATCGGTTCCACAACGCCGGTGAATTGCCAAGTGACAATTACCCTGCTTTAATAAGTTTAAACCCTGAAAGGCTGCTCTTTCTATCAATTCCGGATTTTGTATACCAGCAATATAGAAACCATCTTCCCGGGATAAACCAGAAATATTTAAATGAGACCCGGCCCATTCTTCTAATACATTTATAGTCGCATGTTCAATAGCATGATTTCTTCTTAAATTTTGACTGCGGGCGATCTTCCAGATTTGGATAGGAACCGTAATCAAATTAATAAAAGAATAAATGGTAAAACCGTAAGGTAAAAAAATCAGAGTAATAATAAAAAAGAAGAATAAGGGCATTAAAAATAGATACATTAATAATAGAAAAATCAATTTTAGTAGCCTTCCTTTATATTAATATTTCAATCTTCTTACCAAAAATCATTTCCATAATAATAGTTATCTCAAAAGCTGTCAACCCAAAAAGGGAAAGTTAGTTTTCCATTTAAAATTAAGATTGCTCTAAAACTGCCCAAAAGATGGAAATAGAGATAGATATCAGGTAAAATAATATTGTCGAAATATCAAAAAAAGGGGAATTGATATTGCTTAAGTCCCATTTCCTGCTGAATAGTTAATAGTTGCTTCTGTAAGTTTTTATTAATAGGTGCACCTTTATCTTTTCTCTCCAGCCAGGTTATGTACTCTTTTTCACCTGCCGTATAGATTCTTTCTGCACCAGGAGCTTTCTGAGAAGCGCGAAGGGTCCTTAGAATATCTCCAGTAGTTTTTTTAAATGAGGCTAAGTCAATAAAGGAGGAAATATTAATAGCCATAAAAAAATGTCCTAAATTAATGGGAACTTCCCTACCATTCTCTAAACCAGAGAGCATCTTTAAAAATTTACTCCCTGTTAAGGCTGCTGAAAGTATCTCTACCACTGTGGCATATCCATATCCTTTATAGCCAGCAGTTTCTTCCCCAATTCCTCCCAGGGGGACCAGGGCTGCCCTTCCCTTTTGAAAATCCTCCAGTATTTGATGGGGATTGGTTTTCGTCTTTCCATCTATACCAATAACCCATCCTGCCGGTATTTCTTGCTCCGCCCTTTCGTATAACTCAATCTTCCCCCTCTGTACTATAGAAGTGGCACAATCCAGGCAAAAGGGAAAATCTTCATCAGTAGGCAGAGCAAAGGTGAGGGGATTTGTTCCCAGCATATTTTCTACTCCAAAAGTAGGGGCAATGGCAGGTCGAGCATTGGTACCGGTAATACCTATCATCCCTGCCTCAGCTGCCATTAAGGCATAATAACCGGCAATTCCATAATGGGTAGAATTTTTAGCTACTACCATTCCCATGCCATATGCACGCGCTTTTTGAATAGCTATTTGCATTGCTCTTTTGGCAATAACCGGTCCCATGCCATTATGACCGTCTACCACAGCAGTAGTAGGACCTTCCTTGGTAACCTCAAATTGAGTTTTTGGAGATTGAATACCCATTTTTAATCGATCATAGTAGATAGTTTTCAAACGGCCAATCCCATGCGAATCAATGCCTCGTTTATCGGCAGTTATTAAAACGTCAGCACATATTCGAGCCTCTTCTTCTGGCACTCCAACAGCCCGAAAAGTATCAACCATAAAATTTTCCAGAGTATCAAAATCTACCCAGACTGTATTCTCACCCATAGTATGTTCCTTCCTTATTTTTTAGCATATAGAAAATCTAAAATCACTATAGCAAAATGAGAAGAAGTTTGCAATGCAAACTGTATCGCGTATCGAGCGGAAATACCTTTAATACAGTCTACCGGTCACCCGGTTTGCCGGTCTGCCGGTCAAAATAGTGAATAGTATCCAGTATCGGGTATCGAGTATTAAATATAAAGAAACGAGGTGCAAGGAAGATAGTATCTAGTAGTTAGTAGTCAGTAGTTAGTTTAATACAAAAAATATGGGTACGACTTCAGGGCATGAGTAACAAAAAACTTCAAGACATAGGTAACACATTTTAAGATTGGGAAAGTGAAATAATCTATAGTAATTAATGTAATGGCGGAAACTAAAACATTGGAAGAATGGGTATAAAAATACTTTTTTTAATTTGGAATATCTTTAATTCATATCAAGGTGAATTAAAAGAGCTTTTTTTACTTCCTCCATTATTTCCGGAGATACAGCACACAGAACATCTAAAAGTCTTTTTTTGTCTACTGTTCTTATTTGATTGCACTTAACTTTGGAATCATTTTTTAGGTTTATTTCCTTTTTAGAGAGAAAAACCTCAAAAGGGTATATCTTTAAAACATTTGAAGTGATAGGAAGAACTGTTATTGTTTCAGAGTATAAGTTATTACTATTATTGGAAATAACTAAGGCAGGCCTGGTTTTTCCAATTTCATACCCCTTAACAGGCTCTAAAGATACAATCCATATCTCACCTCTTTTTGGAAAATCCATCTTATTTCCAACCTTCTAAAGTAATATCTTCCCATTCATCATTTATCTCTTTATCTTCTTTAGAGGTTGTTTTATATCCTTCTATGAGAAGTTTATCCAATCTTTCTTTCTTTATCCGGTCAATTTTTTCTTTTATAGCTTCAGAAATAAATGCACTTTTATTAGAAATATCTTTTATTTCTTTATTGATATCATTTGGTATTGTAATATTTAATCTCTTCAAGTGTACCACCTCCTGCATTCATTATACAGTAAATAATACTCATGTCAAATTTTAAAAAACAGAAAATACTATAATTATAATCATTATTTTTGTTAAATATAACTTGTGGTTTATTTGATAAAAATAACCCCACTGGTAATAATACCAGTGGGGTATTGTTAGTTAATTTTAGCATCAATCAAATAAGGAACCGTTGTACTAGCTCAATAACTCGGTAACTTTTCCCAGCTTCTCATAAATCGATTTATTATAAGGTAAAAACTTATGGGTTTAACACTACAGTGTGGGAAACCTATTTCTTTGCCGTGGCTGAACCTGGTATACAAGTCATAGCGGTAACATCAGTTTCAGCTGTCAGCAGTTCGTTAGCGCACAGTATTTGAATATCTTCATAGGTACTTGCTACTTGGGACTGACAGCATGGTAGCCATTTCCTTGGCAGAAGAAGCAGCCCGGAAGATCGGTGTGCTGGTTGCACCACCTGTTTGGACAGGCTGGTCACCACTTCATATGGCATTGCCAGGTACTATTACTATCCGAACTGAAATACTTATTGAATTATTATTTGTCATAATAAAATCTCTAAGCCAGCATGGGTTTAAAAAATCTGTCCTGCTTAACGAACATAGAATTGTAAATGTAGTATGGATGCAGATTGCAGCACAGAGAGCCCAGGAAGAATTCAAGGTTAAAACAGTTATCTTTGATCCTTACTATATGAGCAAAGAGATTGCCAAAGAGTTAAATTTTGGACCGGTTGGACATGCCGAAGAAACAGAAGGTTCACATATGCTTTATATACATCCGGAATTATCAGATTTAAGCAAGGCAAATGATTACTCACCTGAAGGAGATGTAATATAATCTTAATAGAATTTTAAAGCAATTCATTTTAAAAAGCAAGAAATATTTAACTTATATTTGTAATGTACAAGATATTATAGGAAAAATAGGAAGCAACGGCATTCAAATATAATAATCAACCTGTTAAGATAGCTATCCCCCTGGACATATAAAGGAATTCTTCTATTGGTTTTCATTCTTAATTATTTTCTATATCAATTTTTTAAAATTTTTTAATAATTTAATAAACAATAAAGAATATTTAATTAAAGTAGTAACTCTTATCTATACATCTGAAAAAATATTATAAATACCCCACCAGTTCCCATCAAATATCATCTCGGCAGGGTATTTATAATATTACCGGTTTGACTTATAATTCAGGACTATTCTATTTCAATCTCTTCAAAGATATATACTTCTGAAGCCTGTTCTATAGCCTTGGCATCAGAGCAACCAAATTCATAAGTACTATTATCAAATGTTAAATAATACTCACCACTATTAGAGCTAAAAGCATAGAAATTTGTTCCTTCAATATCACAAGGACGCGATGATTCAAGGTTATAGAAATCAATAGTGCCACTACCACTTGCGGTTCCGGTTTGAGTATCGACCTTGCCTCCATAGAGATAATAGGTACTATTGCTCAAGTTATATCTTTCACCATTTTCTGAAGCAGTCCAAACAAGATCAGAATTATCTGGGTCTACAATGATGTTTGTTCCTTCCAAACCATAAGCAACACCGTCAATTACTTCAATACTCTCAGAAAGAACATGATAATTATATTCAGCTGGGGCATTAAATTTGACAGCATAGTAATCTGTTTCATCCTTTGCGGCAATAATATAATTCTTACCATCGGTAAATGAGCTTACCTGCTGGTATATTGTGCCAGTCAGCAAACCGGATGTTTCAGAAGAAAAACTTGAACCAAGCATCCTTCCATTAATATCATATACCTGTCCAACTAATTCCCTTCCTGCCACAGTTAATAAACAGTAGTTCGGATCACTGCTATCCCGAGGTGAACCTCCACAGGTTTGGATATAATGAATATCATTCACTGTATTAACCTCATAAGTATGGTCATGACCATAGAAAACCATGTCTACACCATACTGTTCGAACAATGGTACCAGTTTTGTCTGCAGTGCTGAGCTGCCACCATGGGAACCGCTGCTATAAACCGGATGATGAAAAGAAACTATGATAAAATCAGCAGAGGAATTTTCTTGTAAATCTGCCTCAAACCATGTTTTTTGGGTATCACCGATATCTCCAGTTAGAACCATCCCCCCACTGCCAGAATCATTCGTATCCAGAACAATGAGATGAACCGTATAACCACCCAGGTTAATATCGTCAGAATAGTAATTATAATATCTGCCGTCCCAATTAGTAGATCCATCATGATTTCCTCTTGCAGTATATAGTAAGTTATAATCATCAACTAGATTGTTAAAGGTGTTCCACTCAGTGGTGCTGTCATAATTCACCAAATCTCCTGAAATCAGTACAGTATGCGGATTTATTGTTAAAACATGGGCAACAGTCGCAGGATGATTACTACTATTTTGAGGATCAGAATATATGACAATTGCATCAGACAAAGTCCCAGGTCCTCCCCCAGTCAGCCACTTGGCTTGTAGCTCTGATTCTATTGTCTGCCGTTCAGGATCTGAGAGAACGCTATCATAAATTCTTATTTCAGCAATATCACCTGACCAGTATCTTGAAGTGCCAGCACCATCACGACCAATTGCTGTATTACCCCATTCAATATTTTCATTTGTGTTAAAGGTATTTGCCAATACGCTATTTACAAAAGTCCGCATTGTAGAAGAGTCATAATCAAAAGTAAGAACATATGGCCCTGATTCATTAGTAAAAGTGCAGCTTGTTTTGTAATCAGTTATTCGGGCAACAATGGAATCATTTTGAGAGCTAATACTGATAGATACTTCATTATCTGAATTATAATTACCCATAACTACCTGAGTGCCACCATCCATATCATCGTTTTTTAAAACGAGGAACATAGTAATGGAATCAGTAATTAGAGAACCATCCAGTAGATTCCAGTTCAAATTCAAGTAGTCATTTTCACCGTCAAAGCGAACTACAGGATTACCATTGAGTCCATCGGAAATATAAGCAGGTCGGTTGCTGCTGGATGTTTGGCTAACTTCATTATTAAAACTACTAAGATCTGCCCAAATACCTGTATCTGAATTATAATGGTTAGCATCAAGATGGAGGATTAGATCTCCAGAAGGCTGTGTCCCCCCGCTAAGCCACTTTGTTTGCAATTCTGACTCGACTGCTGCTCGATCCGTATCATCAAGGGCATAATTGTAAATCCTGATTTCAGCTATATCCCCTTCCCAGAACCAATCCTGGATGTTGCTGCTCAATGTTCCTCCATTCTTTCCAATAGTAGTAGTTCCCCAATCAATGTTTTCTGTTAAATTATCTGATTCGCTTTCAACTCCATTAACATAAGTAGTATGTGAAGTTGGAGTAACTTTGTAAGTAGCTACATATGGCTCGGTACTGTTACTGATATCAATCCTGTTGTCTCTACTGGAAACAGTAGCCGTCAGAGCGTTTTGATTATAACTCACATGGAAACAAACATCGCCTGATTCATTATAATTACCCATTAAGGTTTGAGAATTGTCCATGTTGTTACTCTTCATGACCATAATAATTGTAATTGAATCAGTAGTAAGAGAACCATCCGAAAAATTCCATCCTAAATCCAGATAGTCATCTTCTCCATCAAAACGTACTACTGGATTACCGTTTAGACCGTTTGCAATGAGAGAGGGTTGGTTAGCAGCAGTATTTTGAGATACTATATTACCGGTACCGCTTATATCCGGCCAATTACCTGTGCTATAATCATTGGCATCAAGATGGAGGATTAGCCCTATTGGCGGAGTTATGCTTTCTTCTTCAAACTCAACTTCTACCTCTATATCACTGCTTAGTGAATTCACTGTATAGGTTAATTCTGTGGAGCCAACTGGGTTATTATTTAATTTCCATCCTTTGACCTGGTAGCCTGAATCCGGGCTTGCTGTAAAAACGACTGACTTTCCTTTTTCAATCTCATCACCGCTGCTAATATCAACATCATCAACCTTTGCACTTAAACTTCCCTTTTCAGGATCAGGAAAAGTTACAGTGAATTTTTCTATAGCTGTCTTTGGAAATACTGCGGTAACTACACCTGAATTAGCATCGTTGGATACCGGGTCTGCACCGGCAACAGTAAAGAAATTTGCTGCTACACCGTTAAAGGTGAAACCTGACTTAGCCGCCAGAGTAATGGTAGCAGTATATGGGGTATCATATTCAAAAGGACTATTATTTGGAGACCAGTCTACGGTTCCTGTGTATTGTGCGGTCTCGGTAATAGCAGTTACCGGGGTCGCACCAGCTACCGGGGGTGTGACACCTGATATTTCCTCGATATCTACGGTAGAAACTGTTGCTATCATGGTAAACTCTACAGTTTTGGCTGATCCGTCTACCTCAAAGTTGCCATTAAAGTCATCATAGCCTGTAAGGCTGGCAGTAAACCAGTAGCTGCCATTAGATAAGTTTGCAGTAGCTATGCCACTGCTATTCGTGGTTAATACATTGCCTACTGACACGGTGCGAGCTGCATCAGAATAGAGTTGAATGGAAACACCAGTTAATTCATTTTTTTCTTTAAAAGAAACAGCATATTCTGTTTCTACCATTGTAAACTCAACAGTTTTATCAATTCCTTCTACCTTAAAATCTTTTTTATAATCTTTATAACCTATGAGTTTAGCGATAAACCAGTAGTTACCATCAGGAAGATCTTTATTTGCTTCCCCATTATTATTGGTAGTAATTGGATCTCCTACTTTATCAGCTTCTTGGCAAGCCTCACTATTATATATCTGTATTGAAACATCTTTACATTTATTTGTTTCCTTAAATGTTACGGTATATTCTAATGGTTCTGTCTTTGGAAATACTGCTGTTACTATTCCTGAACCAGCAGAATTCGATACACTTTCAGCTCCTTCTACTTTAAAAAAGTTTGCCGGTATTCCCTTGAAAGTAAAGCCTTCTGTAGGTGTTAGAGTTATTGTGGCAGTATAAACTGTATTTCCCTGAAATGGATTATGATTAGGCTCCCAACTAACAGTTCCAGTGTATTGTTCAGTTGACTTAGAAAGTCTTGCTATGGTTGACTTTGAAATGTTTCCGCTAATTAATGTTACTGGAGTTTCTCCGGTAACCGGTGCCTTAATACCAGATATATCTGCTACACTAATAGTTGTTTCTGTAACTGGCGTGGTTCCTCCGCCTGTCCCGCCACCAGGTGAAGGAGTTGCTCCAGGAGAGGTACCGCAACAATTTTGCAATACATCACAAACAAGGGCTACAAGTTCATCATAAGTTTTATTATTTTCAATTACTACAAGATCCACCTGGTCTATAGCTTCGGCGATTGTTTTAACTTTTTTATAAATAGCAGAATACTTATTGAAGCAGGGATACCATTCATTATAACAGCCATTAAAATATTCCGCAATTAGAGCTAATGAAGTAGAACTACAATCAGGTGTACCTGCATCTAGAGCCTGTCCAAAAACTTTTTCTACAACATCCTTTATGAGATATTTATTACTTGAAGGACAATAAGCAGTAATGATATACATACCAGGTTTTACATTCTGGAATGTATAATTCCCGGATTCATCACTTTCGGTAGTATCTAACACTTTTTTACAATTATTGGAACTCTTAAGTTCTATTATTGCTCCTGGAATAACAGACCAGAATTCGGTTTCATCATTAGATTTTTCTGTTTCGCTTCCTTTTTCTATAGGAACACAACATATCAATGGCATTTTAATCTGCCCACTGATTGCAGTAGCATCTTCTTCGGTAGTTCCAGGTGAAGGAGCTGGTGCAATGGGTATTATGCCGGTACAACTTGTTAGAAAAAATAAGAGCAAGCCGAATAAAAAAATAGGCAAAGCTAATTGTGAAGTTTTCATTATTCTAATTCTCCTTTTCATTATTTATATTTATTTCCTGTATTTTTTTGCCAGTAATACTAAGAAAGCAAAAACCCCAGAGGCAATCCTATGGGGTAAATATAAATAACAAAAAGTCGGTAGTTTGGCAATCATAGTCTGTAGCAGAAATTATATTTTATGAAAAAATGAGGCTGGATTTTCAGTACAAACCTTAGACCCAAAACTTTGCGTCCTGCCCTTTCGGGCAGTTTACCTTTTTCAACTTTTTATTTCTGTTTCGATAGGCATCACTTTCTTTTTAATCTTATATATTTAAATTTATAAATGTCAATCACAATTTAACAACCGATTATTCCTGATTTATAATATATTATTCCCTAAATTAAGACTTTTTAGACAAAATATTTTCAAAAATATAATATACAGAATAAATACTTATAAATTATATAAATATAACATAACAGCTGGTCCGCTTTGGCTTCTGAGAGGCACTAAATAATATAGTCTGTACTTACTTTTTCCTTTTAATTATAAATTAATAAAATCATACACTATAGAATGACACCTCACCGAGAAAACTCAGCAAGGTGTCATTCTTACATTTTCCTTCTACCAATAACATTAACCAGTATCTGTTTATGTTTTAGAAAGATGTGCAATGGTCTATTCTGGTAACCTCAATCATAATATTCTGTTCGTGAGAAGGCGGACACTTATATAAACTAACATAATAATCAATCGGATTGAAGGTAAGCAGAACAACATATTTCTCACCTACAGCCGGACAGAAATCAGTATGATGTTTGGCTGCATTTATAAGGGTTTCTATCTTAGCTCTTGAATAACTAGAACTTGGATCAAGTCCATAAGCGTAACCATGGACATCTTCCACATTATGATGGATGAAGTACCAGATAGCATACTGAACTTCCATTCTGTTATAATCACTTCTATTATTCACAATCCAATTAATATTTGGCCAGTAAGTATCCAACTCTAAAGTACAATAAGCATATAATATATCACCATTTATAGGAAATCCTTCTTCGGTTTCATCAGCACACCATCCATAATACTTATTGTCTTCTAGAATATCACCACCAGCATCACTGAAATACACCTTGAGATATCTACTGTAAGAAGTTTCACTACTAGAAACAGTCAATTGAGCCGGCAAGTTCCCGCAGGCACTGTGAATTGTTACCTCTAAGGTATCAGAATCACTATTATCACAGCTATCAGTGACAGTCAAAATAACTGTATAGGTTCCAGCAGAGAATGAATGACTTGGATTTTGGTCGTAAGAATCAAAAACTCCATCATTATTAAAATCCCATTTATAAGTCAGATTCGTCCCGGAGGAGCCAGAACCATCGAAAGATACTTCCACTTCGGAAGCACAAGCCAGCTGAATGCACTGATCTGCACCCGCATCGGCAGTGGGAGGATCTGCTTCTGTAATAACCACTTTTACTGAATCGGTAACACTGCTACAATCATCGGTAACCCTTAAGGTTGC
>LDZT01012809.1_pt1 | contig 10522 bp, 10 predicted proteins | sample 615521 | NCBI WGS metagenome assembly LDZT01 (sample SAMN03408292, study PRJNA278302) | terrestrial metagenome | isolation source: oil reservoir sample SB1 | place: USA: Alaska, North Slope, Schrader Bluff formation | collected 2011-09
ATCTTCAGCATTGCCACTACCCTCAAGCGCGTGCTTGAAGGTTAGCAGGTGGGCACTTTTAGCCCGCCGAAAGTGAGCACTTTTACACCGCCAGTTACACAAGAGGAATGCTTGGACCTGATTGTCGAGTCCTTGACCATCCGGGAGACCGAAGCAGGAGAGGGGTGATCGATGCCCAGATAGGCAACGATCCCCTAAACCTTCCTCGTCGAGACACCTTGGAGGTAGGATTCGGCGATTGCATTCACCAGATCTTTCTTCACTTGGGCAGAACCTCTAAAGACTTGGGTTTCAAAGGGAACTCCCGGAGTTGTGGTTTCCGGAGGATGGGTTTCCTCATACTGGGTTTTGAGGGATCGGTCCTTGTTGTTGTTTCGATGCGCCTTCCGCGCATCGGTGCGCTTATATGGATCGGCTCCCGCTTGCTGGAGCGCCTCTTGGAGCATCATTTGGTTGAGGAACTAGGTGATGAGAGTTTTCATACCACTCTCTTGGTTGGAGTGAGAATCTGCGATAAACGCTAAGGTATCCATGGCCCGGTTCCTCCTTTCTGCAGATATAGGTTGGATTCAGGGCCAATTTACTTTTACAGAAGTTTCGTTACGCTATCGAAACCATGATGAGGGGAGGAAAGTTTAGCGAAGTACTGCGTTTGCACTCTGCACGATTTCTGGAGAAATATAGTATCAAGTCGATGATATACTGAAACCATCTCGAATGATACGAGAAGGGGGTGTATCAGGCGATCTCGCTCGACCCTCTCCAATCTGGGTGTGATATCAAATTACAATAAACTGGAAATACCGGAGGTACCCAAAGCGAGGGGATTGATCAGTCTGATCCGAAGGATTACAGGGGAGGTTCAACGTAATGGAGCAGGCCTTCAGGTAGATTGAGACATTCAGAAAGATCGTTCCACAATACAGCGATATGAGTAATTATTTTGAGACTGATTTCTTTGATGCGCATCATGATCTGAGAAAGTATTGGGATGACCTTGATGCTAGTTACGTTTTTTACGATAAAGCGTAAGCATCTCATATGCTGTAAGGTGCCCAATTCGATTAATCAAATGGATGGGATTCGGCCCTATAGCCATACGAATGATCGAATCCAATACTTTATAGTATTTAGAGGGGATTGAGATAGCTGATCTCTCTATTACATAAAAGAAATACTTTTCCATAGTCCTTGAGAACTGTGGTTCTGGATATTTTTTTTCTCTCCTGTTTGCTCGGATTAGTTTTTGGAACCATGCTTCTGCATCATTGAATAAGAAGGAGAAATCAAGCTTACAGTCGCATACTGCTGTGTGTAATTTTTCTTCGTATATTGTGGGATATATTCCAAGATCTTGGAGAAATTTTTGACGGACATTTTTTCGGACAGCCTCCTTTGCAAATGTTTGGTTATCTGAGTTGCTTCCGTGTATTCGTCTTTTAACTAGAACAACGGGAAGGTTTTTTAATTTGGTAATTTTCATAAGCCTACTCCACAATTCATAGTCTTGCGCATAGCGTAAATCTTCGTTGTATCCATTAATTTCTTTTAGAATATCCGTCCGGATGACAACAGACGGGTGTGCAATCGCATATCCAAAGAATAACTGTGAAATAATCTCTTCGTGTGATACAGGCAGTTTGTCAACATATGATTTATCCCCAAAGTTTCGTATCCATGATCCGCACAATCCGAAATCTTTATTTCGCTCTAAGAAGGAAATCTGCTTCTCTAATCTTGCAGGTAAGGATACATCATCAGCATCCATGCGGCAGATATACTCCCCTTTAGCCAATGCTAGTCCTCGGTTAAGGGACTTTGCCAACCCAATGTTTTGTTCATTTGTGACAACTTTAATTCTTGGATCCTTATATTCGCATAAAATCTCTAAGGTTTTGTCGACAGATGCGTCATTGATAGTTAAAAATTCAAAGTCCTGATATGTTTGGTTTAAAATACTATTGATCGATTCGTTTAGGTACTTTTCTCCATTATATACAGCCATAAGCACTGTTACTTTTGGTATTGAGGCCATTGTTCCGCCCTTCATACAACTAACCAGCTCGATGGGAATCGGTCCGCATAACTATACGATTTCGTATTGTACCACTTCTTTGGTGCAATAACTAATTGTCCCGCGTTTCCCCCAAGCCATGCCCCCCACCAACTGAAGGAACTGTTTGCAATAATGTGATGCTTACAGTTGCACATTAATCGTAGATCTTCGTAATCTTTATCAGCAGTATTGTGACTGATAAAATGAAGGGGCAAGTCTGTTTTTAGATTATTCCTCGCCCATTGCATATCATCTGAAAATACGAAAATTTCAGGATCGTTTAACTTTTCCTCTATTAAGGTCAGTGCTGTCACATAGTAATCTATTCCAAGCACACCGTGAATCGCTAGAGTTTTAGGATTTGAAACGTAGTCGCCTCGACGTATATGCAAGCTGACAGAGTTTGTATCCCTTATTTGTGATAAAGCACTCTCATTTATTGCATCAGGTTTCTGTTTGAAAGTAAAGTCACTTCGGATAACATCAGAAAAGTCTTTAAAGTATTTCTCACTCTGCCAATAGCCTTCAAGATAGGTATTTCCTGTAGTCTTTAAAACATCAGGGTCAAAATCAGAATTATGTTCTTTGATAAAACCGCGTTTGTACCTCGGCAACGTTTTTTGGCGTATTTTTTCAATTAAGTGCCATAACGAGCGGGAATTATCTGCCTTGAGGTTCTTGATTTCATCTTTCGTCGCAAAGTCTTGAACGATATTGAAGCAACTAAGACGATATGAGCGGAGTCTATAACCATCGAAAGAGGAAATATCTAATTTCAGGTCTGTGTTATGCTTGCAAGCGATACTTCGTCCAACCGCGTATTGAAACATCTGGTTGCCAAGGCCACCAATGATCTTAACGATGATCATAAATCAACTCTCTAATTTTCCCCATGAGGTCGATTATTCACTAACATTCATTTTTCTTGTGATGGTTGTACTACCATAACTTATGTGCTTTGACTTTTTGTGTGGCGTTTTTCACGTACTTGGTATCTGGTATCCAGTCTGGTTATTACTTGTTTAAACGCGTAATCGACGCCAAACCGGTCATTAAACAGATTTTGTGCGTTTTCACTATATTCCCCATAGTTGTCTGAGATAACCACGACAGCGCGTCCAATATCTTTTATATTATCGATAATAATCCCACATTTATATTCAGACAGTAAGTTCCCAATACCTGATGATAGGTTTGTGATAACCGGAAGTCCTGCATTTAAATAGTATGCAATTTTTCCTGATGATAAGCCCAGCGTCTCTAGATTTTTCTGTGTTAAAGGCGATCTGTGATCTTGGAAATAGAGAGCTATCCCAATGTCAGCCCCACTTATCAGTTGTCTATACTCATCAGAGTGTACAGGGTTTGATGAAATGAATATGCGGTTTTTTAATGAGGGATCTTGCTCTAGTCTCCTTAAGGGTAATAGTTTCTCATCCTCCTCAGAGAATTCATCAATATTATATCGTGTATGAATAACAAAAACCCAGTCCTCTGGCCAATATTGTATTGAATCAATAATCTTATCTAAACCTGTCCAGTCTCCAAGGCTTCCAGTATAAAGGACAACCTTTGTTCTTTTAGAGAGATTGAACCGTTTGTGCCAGTAATAATTTGAATTTCTTTGTGCAAGACCTAAAGGTGCATTTGGAACTAGAACGATTTTATCTAAAGGAATATTATTCTCAATTGAAAGAAGGGTTGCCCGCTCTGCATCCTGAGTGATAGCGAATTCAATCTTGTTACACAACTCCTGCTCTTTCATCTTGATTTTTTGATATGTTAAATCTTTAATTTCATCAGAAAATAATAGTTCTAGGGAATAATATACTAAAGGAATATCTACACTTTTTACTAAATTATTTGCCTTAATTAGGCCCCATGGATCAACACCAATAAAGCAAGCATAGGGTTTGTAATAATTTGAAAAACCAATATATATAGGTATAAAACTATTTTTTATGAGGAAAAATGCTGAATTAATCTTATTAAGAGAAAGTAAGATGAACCTGTATATTCCTCTCTCACTTTTTGTTCTACAAATCCTAGACAATTTTGCAATCGTCGGGATACTTGAGCAATACACATCAGAATGTGTATATATTATCTTGACATCTCTATGTTTAATTTGGGGAGTTATATGTTTGGCATCACGGCCAGTGAAAATATTAACTTTATATCCATTCTTCATGAGCAAAATTACAGCATTCATTATACTTGGAATTGAGTCAATATTTGCTCCGGGATGCACGATACCTACACGCTTGACAGTTTTACTATCTAATAATCGGTCGTTTTTTTTAAACCAAGTCCGCATGGCTACACTCCCTTAGCGATAACAAGTGTATTCCATGTCGTTTCATTTAACTCCCCATTATAACTTGGAAAAGGACCCATGTGAATTAGCTGAAAACCTGAACTCTGTAAAAAGAATGCCAATTCCTGGGGGAAGAAGAACCTAACTTCATGCTCTTCAAAGGTTTCATCAAGAAGCTGCTTTTTCTCAATCTTGTATACTTTAAAACGTACTCTGCACACATGGCGAAATGTGTCCAGTATTCCCGATGATAATCGGATTATTTTTGATTCTTCTATGTCTATGATCTTTATTTTTTCACTTGGCTTTTGGATGAGTACAGCTGGGCCATACCATACGTCAAAAATGAGTAATCCACCTTTTTTAATCTGCGTTCTTATATTCCTCAGTGTCTGAATCACATCTTCGTTTTTTATCTGGTATCCCAAGACCGCAAACATAACCAGAGCAGCATCAAACGTTTCTCCTAAATTAATTGTCTTAATATCCCCGTGGTGAAAAGAAACAGATACATTCTGTGCTTCTGCTTTTGTTTGCGCAATTTCCAACATCATTCTTGATCGGTCAACGCCGGCGACCCTGTATCCTTGTGCAGCCAGCCGGATCGAATGACTGGCGGTTCCGCACCCTAGATCAAGAATTGATTTAATTGGTCCTTCCCCATAGGTTTCGAGGATAGATTTTATGACATCACATTCCTCGTCATAGTCCTTCTCATGATATAGGGCGTCGTAGACATCTGCATATAGTGGTCCGAACACTTCATCCATATTCAAAGAGCCTCCTTGACGGCAGAGGCTACCTGCAATATCTGTTCGCTCGTCATCGTCAATCCGCTTGGCAGGTATAGTCCCTGCCGTGCGATCCTCTCCGCTATTGGATAATGTTCATTGAGAAACAGGCCCATATTATGAAACACCGGCTGTTCATGGAGTCCTAGGAAGAATGGACGAGTGCTGATGCCCCACGTCGCAAGGCGTTCTGCCACCTGCTCCGCGGTGATCTCGATATCTTCCGATAATTCAATGGCATACATCCAGTACACATTCTTTGCCCACTCTTTCTCGATGGGTGTTTTGATGCCTTGAACTCCCTTCAGTTCCTGTGCATACTTTTGTGCATTCTCTCTTTTTATCTTGATGAATCGATCGATCTGTTCCAACTGAGCTACGCCGACGGCAGCTTGGAGGTTGGTCATACGGAAATTCTCTCCCATCTCTGTATGGTAAAAGCGCTTCGTTTTCTTGAAGCAGAGGTTTCGATATGCCCGAGCACGCTCGGCTGTCTCTTCATCGCTCGTGACGACCATCCCCCCCTCCCCAGTGGTGATGATCTTGTTAGCGTAGAAACTGAAACTTCCTACATTACCGATGCTGCCGGCTTTCCTCCCTTTGTATAACGCACCGTGGACTTCTGCGGCGTCCTCGATGACCTTTAGGTCGTATTTCTCTGCCAGCTCCATGACCGGATCCATGTCCACCGGATGACCGTAGATATGCACCGGCATGATGGCCTTTGTCCTGTCGGTGATCTTTCCCTCGATCTGGGTGACGTCCATGTTCCAGGTTTCCGGTTCGGAATCGACGAGAACTGGAGTTGCACCAAGGCGGAGGGCGGCAGATGCGCAGGAGATGATGGTGAAGGTGGGCATAATCACCTCATCGCCCTTAGTTATGCCCGCGGCGAAAAGGGCGGTCTCGAGAGCGACTGTGCCGTTGCAGACCGCGATCCCGTACTTGGAGCCAAGGTATGAACTGAATTTTTCTTCGAACTCTTTTACGAACGGGCCTTCTGAAGATATCCACCCTTCATCGATGCACTGATTTAGGTACTTCTTTTCATTTCCGTCGAATAGTGGTTCATTGACTGGTATCATGGCTTTTCCCCGTTAAATCTGGTTTTGTCCTGGTCGCCACAGTAGGGGCCTTGTTTGACTTCTATCATCTCGGTTTCCTCCAGAAATTCAAAACCATGCCCCCCGGATGCCAGCAGGATGACATCGCCGGTGGTGAGTTCGCGACTGGTGAGGTACTGCTGATCTTCAGTATAGAAGTTGACCTTCACCCGCCCGCGCTTTACGAATAAAGTCTCCTGTGTATACTTTATCTCCCGGAGATGGAGGATATGGACATGCTCCTGGATGGTATCGCCTTTGTTATGCTTCATGTACCCCAATTGTTGCGAAAAGTCGCCGGGGGTGAAAAAGGCGATGCTGTCCTTTGTATAGTTGTGATAAACGACGATGGCGAGGCACTCGCCGTTACATTGTATTTTTTCTACCGGATCCATATCTGCGCTCCCACAAGAACTCCATGCCAATGCCGTCTACTAAAACGATTTCCGCAGTAACATTTGTTAGTATTCCTCAAATAAATACATATCATATGTGTTCGGCGATGGTTTGCAGGCATTATGTGGTATTTGATTGGATATGTGGTTATCTGATCCGGATATGCACATCCCTTTAGTTTAATGAGAGTCATGAATGTGCGATATTTTGCCCCTCAATCACCTTTGTTTTCCCGTGGAACTAAGAGCGTCTCAGATTTTGAGGTATTATTATTGAATCTCTCCGTTTTTACCGAAATAATTGTCCTTCAATATCCATACAAACAACTTTTTGTCTTTTAAAACTTCTTGCTGGTGATAGTAATATCCTTTCAGCCAGCCTGAACGATAGCAGTCATGAGGTCGTATGCTGGTATTAATATGGCCTTTCACTAGCATTTTGAGTTTGTGAATATGATCGGCCATCGATGTTCTTATTGCCGTTTTTGGGTCCACTTTGCGATTCTGCCGTATGGATGTGTAGGAATCAGATATTCCCTGTATGTATCCCCTTTTGTGAATATAGTCAGGCGTCATCCTTTTTGTCGGCACGAAATGGTACACCGATGCTTTCGGGTTGAAAATTGTTTTATAACCTGCATCCAATATCCCTCTGGATACTGCTGACTCTCCATCGCCCCGATATCGCAGGAACTCATCGGGCATGCCGTCCGGGTGAAAGCCTCCGACCTTGAGAAGAATCTCTTTGCGGATGGAAAAGTTGCAACCCCAGACATAGTAGGGGGAGATCTCCTGGATGGTGTTTCCGAAATCTAAGATGCTATACATGCCGTTTGCCCTGCCAAATGGCGCATTATCCCACAGTAACTCGGTCCAGGGCGGAGGAGGGGCCTCATAGCGTGGCAGATTATTTCCACCGACGAGCGCAACAGAGGAGTCTTCAAACGACTCTACTATCCCTTCCAGCCAGGTAGGGAATGCCTCGATATCATCGTCGGCATACACGAGTATATCGCCGCGAGCGATCTCCAGTCCGACATGCCTGCCGACATGGAGACCGGGGCTTGGCTCATAAGCATAGATGAGGTGCAGCAGTTTTGCTTTGTAGAATTCTACAACGTCTTTGGTTCCATCTGTTGAACCGTTGTCGATGATGATAACCTCGAAATCATCTTGAGGATAGGTTTGCGCAATCAGTGATTGGATTGCCTTCTCAAGCGATGAGGAGCGGTTTCTTGTAGGGATGATTACGGAGAGGTACATTCACTGTCACCTAAGGTTTGGCGGTTCATCAGAGTCGTGCCCAGTAGAGGTTTGGAAGTCTTCCTTCACTTTTGGCGATTGGGGCGACATCTTCCATGACGACACGCTGAACACCCTCGGCCCAGCCAATATCATGCATAACTATGAGTGCATTCGGATTTAATTTTGGAAGCCAGAGATCTACATCTTTCTTTACACCTTGATATGAGTGATCACCATCTATAAATATGAAGTCAACTTTTTCATCAAAATTCTTGGCAATATCGTAACTCCATCCTCGAAGGGAGGAGATAACATCCCGATAATCTTTGGTATTATTAAGGAATGTGTTATAGGTATTTTTATTTCCTTCAGACATTGCATCATTCTGCCAGGTATCAATGCAATATAAATGGGATTTTCTCCCCGACTGCAGAATTCCTTCTGCAATGAAGCATGAAGATGATCCTAAGTAAGACCCGATTTCAATAAATGATCCGTCACATGAGCGTGCAAGAGAGACTAAAGTTAATTTTTCATCTGCTGTTAGATGAGAATAGATTTTTCCAATAGCACTGTACCTTGTTTTTAATTGGATTTGTCTGAATACATCGCTAATATGACTTTTCATAATCAGTTCCCCGTTTTAATTTCATAACCTGGTATTCTTTGAACATTGAAATTCTCACGAATCCCCAAATATGATCCTAAATATGCCAGAGAAAGCGTTCTGAACCACGTTGCAAACATACTACTTTCGTTATATCCTGAGTACATTTCCTCATGACCATAACAAAAGGGTTCATTTCGACGAAACACAAACCCTCCGTCACAATTCATATTGGTGAGGACCCAAGGAAGTGCTCGTTTCAAAGCAAGATCGATATCGGTCCTTCTGTAATTTGTGACACGCGAAAAACGGATTAGAGGGTCGATCGAGTCAATATCTTCACAGGCACTACTATTCAATGTGACACCTAACCCCCCTAATATGTTTTGTGTGCTCAGCAACAGATCTATCGCTTTTTCCTTGAATGGAATACTCCTTTGGTCATAAAAAAATAGAGGGTATATATGATACGCACCTTGGACAACCTGTGAGATGTGGTATGGGTTATCGGTAGGCAATTCTCCCCACATGCCCGTATCCGGGCAGATAGTTTCTTCAAGCCAGTCCATCATTGCTTGGAGTCCTACTCCTGCCCTTTCATTATGGAAAAAATCTCTTGAGTACTGGAGCAAGCAACCGTAGTTCATGACTTCGTTGCCCGTGAACGCAATTCTTTCTCCCCAATTTCGGGACTCCAGCCATTCAATGACATATGTTGGGTCATAGAACGGTTCAAGAAACAAAAAATCATACTTTGGCCTGAACCCAAGAGCGGAATAGGCAGTTATGAGATGGAGTGCCAGATGTCTGGCCCCCCACCAGTCTTCTGTGGTATAAATCTGGTTAACAAGGACGGGATCATAAAATAGGCCATCATCAGGAGACTGAAAGGAATCAAAGTATGATGCCCATTCGTGCTTTTCGTCTTGAGACAACATATTGTGATCATTATAGAGCGAGCGGATCATACAGGCATAGCAGGATGCGTAAATATTTGGTTTTGATGAAGAATGGCAATACCTGTACTCTGCGATGTGATCTCCGACTTTGTTTGAGGAAACGTAGTCCAGTGTTCTCTTCTTGATTTTGAAAAAATTATATGACACAGAATTAGATACGCCTTTTGCGTAAAATTCGAGCAGATCACGAGTTGATTGTAATTCATGGAGTTGTGATCGAGCAAGACGACTGAAAACAATCCGATCAATTTTTGAATAAACTTTGCCAAATATTTTCATCCTAATCACCCTAACTCCAGTTGTCAAGAGTATGGGTGATTTTCCAAGAGAAGTCCATACAAAACAATCCGTATTCTTTTGTTATTAACTGACCTGTCCCATAAAAATCTGAGCCCTCAACATTGAAAAACACCGAATCATCTATTTTGTCCAGATAAACCCCGGCAGTATGTATGGTAGATGAGATGAACAGACCCCATCTCCCTGGAGTAAGTAAGAGTCTATCAATTTCTAAAATCGCCCACTCCACGTTTCTTCTGGGTTTCTCAATAGTGGTGGCGGACATCCATGTGGAAGCACTTGATACCCGCTGATCATATTCAGATTTGAATCCAACTCCAACCTCTGATCCATCATGTTCGGATAAACCATCCACCAAAATTGATATTTTTAGAGGTTCTCCAGTTAAAAATGTCTCCCGTGGTACATTATCTGATCCGGTTAATACAACTTTTTTAATAATTACCTTTCCCATATTGTGTGGATTAAATCTCTCAGAAATGTCAAATATTCCACTATGTCCCATTTTGCTATTATTGTGCGGATTGGAGAGATAATGTCCGATTACGTCCGCTACTTTACCGTCTTTGGTAATAGTGCCTTGGTCTAATAAAAATGCCCGGTTACAAAGATTCTGGACCGCCGCCATATTATGACTCACAAACAGCACCGTCCTCCCCTCGCTCGCCACCTCTCCCATCTTCCCGAGGCACTTCTTCTGGAACTCCGCATCCCCCACCGCGAGCACCTCGTCCACCAGCAGGATCTCC
>LDZT01006192.1_pt1 | contig 10519 bp, 8 predicted proteins | sample 615521 | NCBI WGS metagenome assembly LDZT01 (sample SAMN03408292, study PRJNA278302) | terrestrial metagenome | isolation source: oil reservoir sample SB1 | place: USA: Alaska, North Slope, Schrader Bluff formation | collected 2011-09
GTCTTTTTCTGTCCGTGAAGAAACAACAATACTATTGATTATCAATATAATATAATTTAAAGATTCTGCGCATAACCTATGATTTATAGAGGAAAGATATTCGAAACTGACTTATCCCGTTCATTTTTTTCTATCAAAACAATTTCACTATTAGCAGGATTGAATATTTCATTTAAACTGTTATTTTGTTTCAATGCCTTGAATTCTTCTAACAAAAACTTTTTACTATATGAAATACAATGAATGGATGAGAATATATTAATCAAACCTTAAAATACAATAAATATGAAAAGAATAATAATGTTTAGTCTGTTGTTTTCTTTTTTGAGCATTTATGTTCAGGCACAGAATGATAACAAAGAAGAAAAAATTGTGATTAAGACCTCGGCTCAATGCGAGCAGTGTAAAGAGCGCATTGAAAAAGCTTTGGCATACGAAAGAGGCGTTAAGAAAGCGGAATTGAATCTTGAAACCAAGGAGGTCTCGGTATGGTACAAAGCGAGCAAGACCACGCCCGAAAAAATTCGCAAGGCCATCAGTTTAGTTGGGTATGATGCTGACGATGTAACTGCCGAACCAAAGGCATACAGTAAGTTACCTGCTTGCTGCAAGAAACCTGATGATCCTTTGCATGAAGAGCATAAGTGAAGATGAGGGGTTAATTTTGAAATATTTGGGGGGTGTCTCAAAAGGGCACTTTCTTTTTCAGATTAAGCAGCTGAATAAATGGTTAAATTTTGATTTGAGGTTACTCTGTTTTTAGTTTTTTGAAATGAGAGGAAAATAACAATAGCAATAAACGCATTCAACAACCATTTTTTGTCGTTTTGTTGATTTTCTTGCTCTTTTTCGGTTCGTTTGTTTATTCTGCGGTATAATTTTCCTATGTTGAATGCTGTGGCAAAGAGAGCAAAGTCGGCTTTGACTTTCTCCCCTCCAAAATGTCGGAATCGAATGTAGGCTTTATCGTATTTCGTTTGTCCGAAAACCGCCTCAGGTTCTATCGGTCGTTGGCTTCGGCGAAAGAGACCTTCGGGTGAGGTAAGCAGTTCTCTGACTTTCTGCTTGTGCCTGTTCAAACAAGTCGTAATTTTCGGCGGAAAATTATCGTTCCTTTAACAGTCCGGTAACCTTTTCGAATAGCGATTGGTCGTTCCGCAAAAGGGAGACCATATAGTGAAGCGGCAAAATGGTCGTTCTGCACAGGGCAAAGTGAGAATATTCCGGGAGCAAACAGATAAGAAACAAAAAAATAGTTATATTTGCTTACTTTTATTGTGATACAAATTTAAGAGGGTTAGGAAATTGCCGGACCAATAAACAAAACGAGCATCTACGATCCATGTCCAACGAAGTTGATATATTAGAAAACGAAATACGGAATAAATATCCGGAAGTATTGGAAATTCTTTTGAGAGACCATACCACACAAAAGAATATTTTTTGGGCTACTGATAATTACAGGGAGTTTGGGAGCGGATACGAATACGATTCTCCGATTTTGCCGGAACTGATCACCGGTGAACGTGGGCATATCATCATGCCGAGGGTAAAAAAAGATAAACTCCTGCAGCAAATGCGCGTTCGCGATATGGCAGAAGTTTTTACTCCTTTGTGGATTTGCAATGCCCAAAACAATTTGATAGACGAGGCATGGTTCGGGAGGAAAAATGTATTTAACACAGAAATCATAAACTCCGATGGGGTTCATTCATGGAAGCCCAATCCCGTAAAAATTACTTTTCCTGATAATAAAACATGGAAAGACTATGTACGCGATACCCGTCTCGAGATAACTTGTGGCGAAGCTCCCTACATAACCAGCCGTTACGACACCAACACCGGCGAATATATCCCGGTTGAAAATCGTATCGGCATACTCGATCGCAAACTGCGCGTCGTCAGCGAAAACACAGATACCACAAGCGAATGGCTCGACGCTGCTCAAACGGCTTACAAAAATACCTATGCTTTCGAATGGCAGGGCGACAACCTATTGCTGGCACGCGAAGCCATGCTTTATACTTTTATCGATAATTATATCCAAAAATTTCGGAAACCGCCACAACTCAGATCGATCCGTTATATTGCCTATATCATTTCGTGGAACGTTTGGCAAATGGACGGACTGAAAGGAGTTGTGCCAAACAGTTGCAGTACTAAAATTGCTACAGAACCCAACTTGTTTGGTGAAATCGAAATCAAAGAAACACCTTGTGAAGGATGCTTCAAAGACAACATTAGACGACACAACGGCATCTATTGTCTGATTAAAGACTGGGAAGCTAAAGATACCGTAACAAATAAAAAAGGGGGAAAAATAAGATTTATCGATTTGATTCCAAAATATAAGACCTAACAGGTTTTAAAAACCTGTTAGGTTTAGAAAAAGAAACAAAACTATTCGGATATGAAACAGGATTTTTTTGAACCCGGAATTGTCTATCACATATTTAATCGGGGAAACAACAAAGAAAATATTTTCAAAGAGGAAAAGAATTATACTTATTTTCTTTCCTTGATAGAAAAATATTTGTCCCCGGTTTCAGAAATATATGCTTTCTGTCTGCTCAAAAATCATTTTCATTTGGCATTGAGAATAAAAGACGAAGATTTTATAGAAAATAAATACAGAACAAAAACATATCTCCCTTTTTCTAATCTTTTCAATGCCTATACAAAATCTATAAACAAAATGTATAATCGTACGGGAAGCCTTTTTCAGGAACATTTACATCGCAAACGCGTAGAAGATGAGGATTATCTGATGCAGCTGATTGCCTATATTCATTTGAATCCTGTGAAACATGGTTTTTCCGACGATTTCAAATCGTACCCTTATTCGTCGTATAAATATTATAAAGACCTAACAGGTCTTGGAGACCTGTTAGGTCTAAAAATTCTTAACGGCGAATATATAATGAGTTTGTTTGGCGATGCTGCCAATTTTGAATATTGGCATAATCTGAATAAATTATACCTGGAAGATAGAATGGACGATATTTAAATTTGAATAATAAACCTAACAGGTTTTCAAAACCTGTTAGGTTTAAAAGAAAAGAATAAACAAATAAAAACCAACCGCTGATGAAATTCACTTCGTCACTCAAGCTCAAACTCATTTACGTCTTCCGCATCAACGATACGGAACATCAGGGGTGTCTGAAAATCGGAGAAGCAACTTCAGACGACGAAAACATTTGGGGGCTTGCGCCCAACAGCAAAGCGCTGAACGATGCCGCGCGCAAACGCATCAATCAATATACGCAAACGGCGGGCATTCGCTACGAATTGCTTTATACCGAACTCGCCGTTTACTCAAAAAATGGGATTATTCATTCTTTTTCTGATGCTGAAGTGCACAATGTCCTCACCCGATCGGGCATTCAACGAAAAACATTCGACACGCAAAACAAAGCCAACGAATGGTTTGCTACCGACCTCGAAACGGTGAAAAAAGCCATTGCTGCCGTAAAAGAAGGACGGGAATCGCTCAATGCCAGCGAAATCACAAACGACAGGAGCCCCATCGTTTTCCGACCGGAACAACGCGAAGCAATTGACAAGACGAAAAAGCAATTCCGGAACAGCAACGAGATGCTTTGGTATGCCAAAATGCGTTTCGGAAAAACGCTTTCGGCATTGCAGGTGGTCAAGGAAATGAATTTTACCCGAACGCTCATCCTCACCCATCGCCCTGTGGTGGATGCCGGTTGGTTTGAAGATTTCGGAAAAATATTCTACGACCGCCCCGAATTTTCGTACGGTTCAAAAAACAACGGATATACCTTTGAAACACTCGAGCAACGCTGTAAAAAAGGCGAATGCAAATATGTCTATTTTGCATCAATGCAGGACTTGCGTGGTTCCGAATTGGTGGGAGGCAATTTCGACAAAAATGATGAAGTTTTTGCCACTCCTTGGGATTTAATTATCGTGGATGAAGCTCACGAAGGAACGCAAACCGAGTTGGGCATAGCCGTGATGCAGGAGCTGGCAAAGCCGGAAACCAAAGTGTTGCGCCTGTCGGGTACACCATTTAATTTACTCGACGATTTCAAGGAGGATCAAATCTACACTTGGGATTATGTGATGGAACAGCGTGCCAAAGCCGATTGGAACAAAACGCATTTGGGTGATCACAATCCCTATGCACCACTTCCCCGTCTCAATATATTTACCTACGACCTGGGCAAACTGCTGACAAAATATGCCGATGAAGACCTGGCTTTCAATTTCCACGAATTTTTCAGGGTAAATGCCGACGGCCAATTTATTCACGAAAAAGATGTTTATTCATTTCTCAATCTGATTTCGAAAAAGGATGATGAAAGCAATTACCCCTATTCCACCGACGAATATCGGGACAACTTCCGCCATTCGCTTTGGATGGTTCCCGGCGTCAAAGAAGCGCGGGCACTCAGTACGATGTTGAAGAAACACCCTGTTTTTTTGCAATTTACCATTGTGAACGTGGCAGGCGAAGGCGATGAGGAAGAAGCCAACGAAGATGCCCTCAAAAAAGTGCAGAAAGCTATCGGCGAGCATCCTGAAAAAACTTACACCATTACGCTATCGTGCGGCAGGCTGACAATGGGCGTTTCTGTGCCAGCATGGACTGCCGTGTTTATGCTTTCCGGTTCGTACAACACTTCGGCTGCCTCCTACATGCAGACCATTTTCCGCGTGCAGACGCCTGCCGAAATCAATGGACGCGTAAAAGAAGAATGTTTTGTTTTCGACTTTGCTCCCGACCGCACCCTCAGGGTAATTGCCGAAACAGCCAAAATATCAGCAAAAGCCGGAAAAACCTCCATGTCCGACCGCGAAACAATGGGCGAATTTCTCAACTTCTGTCCCATCATTGCCGTCGAAGGTTCGCGCATGAAAACCTACAACGTGAACGGAATGCTCGAACAACTGAAAAAAGTGTATGTGGAACGGGTAGTCCGCAACGGATTCGAGGATGGCTATCTCTATAACAACGACCACTTGATGCAACTGGAAGAGGTGGAACTGAAAGATTTTGACGGTCTCAAAAGAATTATCGGCAGCACGAAGGCAATGCCCAAAAGCGGCGATATCGACCTGAACAAGCAAGGTTTCACCAACGAAGAATATGAGCAGCTGGAGAAGATCGAACAAAAGAAACGCAAACGGGAAGAACTTGCCGAAGAAGAAAAACGACTGCTTGCCGAAAAAGCCGAAAAAAAGAAAAACCGCGACACGGCCGTTTCCATCCTGCGAGGCATTTCCATCCGTATGCCGCTGCTGATTTACGGAGCAGATGTCAGCAACGAAGACGAAGAACTTACCATCGACAATTTCACGCATCTCATCGACGATCAATCGTGGAAAGAATTTATGCCGAGAGGGGTTACCAAAGAAGTATTCGAAAAATTCAAGAAATACTACGAACCCGATGTGTTTCGCGCCGCCGGCAAACGCATCCGGGCGATAGCACGTGCTGCCGACAAGGTGAGCGTGGAAGAGCGCATTGGGCGCATCACCACCATTTTCAACACGTTCCGCAACCCCGACAAGGAAACCGTGCTTACGCCGTGGCGCGTGGTGAATATGCACTTGAGCGATTGTCTGGGCGGTTATACGTTTTACGACGAAGCATTCGAACACACACTCGAAGAGCCCCGATTTGTAGATCAGGGAGAAGTGACGAAAGAGGTGTTTGCTCCCGACGCCCGCATTCTCGAAATCAATTCCAAATCTGGACTTTATCCGCTTTACATGGCGTATGGCATCTACCGTTCGCGACTGAAAGCGGAATATCCCGACGGCGACGGCACACCCGAACAGCAAATGGCGGTGTGGGATCAAGTAATTGCCGAAAATATTTTTGTCATCTGCAAAACGCCGATGGCCAAAAGCATTACCAAACGGACGCTGGCAGGCTTCCGCAAGGCCAAAGTCAATACACGCTACTTCGAAGATTTGGTCAATCAAATTACCAACAAATCGGCCAACTTCGCTGAAAAAGTTAAACAGGGAAAAACTTATTGGAAATCAAACAACAACGACAATATGAAATTTAATGCAATCGTAGGTAATCCGCCGTATCAAGTGATGGATGGAGGTGGAACAGGTTCAAGTGCTATCCCCGTTTATAATCGGTTTGTAGAAATAGCAAAATTAATCAAACCTGATTACATTAGCATGATTATGCCCTCAAGATGGATGACAGGAGGCAAAGGACTTGACGATTTTAGATTTAAAATGTTGAATGATAAACATATTAGAATTCTTCATGATTATCTTGAATCCTCATTTATTTTTACATCGGTACAAATTGAAGGTGGTATTTGTTATTTTCTATATGATAACAAATATAAGGGTAAATGTATTTTCACTACCCATTCAAAAGAAAATCAAATAAATAGATCTGAAAGATATTTGAATGAAAACGATACAGATGTAGTAATAAGGGACAATTCATCTATAAGTATTTTAGTAAAAGTCAAATCATATAATGAAAAATCTTTTAGCGATCTCGTATTACCAAGAAATCCATTTGGAGTAAATATAAATTCAGACGAGATATTTACTGAAAATTTAGAAAAAGAAGGATATAAAATTTTTGGTAGATTTGACAACGTTCGTATAGTCAAGTTTCTAAAATCTTCTTTTAAATTGAAGAAAAATGATGATATCGCTAATAGTTGGAAAGTGTTTATTTCTAAAGCAGATGGTGCTGCTGGTCAATTAGGTAATCCAATTCCGGCTAGAATTATTGGAAAAGCAGAAATTGGAGATAATAGAACAATTTGTACAGAAACTTTTCTAACAATAGGGCCTTTGGATAATGAAAATAATGCACTGAATGTTCAAAAATATGCATCGACAAAATTTTTTAGATTTTTAGTAGGTATTAGGAAAACCAAAAATATGACAAGAAATACATATCGTTTTGTTCCCATCCAAGACTTCACTTCCTCCTCGGACATTGATTGGAGCAAGCCGATAGCCGACATCGACCGCCAACTATATGCCAAATACGGCCTGATGGACGATGAAATAGCCTTTATCGAAAGTATGATCAAACCGATGGAATAAAAATCGAATAAAATCTCCTAAACCCAAAACCTAACAGGTTTTAGAAACCTGTTAGGTTTCTATTCCAACAACCGAAATAACTCAGACCTAACAGGTCTTGGAGACCTGTTAGGTCTCTATGAGGGGTTAATTTTGAAATATTTGGGGGCGGCCGCAAGCGGCCGCCCCCAAATCAATACTTATTGTCTACTTAGTATTCTACTTGGAATCTCCAATCGATTTTGCTGCCTCTTCCTCTACTTCTTTTACCGTCTTGGGGATGCCAGGGCCTAAAACCCGACAGCCATTGTTGGTTATCAAAATATCGTCTTCTATGCGTATGCCTCCAAAATCGAGATAAGTTTCAACTTTTTGATAGTCAATAAATTGGTCGAACTTGTTTTGAGCCTTCCATTGCTGGATGAGTGCTGGGATAAAATAAATTCCTGGCTCATCGGTAACTACATGCCCAGGTCTTAAACGCTTTGCCATTCTTAGTGAACCTAATCCGAATTGCGTACTACGGCTAATTTCTGCATCATATCCTACCAAGTCTTCTCCTAAGCCTTCAAGGTCATGCACGTCGAGGCCCATTTGATGGCCAAGACCATGGGGGAAAAACAAAGCATGAGCACCTGCCATAACAGCCTCATCCACATCTCCTTTCATTAAGCCTAAATCCCTTAAACCTGCTGCAATAATGCGGGATGCCTCCCAATGAACATCTCGGTAAAAGACATTGGGTTTTGCGGTTTCTATGACTTTTAAATTGGCGTTCAGCACAATTTCATAGATCTCCTTTTGTCGGCTGTTAAATTTTCCACCCACTGGAGTTGAACGGGTAATATCACTGCAATAACCATCTTCCGATTCACATCCAGCGTCGGAAACAATTAAGCGACCTTCGGTAAGGACATTGCCGTGATAATGATTATGAAGCGTTTGTCCGTTAATAGATAAAATAGTAGGAAAGCTTGTCCCATTAGCATACTCAAAAGCAATGCCTTCCATTTTCCCAAATATCTGTCTTTCGATGATGCCTGGCTTGGCCATTCGCATAGCCGTTGTATGCATCAGACTGGCAACGCTTATCATCTTTTCAATTTCTTCAATCTCTTCTGCTTTCTTTATTTCGCGAAGTTGGACGATTGCCTTCATCAGCTCAAGTGAAGAATAAACCTTGAGGAACATTGGTTTTATTCCCAATAATATAGAAATCCACTGTGCAGTGTCTGCACGATAAGGAGGAACAAAATGAATTTTTCTTCCTGCATGTATAGCATCCGATAGATAAGTGGCCAATTGGCTTAAGGAGCGTGTGTCTGAAACATTAATCAAAGAAGCTCTATTCTTCATCGAAGGCTGTGGACCCATCCAGATAATGTCATCCATGCTGGGTTCATCGCCAAAAAGTATATCTGTTCCTTTGTCGAGATCAATAATCCCGGCCAAGTCGGCCTGATTCAGGCCAAAAAAATACAAGAAATTACTATCTTGCCTGAAATGATAAGTATTAGCAGGATAATTCATAGGTGCCTCGGCATTGCCAGGGAAAAAGACTATTCCATTTCCCATTAACTCACGCAAAGCCTTGCGACGATTGGAATAAATTTGTGATTTTAACATAATACTGTTATTTAAAGATTGATAGAAAGACTATATAAGCTTGCAACATTTTAATTTTAATATTACAAGTAAAATTGATGAGGCTAAATTAAGGCTTTCTTTCGGGTTGAGATTTCTGTTGGGTAAATTATGGAAAGGTTGACGGCCTCAGGCCGAAAAAACACCACATTCTAACTCCGTCATGCCGTCATCCTCATATATCTCCTATTCAGTGCTTTGAGTTATCCATTGAATAATTTCGTCATCGAGAGGCGAGGTGCGTGGAGGCAACATCTTGACTAATCGGCCATTTTCATCGATAAGGTATTTCTGAAAATTCCACTCTACTTCCGAATCCATGACTCCATTTTCCGATTTACTTGTCAACCAGCGGTATATAGGATGCATATCCTCCCCTTTCACCGAAATCTTCGACATCATGGTAAAAGTTACACCATAATTGGTAGTACAGAAATTTTTGATCTCACTATCGGTTCCTGGTTCCTGATTTAAGAAATTGTTGGCCGGAAAGGCAATTATTTCGAAGTTCTTGTCGCGGTATGTATCATATAATTGTTGAAGCTTCTCATATTGCGGAGTAAGCCCACATTTACTTGCTACATTTACAATCATCAACTTCTTCCCTTTGAACGAAGAAAAGTCCACTGTTTTACCATCTATGTCTTTGGCCGTGAAATCATAGATGCTCTTTGGTTGAGGTTGTGAACTGAAAAATAGTCCAATCATCATTAAGAATATCATATAAGTTTTGTATTAATAGGTTTGTATTTTTAACAAAACTCAAAATAAGATTGTTCAAGATTGGGGAAATTAAGTTCTTCGCAAGAATATCCTCTTTTAAATAATTAATACTTGGTTTGAGTATTAGAGCCATTCCCTGTGAATTTTATCAAGCATTTCTTTATATTTTCTTGATACAATGTACTACATCTGTTTAATTTAAGAGATAAGTATATCTTGATAAAACAAAATTTTATTTCAAGTGTTTTAATATGTTGGGGTGAGATATGGAATTGCCGTATCTTTACGAACTGTTTCTGACAAGCTTTTTTAATTCATATATGTGTTATAGCTAACCTTTCAAAGTAAATTCATAATGTGCATCTTAATAGCTAAAGATGACTTTCCAAGAAGTTGTAACCGTGATTTCAAGGGTCATTTTTCATCTTTTATCAAAAAGTTACCAAAAGAGACGCAGAAACGAAATTAATGGTTAACCATGTAGAATCAGGAATTAATTATAGATAATTAACACAATTTGAGCTAGCATTGAACACAAAACGCATTAAATAAATTAAGAAAAAATCATTAAACACACATCTATGTATAAATCATTACTTTCCACTTTAGCCTTTTTGTTAATTTTCATTTTAACGGGCTTTGCACAAAACGAAGTGGTATATCCAACTTCTATAACTAAGGCAGTATATTTTGATGTTAGTTTACCTCTACGGGATATTATTCCTATTCCACCTCAAGAAGCTGATAGGACTTGGAAGAATGGGGTAGTGAAGAATTTTTTAAATCTACGTCAACCCGACACAACACCTGTTGTGGACATGGTAGCACAAAGATATCAGGGGAAATGGATCAGTAGGGGAATAGGCGTTAACATCAACGGTGTAGGGAATATTAACAATGTTTTTCCACCCGATACAGAGGGGGATGTGGGTCCCAATCATTATTTTCAGATGATTAATTTGTCGTTTCAGATCTTCAATAAGAATGGAGCTTCCGTATATGGACCAGCTGCAAATAGTACGATCTGGAGTGGATTTCCGGGTCCATGGGCAGGCACTATGTAGTACTCCCCAAAAATTAGACCACTTGTTAAGTTGAAAAAAAT
>LDZT01007017.1_pt1 | contig 10511 bp, 8 predicted proteins | sample 615521 | NCBI WGS metagenome assembly LDZT01 (sample SAMN03408292, study PRJNA278302) | terrestrial metagenome | isolation source: oil reservoir sample SB1 | place: USA: Alaska, North Slope, Schrader Bluff formation | collected 2011-09
TATCGGGTTTTCTGATGCGCTGTGATGAGGAGCTGCATAGCAACCTGCTTCAGGGGGGCATAGTTTCAATCCCTATCGGGTTTTCTGATGCGCTGTGATGGCGTTATTTACATTATGTATCCCAAGACTGACACGTTTCAATCCCTATCGGGTTTTCTGATGCGCTGTGATGTTGTTTAGTAGCCTTACGCTGAATAAACTTTAATCGTTTCAATCCCTATCGGGTTTTCTGATGCGCTGTGATTGCAACCTGGGTCGCGACCAGGCCGGCCGGGACGGTGGTTTCAATCCCTATCGGGTTTTCTGATGCGCTGTGATAGATATCGAAGAGGCGGAATCCGTCTTCTGGTTTGTTTCAATCCCTATCGGGTTTTCTGATGCGCTGTGATGGTAACTCGACACCCACCGGGATCGCGTACTGGATGTTTCAATCCCTATCGGGTTTTCTGATGCGCTGTGATGTCCGGGGCGGCAGGAACCTCGCGCAGCCCGTCCGTTTCAATCCCTATCGGGTTTTCTGATGCGCTGTGATAGACCTGCGAGCGGCGCGGCTCTGCTCCATCCTGACGTCGTTTCAATCCCTATCGGGTTTTCTGATGCGCTGTGATGGTCCCGTCATCTCGGTGGGGTCCCGCGTGACATGTTTCAATCCCTATCGGGTTTTCTGATGCGCTGTGATGGAAACAGTACCCTCCGGCGGCGGGGGCACCATGTTTCAATCCCTATCGGGTTTTCTGATGCGCTGTGATACCGCCGGCTTCACCGTGGACGCGACCCTCGGCCTGTTTCAATCCCTATCGGGTTTTCTGATGCGCTGTGATCTGCCGTCGACGTTGGTGTAGCCCTCGTTGCAGGTCGGTTTCAATCCCTATCGGGTTTTCTGATGCGCTGTGATGACTGGGCCCGGGCGGTTGAACGTGCCTATCGCACCGTTTCAATCCCTATCGGGTTTTCTGATGCGCTGTGATCCTGCAGCGGACCGCCTGCGCTCTCGGGGTCCCGGAGGGTTTCAATCCCTATCGGGTTTTCTGATGCGCTGTGATCGCCCCCTTTTTTTGGGCTATTCGGCGTAGTACCGGCACCTCTGGCTTGGATCGGAGCAACGTGTTCATGGCCCCTCCCCGTACCCATGAGTTATAAACCTCCACGATCGGCACCCACCGATCAAGGGTGTGCGTTTCCTTTTATTATCGTTTTGCCCCGGGTGCATCATACAATGTTCGACATAACCTCAGGGGACGGTTCCCCTATCTCAGTGACTTTTTTCATACACCGCTCACACAGCTCATAGAATCGAACACGGTCCTGCTCCTCAATCACACTTCGTATCTTCTCGCGCATCTGGACATGCTGAACGTCGGAGATTTCCAGTTCAAACACACTGTACTGTTTCCAGGCCCCATAACTCTCAAGGATCCTGAACACTTTTCTTCGCACCTTATCCTTTGCGATGTCGTACGTCACAACGATTCTCATCACAGTCACCTTATAAATACGAGCGGATGATACCGTTTCATCTCTCCAACAATCGCTTTCCGGAGCAGGATCGCCTGCATGACCACCGCGCGCCGCCGCGTTACGGTATACCTGAACTTTGGGTGCATAAACGTCTCTTTCATGTAGCCGTCGAACTGAGAGAGATACTTCTTGAGCGCATGCTCTCTCAAGCGGTTTTCAGCCGTAAAGTCGTCATGGTCAAGGATGCGCTGGTTAACCAACCGGATAGCAAAAGCGTCGCAGAAGATCGGTCGAAACTCTTCCATGAGATCGAGGGCCAGCGCTGGCCTGCCATGTCGATCGGTGTGCATTACGCCGATGAACGGGTCCAGATTGTACTGCCGGAGAGCGCTCATCACCTCGTTCTTCATCATGGCATATGTCAGCGACAGGAGCGAGTTAATGTGGTCCTGCGGAGGCCTTCGCGTTCTCTTCTCAAACGTCCACCCCTCGATGAGGCATTCGTCAAGACACCCAAAATACAGAGCAGCCGCCTCACCCTCTATTCCACGGAGCTGGTTCATATCATCGGTGGAATGCACATTCGCTTCGAGGACTTTTAGCCGCTCAGGGGGATGCACCTTTTTCCGGGAAAGTAGCGTACGCGAGTTCCGGATCTTGGCACCGACGATCACCCGTGCAATCCCCAATGCCTCCTCACCACCAAGCGCCGCCTGGCGGCGCCTGACCTCAGCAATCGTATTCTGTTCCGGGACGAAGCTTCCCACGTACTTCCCGTGCCATGTGAAGTAGTTCACCGACATTCCCGTCTTCCCACAACTCGCAAGAAATGGAGTGGATACAGATATGTTTCCAAACACATTGACCGTACGCACCTTCTCCACTGGAAAAGAACTCACCGTTTCCTGCTTATCCGCTGTGGTAACGACAATCCGCCCTCCATCGATCCCGATACGGTTGCCCTGCACCGATACGTAAATCACTTCATCATCGAACAGTCCCTCTGCCGCCTTCACCTCCCGGAACTTATCCGCATTATCGCTGGCCATTGCTTTCAATCAAACCTCCTCCAGAACCCTGGCCTCATAGGGCATACAATATCCGACCACGCTGCACTTCCCACACTTCCGCGGATTTTCGCAAAACAGCGGGATTATATCAATCCGCATTGCACTGATATCCGCAACTGTATCTGTAACCTCCTGACGGAGCCGTTCTGTGATCTCGATTGGATGGCGCTCATTTGTCCCATAGAGGTACAGGTATCCAAAAGGCACCGGTTCATCAAGGTGCTCTTCCAAGAGCATTGCGTATGCCGCAAGCTGGACGAGGTCATTTTCAAAGTATGCGTTCCCCCGTTTGCGCTCGACCGGCGCCGCCTTATCCTGCATGTCGATCAGGTCAATCCTGCCGTGCAGCCCGAGGCGCTCAGACCTCAGGTAAACTTCTCTATACCATCCTCCCCGGCGTCCCTGGCGGGCGTGCATCCCCCTGCCGTCCGCGAGGTGAACGTTGATCTCCTGCGTCTTGAAAAACATGAGATAATAGAGCCTCCGGGGACAGTAGAGGTACTGGTTGAGATCGGAGATGTTGACGAGATCTGCAATCATGGCCTCTCTCTCCGTTGATAAAGATCATGCACGGCACAGTCCACGTACAGGGCATCAATACCAAGAGCGAGGCTTCCGTCCTTGAAATTCATCAAAAACGTGTAATCGTCGAGATCATAGAGACGCTTTGAAATAAAACCTGAATGAGACAGGTATCTGCAGAAGAGACCCCGTTTCCCAATCTCCTCCGAAACATCCACGAGATTAAGGGGTCGCTCACCTTGATCCTGGCTTCTTACGACTGGATGGATCCCAAGCGCCTTCCCGGGTCTTCGTGACGCCTCTGCCTCATCCATCTGGGGGAACCGTGCTCCATCAAGCGAGACTCTTCGCGGGTGATCGTTCATTCCATGTACAATCGCACACCCGACCGCCCTATCGAGGACCTCCTTTGCCTCCACCACCTTCCCACCGGGGATCCGCCGCAGAAATGTCCGCCGGTCAACAACTTCCAGGTCTGCCCACCGGAGAAGGAAGAAGAGGTTATATGTCCCGATGTTACCAGTTCGGACCTGATAATAGGCAAGCGATAACTCGCTGCCACGGAAATTCCCCAGTTCTTCAATGATATCGAGATGTGCATCGCCCATTTCCTCAAGTTTCGGAAGATAGTCCTTAATCTCCTGAGGCTTCACCCCACCCTCTTTTAGGTAATGAAGATAAATCAGGCCAAGCCCCTGGTTTAGATAATTGGACCGTACATCCTTTGGCACCCCTCCCTGCAATGGTGGGAAAGCACGCCGGTGCCTTATAGCCTGTGCCTCACGGGCACCGATGCCCGTTGCGTTCCGATATATATACTCCCATGCCTCAAGGTAGCCATATCGCCACCTGAAGTTCTCAAAGACGCGGGGATCCAGCATAGTTCTTCGCAGACCATTTTCCAGTTCCTGCCGTGGCATCCGCTCATAGCCGGAGAAGTGTTGCACCACCCCGCCAGGCGCATAACAGAGCGCCCTATATCGGACATCAGGTTGAGGGTTTCGGAGTCTTCCGAAACGTTGCAGGAACTCGCTCACGGTATTACCCGAAAAAACCAGACGCTGGATGGCAGTATCCCCTTTAAAGTCAATTCCGACCTCCACTGCCTTATTTCCGACAAGGATATCGAATGGCTCGTCAATCCGATCCTTTCGGAACCCGCTCACCTCACAGATCTCAAGATCTGTCTGGTTCCGCAGGGTTTCGCTGACCCGCTCCACTTCGATAGCGCTATCCAGAATGACGGCAGTCCTGAATCCTTCTCGAAACTCAAGGATGTCGTCCAGATGTGCTATAATTGATTCTCCGGTCAGGAACCTCTTACCGTGCCGGAAATCGATATCGACTTCTGGTAAGATGAGCCGCTCGTCGACCACAGGCCGGTCACAGAAAACGTCTGCCACAATGGGTTGGACCTCGACCACATCCCTGATCTTCGACAGCAGAGAGGGTTCAGGCGTTGCAGACAGGAAGATGAACTTCCGTATGCCGGCAGAACCTGATGACAATAGATCATGCAGGATAAAGAGTATCAGGTCTCGTTGTCGAAGATCGTAGAGGTGGAACTCGTCAAAAACTACGGTAGTAACAAAACTTTTCAGCGCAGAAGAGAGGTACCTGTTGTAATAGTAGTTCTTAATGGCATAGATGAAGATATCAGGGTTAGTCACGACGATGCCGCTGCCAGACCGGAACATAGAGCGGAGCAGGTCTTCCAGGACATCCCCCCGGGTCATTCGGGAACCTGCCTTATCACGGATGATGCCGAGAGTTTTTGAGGTTATAAATTCGATCGGCGTCTGAGACTTTAGATGGTTGCGAAGAGAGGAGAGCGTTCTGAACTGATCTTCTGCGAGCGCGTTTGTCGGGTAGAGCGCGATAACAACGCCCAGGTTGCCGGAAAGTGCCGGTATTGCCCACGAATCGGTCTTTCCAGACCCGGTTGGTGCTGTTACAAACAGGAAGAACTCGTCATGGTTCCGAATTGTATCGCGAGCAACGACCTGATGCCCGTACGGGAGAAAAGAGTCGAGGAGCGGTTCAGCATCATAGCGAGGTATCGAGAGCCCCTCTACTATCACGCCCGGTACCTCCGAAGGAACCGGATGCTCGCCGGGAGCGCAAACCTGCCTGCGGGAGCTCCGCAGTCAAGCACCAGGTGCGGTTCGATAAACCTCCCGCGTTCAATAACATCGAACGGTTGCATGCGCTGAAAAGAGAGATCTCCGAGAGGCATCTCTGCAAGGTCATCGACGAGAACAGGGTGGTTCATCAAGAACTCTCCATCAGTCATGCTGACCGGGACTTCCCTCCATGTGACAAGTGCCTTTGACCGTTTCTTCCCGACGCGGATATATGGGGGCATATCAGGTTCACTTCCATCAAACGTGAGCACGAAGAATCGGAACCGCGCTCCTGGCTGGATCTGCTTCCTGGTTCCAATCTTCCCCGTTGGGGAGTTTTTCTGTTCTTTCAATCGGTTATACTGGATATACTCATCGCTGCGAGCGTTTGAGGGTTCGCTTGTATAGCGTATGTCTCCTATCGGGCGAGCAGGGCTCACATATACGGTGTCAGCGATATCGCTGGTTTCCTCGATGTACGCCGGTTGCTGTTTTTTTGTCCGCCTGTTTGCCGGTTTGTTGACGTAGTTGCCCTGCGTATACCCAAGTGCATAATAGAGGGCGGTATTCAGGATGATCGGCCGCGTTACGTAGTTGTTGCCTGGTTCGAGCGAAGCAAAGAACAACTCGCTCATGAGTTCGAGGACGCCCTCAAAGGCACGAGTACCTGCGCCATTATTTGGGAAACTCGATACCTGAGACATCAATACCTCCATCAATCCGCCGAAACGTAATCTGCAATCTTATCTACCTGCGCCTCAAGGATGGCTTTAACAACTGCATCGTCCTTCATCTCATCGAGAATGGCACTTACCTCGTCCACGTCAGATTTTACGTATGCAATCCGCTGCCTATCAGCAAGGTCTTCGTAGACCTGAATGGCAGTTCTGGTTATCGATCCAATGGAAAGGGTGTCTGCAGTCATGAGATCCTTGAGGTGCTCTGCCAGATCTGATGAATTCTCATCGCCTGCAACTGCCGCGTTTGCAAGGGCAACTGCAATCCCACGGGTGACCTCAAGGCTCGATGGGCCCTCGCGGTGGCTTGCGTATACACCGAGTATGTGGTTCCGGGTCTTGCCGAACCGTGTTCCGGTCGCACCGTACCGGGCGTTCCGATCAGTGATGTTGAGGAAGAAGAGAACCTCTTCAGGCGTGACGTCTTTGAGGGTCACCATGCACGGGAAGAGTGTGCCTTCCTTGAAGAAGTCCGGTTCTCGGATAGCGGATGTGGCTTTTTTCGCATAATCGTCCCCGGGTGCGTTCTGGAAATACTCCTCCACAATCGTACCGATGGAGCGGATTGTATACGCTTCGTCATACATCACGCGTGACGTAATGCTGATCCCCTCTTCCGATGCCGCACTGCCAAAAAGGGCACACTCCGGGCACCGCTGGCACATGCTGTTGACCACCATTGAGCAGCCATCCCACGCACCTTTCTTTGCTACCGTATTCATCTTGTCCTGGATAAGGGTTCTCTGAAGCGCTTTCGCAACTCTCCGGTCGCTAGCAACCTGTTTCCGTCCAAAAAGTTTGCCGACGGTCTCCTCGATCTCCCCGATCCTGATAATAGCCGAGTTTGCTTCGGTTCCATCGGTGGTGAACCTGGCAGCGCTCTGTAACTCGCGTAAGATCAGGACACTAACGTAATTCTGTTGTGGCTTTCTCTCCGGTTTCTCCAGTGTATAGCCAGCAATCCTTTCCTTAAACGCATCAATTTTTTCAGCCATAATGTTTAACCTCCTCAAATTTTCTCTTTTTTCTCTTGCCTTTTAGCCTCAATCGCCCCCCTCTCCCGCTGATACGCATCATCCCGGAGTTCAAGAGTGGCGGAATAATAACCGTCGCTGATATCGTTTGCAGCACGCTTCAGCTTCCCGGGGTTGCCATCGAAGAGCCCGTAGAAGACGTGGTCTACAAACGCCCCCGCAAACTGGTGGGCTCGGTCAAACTCATAGAGCCCCGGGATAAGGCTGAACTGATCGTTACCAGCACGGCGCATCATCTTGAGCAATCGTCCAGACACTGCATCTATGTAGTCTTCTCGTGCAAACGAACCGTCGCGTTTCGCGAGGACTGCCTTCACCGACTCCCGAAAGAGCTTCTCGACCCGGTGCGGTTCAAATCCCTTCGGAATAGCAACCGTCAGGCCGAGTTCAGCAAGTTCATGAATAGTCTCAACTGCCATTACATCACCTCCACTACGGTCAAGCCGTAACGCCAGAGCGATAAGGCCAGGTCTATCGTCATAGACAATCTCTCCGTTCTCATTGCGGTACCCTCGGGCGCGGTTGACAAATGCCCCTGTTCTTGATTCACTCTCATACTTCCTCCAGATATCTTTTAAGAGAGAACTCCCGGGGAACATCTTGTTTTTAAGCGTTTGTAGATGCTTTGGGAACCTCTTGTCATCCATCACATTCTCATAACCAAGTACGATTACGAGCGATGCGAGATCGATCACACTGCTCAATTCAGTAAGCGGGATGGTGTCACCGAAAATCCGCTTCACAACTGCATGCGGTGCATCGAGTTTCACCATCTCTGAGAACTCATCGCCAAGGCTCATGCAGATCGGGTTCTCGCCGACGACCACCCTGCATCCGGTTGCGGCGGCGAGAATTAACCCGAGATATGCCCCGAAGAACCAGTATTCGGTGTCATTATCCCTCCTCTTGCTAAAAACGATGTCATAGGTTGTATGGAGACTCTTGTAACCATAACCGGCGTATCGCAGGACGTTCTTCCGCCCGGATTCCGAGATGAGATCGTGAACCAGCAGTTCATATTTGGGAGTATCCCAGGAAAGGGTATCAAGAGCAAGTGCCCGGATGTTTGTCTGACAGTCTCCGTTAAACACGCTTAAAAACTGTGAAAACAGGCGGGATAGAACCGGCGTGTAGAAATGATCGGGAATGAGCCGGAAATAGATCCGATCAGTTTCTCCTTTAATTCCATGACCGATATTCCTTAACCCCATCTCGATCGCGACAGGGGCTGAAACATACAGGGCAGGCTCACTTGCACCTACCGGCAAACGGTTGGAGAAGGAAAGACCAAGCATACCCACCCCAATGGATAACGGGATTCTCTCCTTATCATAGGGCGTATCGTTGGAGAGGCGACAGATGCCTCCACCATTGCAATATGCCTGGAACTTATCGGTCTTGTTTTCAAATGTGCCGTAGAACATCGAACCGTTGAAATCGAGGTTCTCAGATATCCAGACGAGCATCTTCTCCTGGTAGGGATAGAGCAACTCAGATTCAAGTTCCTGGATCTTGTCATGAGGAACCCCCTGGAGATAGCGTGTGATGCAATCCTCAAGATACCGGATCTTCTCGTTGGGTGATTGAATATCGGCAAAAAGAATCCCATCTATATCGCGATCGAGAAGGTCCCGGGCAATAACATAGGAGTAGTTCCAGAACCCGCCAACGCGGTGGTGGTCATCTGTACGATGAGCCCGGGCATATCCTGACAGACGTTCGGCGAGGACTGCATCGACGCCGAACATTCGGCAGGTCTCAAGGACAGGATCATCAGTTTCCAGCGCACCAATCTTGATGAGAGGTTCGATGAGTTGCATCCGGAGCCCCGAGATTGCACGGGAGTAGGGTATGATCTCTGAGTCCCAGCCGATATCGACCCCGAAATCCTCCATGATGTGCGCCCGGTACCCGATCTGGCTGGTCATCAGGCCGGTCCCGTTAATGACAACCTTCCCTGAAATTCTCTGCCCATCGATCTCTACGGATTCTGGGATCAGTGTGAATTTCTTTCGTTTCCGCTCTTCTGAGCGACAGCGGACCAAGACAGCGCCTGTATCCATCGTCTGCCCGTCGACGATGATGCTGGTGATATACTCCCGGGGAATACTCACCGTCTGTGCCGGAGGGTACTGCATATCCGGTTCTGTGTTTCCCACCGTGAGCACGTTGCCAGCACAGTCTACCACAATGGTTGCGGTGTTCTCACTCCTTCTCAATACAGCCGCAGCTGCAAAGGCTTTTGCAACCTTCTCTACTCCCGAATAGAAGAAAAAGACATTTCCAATGCTGTATAAGCCTTTGCTTCCTTGCGTTTCGAGACTCTTCTGCAGCTCGAATGTATCGGAGAATGTAGCATGAGAGGAGTTCATCGTCGCCCTGAACGCCTGGTAGATTTCCCTGATATCCTCCTCCCCATTTAATCCGAATGCTCTGCCTGTCTCACCCAGGTACAGAACTCCCTTTTCAAATATAAGGAGGGGATAGAGCCCTCTTTCTGAGGCCCACCTGGCAATCCCGGTATGAACAAGGTTGGTGAGGATACCGGTTGCCTCCTGGAATGTGTGATAGTAAAAGTCGACCGAGGAGTCGATCCGGTCCAGTTGTTGCTGCATCGATGGCGTTGCTTGTGGCTGCTCTATACTTGCGAGTGTATCGGCAATAGTCAACCAGGGACGGTAGAGATTAAACTTTACTGAGAGATTTGCATGGAATCCGATCGATTTATGTAGCGCGACGGCGACTGACTGGAAGTCATGTCCGGTGAGGCCGGGGGCGAATTTCGTTGCTCCGAATGCCTCAGCATACTCGAGAACTTCTTCCTGCGAAATATCAAACTGCTCTTTCCAATCTTTTCCATGAATTTTGTGGAGATCGTGAACCGAAAAGAGGGCAATCACTTCTCGCAGTTCCTGCTCAGAGAGAGCGTTAGCGGAACCGAGGGAAGTTAACCCGATATTGAGTTCAATGAGAGCCCAGACACCATTTCGAATATGGTTGAGCATCGTCTGATCAACTTTCCCCATCTCCGTACTCTTTGCAGGGGAGTATGCAACGCTGGAGCCCCGGAGGGCCGGATCCATAACCTCATAATAATCAATAAGAACCTGATATGGGTCATGAATTGCGTCCCTTGTCTCCGGGCGGAGATATTCACGCAATACATCTGGCGGGATAATGCTCTCTGGCAACTTTACCATCATGTTACCTTCTCCTCTAGACTTACGCTCACCTGGCCGCATCCCCGGGCGACGCTGGATCCAACCCCACTGAACTCTGAAAACAGTGCAAGAATCGTGACAGCATTCCGGAAAGATTTTGGTGCATCCGGGGTGAATGAATACCCACAGCGTCCAACAAATCCCTGTTTGAAGATAGGGCGGGCGTGACCCTTTACCCTGTCAAAAACTGTGTTCACAAGAACACTGTATGTGGCATATGATTGAACATCCGGTTTCTCTATCAGGTACCTTCACTTTGCGAACCCCTTTCAAAAGTACCACTTAATTATATCATTAAACAGTAAAGTACAATTATATGAATGGACAAATAGAATCCCAGTATGGC
>LDZT01005199.1_pt1 | contig 10501 bp, 12 predicted proteins | sample 615521 | NCBI WGS metagenome assembly LDZT01 (sample SAMN03408292, study PRJNA278302) | terrestrial metagenome | isolation source: oil reservoir sample SB1 | place: USA: Alaska, North Slope, Schrader Bluff formation | collected 2011-09
CGGGCGCTGTTGATGTAGTCCACCGCGAGCACCGTTGCCACACCCGCCAGGACCAAGGCTATCACGATCACGATCGCTTTGGCCCGCATTGTGCCTCCCCCCGTTATCCGTGTGCCCGCTTAGAACTCCAGATGCTCGCTGGTGAGATGGACCGCCTCGATCACGAGCCCGCCAGCGGGCGGGTCGTCGGTGACGAGCCACCCCGGCGCCGTCCACTCCACGAACCTGCCCACTACCGGGTCCTTGTGGCCGGGCAAGGGCTCCTCGATCAGGAAGGTCGCGAAACCCACGATGCGCACCGGCTTACGGCCCAGCACGTCCTGAATCCGCTCCACGACAGGGACGATCATCACCTGTTTCGAGTTCGGCCGATCCGCCGCCTCCCACTCCGCGAGGGTGAGCATGTCCACCCCGGCGAGCCTGTCCGCGATACCCTTGCTCGTCTTCTGGGCCATGTCACCGGGCTCGACGTCGACCATGTCGTTGATGTGCACCGCGAACTCGATGTCCCCGACGATGCAGTCGCCGTAGGCATTGGCGCCCGGTCCGAACGGTGGAAGCGGCGTGTCCGGATACCCGCAATCCGAGTGATCGAGCGTGCCGAACGCAAGGGCCCCGAAGCTGCCCGGCGTGATCGACTCACCGCCCTCGACCTTGAGCTCGTACTGCACGTTGTACTCGAAATCGAGCGTCTTCACGCTCACGGCCACGCTCTCACCCGGGCGGACCGCAGCGGGATGCGCCTGCACGTCCTCGAAGATGTAGCTGGAGGGGCGTAGCAGGAGCGTGCACGTTGCGGTCTCGCCCTTCTTCCCGCCGAGCTGGACCGTGAGATCCTGGTGTTCGGCTGGGTGGAGCTTGGCCGGATAGGCTACGGGCACGTTGGCCTCGTACGCACCCGAGAGCTGCAAGACCAGCTGCACTGATGCCGCGCCCGCCTGCGCCGTGAAGCTCTCCCCGGGCTCGAGCGGCTCGCTCAGACGCACACTCACACGCACTGAGGAATCACCCTCGGTGAGCGTGGTGCTGTCCACATCCATTGCGATGATCCGGCCCGCCGGGTCGAGGGCGCCGACGGTCACGATCGCCGGGAACTCCTCGATGAAGCCCTGGGCGTTGGTCGCGCGCAGGTCGAGCGGGCCGGGGCTGACCGATGAGAAGGTCCTGGTCCAGTAGCCGTCAGCACCCTCTGAGAACTCCAGCCACGGACCACCGCCGACGCTCCCGGTGAGCTCGCCGATCCGGAGGATGGTGAGCCCGAACGGCACCGGCGACTTGGCTCCTGCCAGGAATCCCACCTTGGCGACCGACTGCGCCCGGATGAGCGTCGTCCCCCGGTTGAGGATGAAGTGGGACAGGAACACGGGTGCGTCAGTCTCACACGTCACTTTCACGTAGTCGGCGCCGATCTCGGTCTCGGCGACTCGTGAGACCGGCGACGCGTCGAGCGGGGTGGTGAAGTTGCCGTCAGCGAACGAGCTCACCGCCTGCTCGATCGCGACCGTTCCCGCCGCCTCCGAAAGCTCCCGGCATCCGGCGAGCGCCGCCGCGTCGGCCGCCGACTGCAGCTGGCGCTTGGCCGTGTACCAGAACCCGACGTCCACAGCGAGAGCCGCGAACGCCACGATGACGAGGAACACGATGGCGAAGGTCACCGCCACAGCGCCCGAATCGTCTGAGAACCACCGCCTGGACATCGTTCTCACTCCAGTCTCTGAACGGCCGCGCTGCTGATCGAAGCAGGCAGCACCACGTCCGGGATAGGCACGAGCTGGGTCCGGACGTACGTGATACGAACGCGAACGGAATCGCTCGCGGGATTGTCAATGGCAAGAGTGACGCGTGCGGGATCCAGGCCGGGGGCCGCGCCGATCGCGTGCGCCTCCACCGTTTCCGCAGTGGCGCCGAGCGCCGCCCACCGCACGCCCTCGCGGGCGGCATGGGCGACTGAGACGTATTCGAAGAACGTGTAGCCGAACTGGATGAGTGCGAAGAGCAATGTGAAGAGGAGCAGCGCGACGAGCGCGAACTCGACGGCGGCTGCACCGTCGTCATGGTGACGCGTACGTGTGACCGCGACGTACATGGTGCCCCCCCAGAGACATTCTCGCCTCATTGCGGCCGGACCCGGTCGTAGTCGCACGATGCGGCGGTCACGACCGGGTCCGCGTCAGCACCGACAGTGGCAGTGGGCGCAACTAATTGGCCGCAGTACCGCCAAGCGCAGTGACTATGCCGTTGAATACTGTCTTCAGTTGCCCGCCAAGCGCCATCACAGCACCGATGATCACCACAGCGATCAGCGCCACCATCAGGCCGTACTCGACTGCTGTCGCGCCCTCGTCGCACTCAAAGAAGTTCCGCGTCCGGACATACAGCTTGGTCAACATGCGAAACACCTCCCCCCGCTCCCGCGAGTCTGTCAGACACCTCCGACGGCTCCGATCGGGAGCCGGCGGAGCGCCGCGCTTCCCAGAAGACCGTCCATCTACTAGAGAGTGTCCCCCGTCACAGAGTGCTGACTGGCCGCTTATGGTATGAGCGAAGGATGATATCGGCTCATACCGATGGGGGATGCCGAGGCTGCGAACGGCCTACCCGGCGTCACCGTCCGGTGACGCGACCAGCCCGCCCGCACCGCGACGAGCGCCGCCTGGGTGCGATCGGGGGTCCCCATCTTGCGGAGGATGTGGCTGACATGCGTCTTGACGGTGGCCTCGCTGATCCACAGGGCATGCGCGATCTGCTTGTTGCCCATCCCCTCGGCCATGAGTTGCAGCACCTCGAGCTCGCGGTCCGAGAAGCGCGACCGCAACTCCTCGTCAGGGTCGGGGCCCCGATCGGGCTGCCCCGCGATCACCCGGGCGGCGATCTTGGAATCGAACACGGCCTGTCCCTCGGCCATAGCACGCACCGCCTGGACCACCAGCTCCGGGCGCGTGTCCTTGAGGATGTAACCCCCGGCGCCCGCGGCGAGCACCCCGAAGACCTCGTCGTCGTCGCCGAAGCTGGTGAGCACCAGCACCGACACGTCCGGCTCGCGTTCCTTGATGAGTCTGCACGCCTCGATCCCGCCGATGCCCGGCATCCTGAGATCGAGCAACACGAGGTCCACCTGCTCGGACCCCACGGCGGCCACAGCGCCCTCACCGTCCGCCGACTCCCCCACGACCTCGATGTCCGACTCGTCCTCAAGCAGCATGCGCAGCGCATACCGCACCAGTTCGTGATCGTCGGCGATGAAGACGCGGATCGGATCCATCACTCCTCCTCCAGAGGAAGCACCGCACGGACCACCGTGCCCGTACCGCGCTCGCTCGTGACCTCCAGCCACCCGCCTTCGGCGGCCATCCGCTCCCGCATGTTGCGCAGCCCTGTGCCGGTCCCCTCGAGCCGGGGCTCCGTCCCCCCGTGCACGATCCCGTTGCCGTCGTCGCTGACTGTGAGCGCCACCGCCCCCGGCGCGTAGACGATCCGCACCGCGATCCGCCCGCCGCCCGAATGCCGCACCGCGTTGCTCACGGCCTCCTTGCCCACCCGGTACAGACACGCCTCCTGCGACGGCCTGAGACCGTATGCCCGCCCCTCCACCTCCACGACTCCCCGCGCGCCGCTCCCGCGGGTGGCTTCGCTGACCCAGTTGCGCACCGAGTCCACCAACCCCATCTCCTGGAGCTTTACGGGCCGGAGATCGTAGATGAGGCGACGCAGGTCGCTCGCGCTCGCGCCGAGCTGCCCCTCCAGGTCCTCCAGGGTCTGTCTGGCCTGCGCGGGATCCTTCATCACCTGCTTCTTGGCGAGTTCGAGTCCGAGCGAGACCGAGAACAGCGACTGGGAGATGCCGTCGTGCATCTCGCGTGCGATGCGTTCACGCTCGCCGGCCAGCATCGCGTAGCGCCCCTCCTCGGCCAGACGCGCGTTCGCTATCGATACGGCAGCGAACGCGCCGAGGATGGAGAGGAACGCCGAGTGCTCGGGCAGCAGCGAGTGGTCGAGAGCGTTGATCGCGATGAGGATGCCGAGGGGCTCGCTCTGCACACGCACGGGCACGGCGAGCAGCCACGCTCCGCGCTCGCGGTCCACCTCGAACGTCGGGTGGCCCTCGCTGAAGACCTCCTCGGCGATCTCCGTGAGATGCTGCCCCCACCACGCCTGGACGTGCGTGTCGCGAGCGCCACGGACCACCAACGTGGTCTCGTCCATCACCGGGCCGTCGGCGTACTCGTCCACGAGGCAGATGGCCACCTTCTCGGTGCCCGTGAAGGACTTGGCCGCATCCACGATCACCGTCATCACGTCACGGACGGTACGCGCCGAGGAGATGGATTCGGACGTCGAGGTCAGGGCATCGACCAACGCCTGTTGCGCTACGGGGGTCCTGGGCAGCAGGTCACGCTCCCGCGCCCGGATGCGGCTCGGCCAGATCCTGTGGATGGTCCCGTGCAGACGCCCCTGCTCCGCCACGTTTTCACGGCCCCCCTCCGCGCCGTCTGTATGTTGGTACCCAAACGCGCGGAAGGGCTTCGTGATGGCGGTGGCCTAGCTGCCGACGCCCATCCTCTCCGCCAGCCATGCGGCCGTCGCCCGGACACCGTCCATACCCGGCGTGTCCGGGAAGGCGAACTCCTCACCACGGGCGAGCCGCTCGGGCAAGGCCGCCAACTCGGCGTCGAACGGGACCTCTGCCACGAGATCGAGTCCCTCGGCGGCCATCCGCTCACGTATCCGTCGGGCGCCTGAAGCCGAGAGATCCGCCTTGTTGAGCACGACGGCCACGGGCAGATCCGATCGCAGGACACCCCACGCCGGGAGGGCCGTCGATCCACATCCGGTCGATACCGTGCTCCACGCCGATCGCGTCGGCGCGTGTACGCACCTCGGTGACCAGCTTGCCCGAGAGATCCTCGCCCGCAACGAGCTGGCCGAACGCCATCGGGCCGATTACCGTCTCGGCCGTATGAACCTCACCCGCACGCGACTGCTCCATCGTGATGGCGTCGTGCGGGCACGCCGGCACGCACGCTCCACATCCCTCACAGGCCCACGGATCGATCACGAACGCGCGCGTGCGCCAGAAGTCTTCATCAGCTGCGATCGCCTCGAACCGGCAGACCGGCTGGCAGGCGCCGCATCCCCGGCAGGCATCCGCGTCGATCACGGCCTTCGAGCCGCCTGCGAACGGCTCGCTGCCGGTCACGGTGGCGCGGAGCGCGATCGGCAGGTTGGCCGCCTCCACGTCGCAGTCGGCCAGCACCAGCGGCCCGTCTTCCGCGGCAAGACGGGCGGTGATCGCCGTGAACGTGGTCTTGCCGGTGCCTCCCTTGCCCGACGCGAACACCACTCGCCGCATCACGCCTCCTCCTCCGCGAGCTCGCGAACGGCGCTCAGCAGCCCGCCGAACCAGGCGACTCCGTCCGGATGCTCGTCGATCACCAGTCCGCCGTCCGCGTACACCTCGGCGACACGCCGGTCGAACGGTATCCGCGCAAGGATGGGGATGCCCTCTCCCGCACAGTAGGCCGTCACATCGGCCGAACCGGCCCCGTCCCGGTTGATCACAACGCCGAGCGGGATACCCATGTCCCGGCCGAGGGCGACCGCGAGCTCCAGGTCGTGCATGCCGAACGGCGTGGGCTCGGTCACCAGCACCAGCACGTCGGCATCGCGCACACCGGCCACGGCCGAACACGCCACCCCCGGCGACGCGTCGAGTATGGTGACCGCCCGGTTGAAGACCGCGGCCCGCTTGCGTGCGGCCCTGATGACCGTGGGCGCCTTCACCTCGCCGATGTCCAGCCTGGCGGTCACCACGTCCACGCCTGTCGGCGCCGTCAGCGCACCGCCCACGGACCCCCACTCCACCTCGCCCACCCTGGCGGGCCGTTCGCTCAGAGCACCAGGACGGCACACGCGAACGCACGCGCCGCAGTTGTGGCACAACTCGGGGAAGACGATGACCTTGCTGCCGAGGATGCGTATGGCGCCGTAGGCGCATGTCCGGCGGCACGCGCCGCAGAGCGTGCACGCGCTCTCGTCCACCACCGGGAGCGGCACTTCCACGGGACTCGCCTGTGGCGCGTCAGGCGCCAGGAACAGCGCGTCGTTGGGTGCGTCCGCATCGCAGTCAACGAGCGCCACAGGCGAGCCCGATCGGGCCGCGGCTACCGCGAGGTTGGTGGCCACGAGCGTCTTGCCCGTGCCCCCCTTGCCCGACGCGATCGCTACGGTGATCCGCCCCACATGCGGTGCCGAGTGTGCGGTCATGCTAGTGCCCGCCGCACACGAACGAAGGGTCGATCACGCCCACCTCGCCGGCGGCGACCTTCTCCGCAACGGCCCCGACCTGCGGGATGGTGGTGTCGAAGTACACGGTGATGCCCACGTCGTTGAAGCCCGCGAGCGGCCTGCCGCCGATACCTCCCACCACGAGCGCGTTCACACCCTCGCCCTTGAGCAGGTTCACCGGGCGGAGACAGCCGCCCTCCATGTGCGGCGGGTTGTCCACCACCCTCGTGTCCACGATCGAGCCGCCCTCGATCTCCACGATCGTGAAGCAGTCGCAGCGGCCGAAGTGGCCCGACCGCTCACCCTCGAGACCGCCCGCGCCGTTGGTGGGCACCGCCAGTACGATCCGTCCGTTGTCGCTCACGTGTGTGTCCCTTCGTCGGCCGGCGTCAGCCGGCGTGCGCTTCCCCTGCCTCGGTCAACTCCCGCAGCTCTCCTGCTTCCAGCGCCGCGAGAGCGTCCTTGACGGTCCTGCCGCTGCCCTCGTAGCCCGGGATGCCCGCCGCCTTGAGGGCGTTGAACGCGTTCGGGCCGAGGTGACCGGTCACGACCGCCTCGACCTGATGATCAGACATCAACTCGGCCGCACCGATGCCCGCGCCGCCCGTGGCGCCCTTGTTCACCGCGTTGTCCACCACCTCGATGCCGTCGCTCCCGGTGTCGGCGATGATGAAGTACTGTGCGCGCCCGAAACGCTGGTCCACCATGGCGTCAAGAGTGGATCCGAGAGCCGAGACCGCTACCTTCATGACAACCTCCCTGTCCGTGACCCGGCTACGCCGGGGATGAAGCGGAGCGAGCGACATCGATGAGCACGTCGAGTGCGTGCCGCCGCTCCTCCAGATGACCGATCCAGTGCTCGAGCAACAAGCGCCCGTCATTGGTGATGCAGTACGAGCGGCGCTGAGGGCCCGAGTCGCCCTCTTCCCAGCGCGACACCACGAATCCGTCACTTTCCAGACGGCGAAGGATGCGGTAGAGGCCGCCGATATCGGGCACGACCTCGCCGTCCGTCATCTCCTCGACCGCGTGCGCGAGATCGTAGCCGTGTCCCTCCGATCGCACGAGCGCTGCGAGCAGCGCGGGCTCCACGAAGGCGCCCCGCCCGCCGGCCGCGCCGCGACGTGTGCCATCAACCGACTCGCAACACCTGCGGCGCCTGCAGCCGTCGTCCACGGCCGCCGCGTCTCCAGGCGCTTGCGTCGCGGGTGCGTCCTGCTGTCGTCCGGTCAGATCGCCGGGGCACATGGTCGTCCTTCCGTGGACTCGAACTGCTATATGTATAAGACATATATCTGACGGGGTCAATCGAATCGCTGTGCACCGTCGGGTGAAGTGCCCGGAGCAACGAGCGAGGCGCCGCCCATCGGGCGACGCCTCGTCTGATCACATCCTGTGGCGCCCGTGACGCACGCCGGCGCGCGTCACGCCCCGCCCGGGTCGCCGAGCGGCGGCGGCACGTCGACGATGGGGCGGTCGTCGGAGGGCGCCTCGACCTCAGGCTCCTGCTCCTCGACCTGCTTCTTCGCGCCACGCTTCGGCTTCTGCTGTTTCGGCCGCTCAGCGGCCTTCGCCTTCTCCTGCTCCAGGAACGCGGCCCACGTGCCCTCCAGCAGCGCCTCGAGCTCGTCCTTGTCCACGGTCTCGCGCTCAACGAGCACGTCGGCCATCAGGTCGAGCTGCTCGCGCCGCTCGGTGAGGATGCGGTACGCGGTCTCATACGCCTCATCGATCAGGCGACGCACCTCTTTGTCGATCTCGAACGCGATCTCCTGCGAGTAGTTCGGCGTCGCCGAGAAGTCCCTGCCGAGGAAGACCTCGTGCTGACCCTCCCCGAGGGTCATCGGCCCGAGCTTCTCGGACATGCCGTACTGGGTGACCATCTGGCGCGCGAGCTTCGTGGCACGCTCGATGTCGTTGCTGGCGCCCGTGGTGATATCGCCGATGGCGATCGCCTCGGCCACCCGACCGCCCAGCATCATCGCGATCTCGTCGAGCATCTCGCCCCTGGCGGAGAGGAACTTGTCCTCCACCGGGAGCGCGAGGGTGTAGCCGAGCGCCCGTCCGCGGCTGATGATGCTGATCTTGTGGATCGGATCGGTGTTGGGCAGCACGTGCCCCACGAGCGCGTGACCAGACTCGTGGTAGGCGATGACCCGCTTCTCCTTGTCGGAGATGATGCGGCTCTTGCGCTCCGGGCCGGCGATGACCCGCTCGATCGCGTCCTCGAGCTCCACCATGTCGATGGCCTTCTTGCCGTGACGCGCGGCCAGCAGCGCCGCCTCGTTCACCAGGTTGGCCAGGTCGGCGCCGGTGAATCCGGGCGTGCGTCGGGCCAGGACCTCGAGGTCGATGTCGTCACCGAGCGGCTTGCCCCGGGAGTGGATCTTGAGGATCTCGTGCCGGCCCTTGAGGTCGGGACGGTCGACCATGATCTGCCGGTCGAAACGACCGGGGCGCAGCAGCGCCGCATCAAGCACGTCCGGGCGGTTGGTGGCCGCCATGATGATGACGTTGTCCTTGATGTCGAAACCGTCCATCTCCACGAGCAGCTGGTTCAGCGTCTGCTCGCGCTCGTCGTGACCACCGCCGAGTCCGGCGCCGCGCATGCGGCCCACGGCATCGAGCTCGTCGATGAAGACGATGCAGGGGCTCGCGGCCTTGGCCTGCTCGAACAGGTCGCGCACGCGGCTCGCGCCCACGCCCACGAACATCTCCACGAAGTCCGAGCCGGAGATCGTGAAGAACGGCACGCCCGCCTCACCGGCCACGGCGCGCGCGAGCAGCGTCTTACCGGTACCCGGAGGGCCTACCAGAAGCACGCCCTTGGGGATCTTCGCGCCGAGAGCCTGGAACTTGCCGGGATTGCTGAGGAACTCCTTGATCTCCTCGAGCTCCTCCACCGCCTCGTCCACGCCTGCCACATCCTTGAACGTGATGCGCGGCTGATCACGCGTGATGCGCTTCGCCCGGCTCTTCCCGAACGACATCACCTTGGAGTTGCCGCCCTGCATCTGGTTGATGAGCCAGAACATCACGATCACGATGATCACGATCGGGACGAACGAGGTGAGCAGGCTCAACCAGATCTGGTTGTCCTGCATGTTGACCGTGTAGCCCTCGTTCGGCTCGTATCGCTTGAGATCCTCCGTGAGCGCGGCGCCGTCCAGGTAGTTGGTGACGAACATCTTGTGCTCGCCCTGTGCCAACGCGTCGTCGTCGGGATAGTACTCCCCTTCGATCTCCTGGCTGCGCGCGAAGACCTCGGCGCTCACCACACGCCCAGCCTTCAGCGCGCTGGTGAACTCCGAGTAGCTCAACTCGTCGGTCACACCCGCGGGCTGCAGCGTGTTCGCGAGGAACAGCAGGCCGAGCACGATGAAGAACAGATAGAGCAGGGCCGTCCTGAGATTACGGTTCACGCGTAACGACTCCTTGTCCGCCGTCAGTCGGCGTAGATCTCATGTTTCAGTACCCCGATATACGGAAGGTTCCTATACCGCTCGGCATAATCCAGACCGTACCCCACCACGAACTCGTCGGGCACGGTGAATCCAACGTACGCGCACTCGATAGGCACCTGCTGCTTGTCTTCCTTCTCGAGCAGCGTGACCACCTCAAGGCTCTTGGGCTTGCGGGACGCGAGGTTGCGCAAGAGGTACTTGAGCGTAAGGCCGGTGTCGAGGATGTCCTCGACCACGAGCACGTCGCGTCCCTCGATGTCTTCGTCGAGGTCTTTCAGGATCCGCACCACGCCCGACGACTTGGTGGTGGATCCGTAACTGGAGACGGCCATGAAGTCCAGCTCCACCGGACCTTCGATCGCGCGGGCCAGGTCGGCCACGAACAGCGACGCGCCGCGGAGCACGGCCACGAGCAACAGCGGACGTTCGCTCCCGGCATACCGCTCCGAGATCTCCTGCCCGAGCTCGGCCACCCGCCGCGTGATCTCCTCTTCGGCGATGATCACGCGATCGATGTCGTCGTGGATGCTCATGCTCACTCCCCGTCACGCTGTCGGACCGTCACTACCCGAAGATGGCCGCCGCCACACGATATCGGCCACGCGGCGCGTCTCCGGCGTCACCCGGCACTGGTCGGCCGACCGCACGCCCGCCAACCAAACGATCTCTCCTGCGCTTCTCACCACCGGCGTCGCCTGCCGCAGGCGCCTCGGCACCTTGGCATCCACCAGGATGTCCGAGACCTTCTTCGT
>LDZT01010998.1_pt1 | contig 10494 bp, 9 predicted proteins | sample 615521 | NCBI WGS metagenome assembly LDZT01 (sample SAMN03408292, study PRJNA278302) | terrestrial metagenome | isolation source: oil reservoir sample SB1 | place: USA: Alaska, North Slope, Schrader Bluff formation | collected 2011-09
AGCTCATCATCTTTGATTCCCACAGAGCTGGCGATTTGATTGACAGGGAGCATCTTTGTTTGCTGGGCAATTTCTAAATCTGATAACATAGTTCCTCCTACTTGTTCATTAAGAATTTATAATTCTATGTAAAGTAATATTAATAATTAAAGATATTTCATAAAAATAATAATTACAATAATTCTATCAAAATCATCTTTATAATTGAAAATTATATTTTTTAGGAATTAATGAGAAAAATTAGCTCCACTCCAATTTAATGCGCTCAAAATATGCATTTCAACACCGGTTAACATAGTGTCTTCATCAATATTAAACCTTGAATTGTGATGAGGGTAATGAGATTCTTTTTCTCTGTTTCCGGTACCAATGAAATAGAAGGCACTGGGAACTCTATCAGCAAACTCAGAAAAATCCTCACCGGCAATCGTTTGATAGGATAAAACTTTATCTCGATGACCCAATATTTCTTTAGCACTGTCAATAATCAGTTTTGTCATTTTAGTATTATTAACTATAGACTTATTTTCATTTACAAATTTTAATTCATATTTTGCCCTGTAAGATTTACAGGCTGCATCTACAATTCTTTTAAATTTTCTATTCAGACTCTCCTGGTCTTTGTCTTCCTGCTTATTAAAATATCTTATAGATCCTTCCAGAGTAACTGTATCCGGAATAATATTTGATTTTGTACCACTATTAATCTTAGTAAACATAATAATGATCGGTTTAAATACACTCATTTCCCTCGTTTGTATGGCTTGAATATTCTGAATAATATTTGCAGATGTAATAATCGGGTCAATTGCATTCTCAGGGTAGCCGGTATGCCCTCCTTCTCCTTTAACAATAAGATGAAATACATCAAGCGCTCCCGTAATTGGGCCGGTTTTCACACCTATGATGCCACTCTCCAAAGGTGTCCATAAATGAAGGGCCATCGCAGCATCTACATGAGGGTTTTCCAATATTCCTTCCTTTATCATTGATTCTGCCCCGCCAATTTCTTCATTTGGTTGAAAGATAAACTTAATATTTCCGCTGATTTCCTCCCGATAAGAAGAAAGAATTTTGGCCGTAATCAAGAGTATGGCTGTGTGAGCGTCATGTCCACAGGCATGCATAATACCTTTGTTAACTGACCTGTAGGGAACTTCATTTTCTTCCTGGATAGGCAGGGCATCCATGTCAGCCCGTAGAAGTAAGGTTGGTCCCGGATTTTTGCCTTCCAACAAGCCCATAACCCCTGTTTCTGCAATCTCCCGGGTTACTTCTAATCCACATTCTTCTAGATAATCAGCAACAATCTTTGAGGTTCGAAATTCCTTAAACCCCAGCTCAGGATGTTTATGAAAATCCCTTCTGAGTTGAATTAGCTCATCTTTTAAATTATTTATCTCCTCTTTGATATTCATTGAAATGACTATGTTTTTCCTTTCTCGAAAATTATCTTCTTCTTTCACATAAAGCCTCGGAACTCTTTCTTAACAACTGCCGAATAAACATAATTTATCATCGTAATAAAATCAAAAACCGGCAGATTTACAGCTTTCTGCACTGCCAACCCATAGGGAGGAAGACAGGCACACTCTAATAATATCATTTTTACCATAGGATCATCTCTAATCATCTGCTGAGCTACCAGAACAACTTCTTTTTCCACCTTCCCAGTATCAAGCCAACCAATTTCTTCATTAATGGCTTTTCTGAAATATTCTTTTTCTTCCATTCCTTTAATTTTGAGATTATTAATAGCTTCCAGGCCAACTTTTCTTAATAAGGTATCATCAAGACTCCCGGCATTGGCAGTAATGATACCAATTTTCTCTCCCTCACCAAGCATGTTAGCCATGAAAGATACCTGGAGAAGGCTTGATAAAAAAACAGGAACTCCCAGTTGTTGAGCTGCTTCTTTCTGAAACAACGCCATAAAGCCGCAATTCCCGGTAATCGCCCTGACACCATTCTCTACCAATTCTTTACCGGCTTCTACCAGTTGACTTAAAAAGCTAATATCTTTTTGAAATATCTTTTCAACAGTAAGTCCCTTGATTACCTTATATCTCACCGGGAAAGAGTAACTGCTGGCATTAGCCACATCACCCGGTATATAAGGAGCAAAGGATGTATCCAATAATAATATTCCAATGGCTTCACCATAACTTGCCTGGCCACTTCTGGCATGATATAACATAGCTACAGTTATTACCTCCTTTCTCATTTTGAAAAGGGAACTTATTTCTTGATAAACAGCTCAATCGGAAAATCATATAGTGATTCATATCCGTTTTCAGTTATCCGCACAGAAGCATCGACTTCAAATCCCACTTCTTTATACCAGATACCCGGTATAATGTGAAAAGCCATGTTAGGTTGTAAAACAGTTTTATCACCAGGCCGTAAACTGACTGTCTGTTCACCCCAGTCAGGCGGATAATTCAATCCGATGGAATAACCCAAACGGGATTCTTTGACAACCGTTGAGTGGGAAATAGCCTCTCTCCATTTAGCCTCTACTTCTTCACAGGTTATACCCGGTTTAATAAATTCCAGGGTCTTGTTTAATCCGTCAATAACCACATCTACAGTATCTCTCATCAATTTCGGTGGCTCACCCAGGTAGATTGTCCGGGCAATGGGAGCATGGTAATGTTTATAGACCCCTGATAATTCTAACAATATAGCTTCATTATTCTGAAACTTGCGGTCAGACCATGTTAAATGAGGAGTGCTTGTTCCTTCACCGGCCATCATCAGCGGTACAATTGCAGGATAATCCCCTCCAAATTCTTCAGTTCCCTTTATCTGGGCATAAGAAATTTCGGCAGCCGCATCACATTCCCGTATTCCCACATTTACTGCATTAATACCTGCTTCCATTACCTTTTCAGCAATCTTTCCGGCCTTTTTCATAAATTCAATTTCTTTATCTGATTTGATCAACCGGACTTTATTCACCAAAATATTGCCATCTTTAAATTTCGCATCAGGTAATGCTTTTTCCAATTCAATAAAACAACGATGAGTAAAATAAAATTGATCCATTTCCACTGCAATGGTTTTGTTCTCCCATCCTTTTTCCCTGATGATTCCGGCTACTACCTGCATAGGATGTTTAATTTTGGATTGAACATAGTCATCACTATAAGAGAATATGTTCTCATCTTTAAGAAAAGTGGTTAACCTGGCTCCATTGGCATCCATTGCTCTTCCTACCCAGATTGGTTCTTCCTGATCGGCAGACACAATAATTCCCTGGTGAACATAAAAACTCCATCCATCATAGCCGATAAGGTAATTCATGTTAGCTGGCTGAGAAATGAATAAAACATCAATACCTTCTGCTGCCATTCTTTTTTTTGTTTTTTCAATTCGACTCTTATATTCCTTGATATCAAAATAAAGCATTTTAAATCCTTTTCTCCTTCCATTTGAAATTAGAAAATCCATTATGAAACTTAATATTTTCAAATACTGTCCTGAATCATCCAGCATTTTGAAGAATCAATATCAGTAGCAAGATTTTTAGAAATCAGAATGATTCTTACTATCAAAAATTACCGAAAGAAATTGTCGGTTATCGATATTAATGCCGGTGGTAATGACTACTACATTTTCACCGCAATTACTAATCTTACCAGACAACAGGGCAGCAATCCCGACAGCGGCAGCACCTTCCAGTACATAATGATCCTGCTCAAAGGCATAGCTAATACCAAGTGCAATTTCTTTTTCTGTCACCAGGATAATATCATCAACATATTCCCTGACAAGATCAAAGGTATATTTGTTATGAAGCAGGATACCTCCCTGCAAACTATCTGCCAGGGTCTGCACTTCCTCCACCTGAACCGGCTTGCCTTGTTTTAAACTTTCAGCCATGGCCGCTCCCCGGTCCATGGATACTCCAATGACTTTGCACTCAGGGTTGATAGATTTTACTGCAATTGCGATTCCGCTGATCAATCCTCCTCCGCTAAGGGGAACCATAATTGAATCGGCTTCCGGTAAAGCATCCATAATCTCCAGCCCAATCGTCCCCTGGCCTGCAATAATATAAGGGTCATCAAAAGGAGGAACTACTGAATAACCTCTCTGCTCTCTAAGCTCTAAAGCCCTGCATTTTGCTTCATCCTGGTTTTTCCCATACACAATTAATTCCCCACCTGCTTTTTCAATCTCTTTTCTTTTATTATCAGGAACATTATTGGACAGGCATACCCTGGCCTTAGAACCAATTCTATTGGCTATATAAGCAGTCGCTCTTCCGTGATTACCAGTGGAATAGGTGACTACTCCTCTTTTCTGTTTTGCAGAATCAAGATGAAGAAGGAAGTTTGCAGCCCCGCGAACTTTAAAACTGCCGGTATCCTGTAAAAATTCCAATTTATAAAAGACATTCTTTCCAGTTTTCAGAGACAGATCAATGGATTTTTTCAGTGGTGTCTTACGCACCACAGAAGATATTTTTCTTTGAGCCTTAAAAATATCAACAAGCTTAATTTTTTGAGTAGACATTGAATCTCTCATTTCTTATAAATTTTTCTTAACAAAACATGCTTTTATTTTACACCGCTGCGATAACATCAATTTCAACATCCAGTCCAGCATCAATCTCTTTCGCAGCAACAGTAATTCTAGCGGGAGGATTCTCAGCAAAAAAACGCTTATACACTTCTTCAAATTCCCTTTTATGTTCTAGGGAAGATAAAAAAACAGTGCATTTTAAGGCTTTATTCATTTCCGAACCGGCTGCTTCCAGAATTGACTTAATGTTATTCAGGATATGTTCAGTCTGTTCTGCTATACTGCCATAAATTGGTTTACCGGTACTGATATCATCAGCAGTCTGTCCGGAAACAAAGATTAGATTACCACACTTGATAGCCTGGGAATAATTACCCGGTTTTGGAGCATTTTCTGTATAGATTATTTCTTTTTTCATTTTCTTTCCTCCCGTCATGTTTTATAACTTTATTGTTCAGCCATAGAAATCAATATTATCGTATACTTACACCCTATTTCATAAAAATTATCTATAAATCCTTATAATGGATTTTTTCATTATTTTTTTTACTCAAGGGCTTTTTTAAAATTTTCCAATAATTGATTTTGAAAACAAACATTAGAAATGTTAATTTTATAAACTGGTAGTGAAGCCTACAGCAAAGAAAACTCCCGGCAATAGGCTTCACTGTAATTCAAACAATTACATATTTATTAGCAAAGCAATATGACTTATTTTTGAGCAGCTTCAATATCTGCCAGTAGTGCATCAAGGAGTTCCTGAGCACCATCACCTGCTATCTTTAAATAAGCTTGTACCGGGCCACCTTCCTGCCAGGCTAATTCTTTAAAAGGCGTTATCTCTTCCTCAGTTATTTCGTACAGTGTAATAGATGGTTTTGCTTCTTTAATCTGTTCACCTATTTCCTTATTATTCTGGAAGGACCATTCTGTCATTGGTTCAATTAAGTCCCGACAGGAATCAATCAGAATCTGTTGCAGATCTTCTGGAATACTATCAAAAACATCTCGGCTAACTACCGGAACAACCATGAACAGTTCATTCCACATATTGGTAATGTAGTCCTGAACTTCATAGAAACCCATGCTCAAATGAGCATACATAGGCTGTACCTGTGAGTCGATCAATCCGGTCTGTAATGCTCCGTATATTTCTCCATAATCCAGACTCTGGGCATTAAATCCATAACCATTGTAAGAGGCAACCAGAATAGGATTGGACATGACTCTGTGTTTTAGTCCGGCAACATCTTCCGGATTATGAATAGGCACAGATGAGGTCACTCTCATCCAGCCTGAACTCCAGACACCTAGTAATTGGAACCCTCTTTGCCGGAAGCCCTCTTCCATCATCTTAACTGCCTCTCCGTTAGCACAAACCTCATGGACAACTGCGGCTGTATTTTCTGTTGGCCACAGGTATTGTAAAGCCATTACTTGAGCCTGTGGTACAAAACCACCAATCCAGCCATAATCCACACTACCTAGTTCAATCTCACCCATCTGAACTAGCTCCACGATATCCCGCTCTCCACCAAGTGTACCATAAGGATAGACTTCGATTTTTATTCTCCCCTCTGACCGTTCTTCCACCATTTCAGCAAAGCGGTGCGCAAACACGGTCATGGGGTCTCCTTCTACCTCTGCAGAAATCATTTTCCAGTTGTACTCGGTTTGTGCCTGTACAGGTAAAACAAAGAACATCAAACCAGCTATCAATCCTAAGATTAGAGTTAACTTAACATTTTTCATAATTATTCTCCTTTCATATATCTAATTAGTGTTCGATCCAAGTAATCGCCTTCAAAGTATTTTACTCCATAAGCATCATCTCCTTCCTTTATGTTTACTGAGAATTGAAAAGAATCTTTTAATATTAGTCAAAAAATTTTAAACCCCCATTGCGGTTCTTGGTATGAAAAGAGCCAGTTCAGGGAAAATAATAACCAGAGCTACCCCTAACACCAATATAAGAATAAAAGGCCAGGTCATACGGATAACTTCCAGGTAAGGTCTCTTAAAGATAACCATGGCAGTAAAAATATCACATCCGCATGGAGGTGTCGCTGAACCAATCGCTGCTTGCATAGTGACTAACACGCCCAGAAAAACCTTATCAATTCCTGCCTGTGCGACATAAGGCGCAAAAAGTGGGCTTAATATGTAAATAGCAACAATAGGGTCAACAAACATACAGGCAATAAAATAAGCAATATTGATGATGACTATAACTTTCAGTGCCGATGGATCCGGCCCGAATAAAGGAGGTAAAATCTGCTTGGCAATTCCCGAATAACTTAGAAACCAGGCTATTGCCTGTCCGGCTCCTACTAATATGAAAACAACAGCTGTAATAACCGCTGTTGATAAGGCCACCTCAACCAATTTCTTGAAATTCAATGATTTATAAATTAATCCTTCTAAAACCAAAGCATATAAAACTGCAGCAGCGGCTGCTTCCGTTGGACTGAAAATTCCACCGTAAATACCTCCCAGAATCAAGACAGGAAAACCAATCAGCAAAATTCCTTCCCGGGTAACACGGATCCGTTCCTTCCAACTTGTCTTGGGATAAAGCCCAATTTTATAATACCTTGAATAAAAATAGGAAAAAAGGGAAAATAAAATACAAACCACTATGCCAGGTATAATACCTGCCAGAAACAGTCTACCAACCGAAGTCTGGGTAGCTACACCATATACAATAAAGCCTATGCTGGGAGGAATTAAAAATGCAATATCACTCGAATTAATAATCAAACCAAGGCTGAAAGAGCTGGAATACCCGGCATCCAGAAGCATTGGCCGCATTGTTCCTCCAATAGCAGAAACAGTAGCTTGTGTAGAACCTGATACAGCTCCAAATAAAGTGCAGGCAACATTGGTAACAATAGGTAAACCGCCAAACAGATGCCCAAGATAAGCTTTTACCATATTAATCATTCTTTTGGCAGATTGTCCGGATGTAATAATATTGCCAGCCAGTATAAACATTGGCACACAGACTAATGATAGTGGTTTAATCCCTCCCAGGATCTGCTGTACCAGGATATTCATATTCAGGTTGGGAAGGAAGAAAAAACTAGTAATGATAAAGGTTGCCAGAAGCACAACCATAAAAGGAAAACCGAATAGAAGTAATGAAAATGCTACAAATCCCATTAACGGTAACATATAATATACCTCCTCTGTACCGTATCCTTCCTGTTATTTCCTTATTCGTACTCACTTTTTTGCTGGGGAGATATCCAGACCTCATCTCTTATCCGGATATTTTTAATAATAGTCATCACATAGTGTATGCCAGCCAGAAAAAAACCCACTGGAACAATAAAAACACCAATCCAGTATGGAATTCCCAGGGCAGGGAGCGTTTGCTGCCAGCGAAATGTGGTATAGACATAATTATAGGAAAGATACGTCATGTAAAACATAAATACTGCACTTATTGCTGAGATAACATACATCATAAACTTTTGTATTTTTGTCGAAGACAGGTCAAAGATGGCAGCCATTCGAATATGTCTTCCCTTTCTGGCAGCATAGCTTAAACCGATAAAAGTAATCCAGATAACCAATAGCATAGCCAGTTCATCGATAAAGTATATTGAGGTTCCGGACTTTCTCGCAATTACATTAACAATTAAAATAATAGCCAGGATAGCAATACCCAAACAAAGGAAAACTTCTTCAATTTTTTCAATTAGTAAATTTACCTTTGCTAATAATTGTGTCAGTTTCGTAATCAATCACCTCATTTAACAAATGGTTTTCGCAGTAAACTTATGAGAATTAAATAACCTTTATGATACCTCGAAAAGTTTCAAAATATTCAGCCTAGTCAGGAGGATAAACTAAATAATAAATTTTTACTCTTTTTTTTATGAGAGAACAATTTTTCTACTATCCGTAAATATTATGAAGTTCCTATGCCTTATCATATCTGCATTACAATGATTGGTGCAAAAGAGTTCTCCTATATCCATCCCCTGGCTTGCATAGCTTTTCCTATCTTGTGTAAAGCGTTAATCCAGGCAGCATTTCTTAAAGATGTATTCTTTTCTTCAGCGGTTCCAATTGTTTCCTGATAGGCTTTTAAAATACGTTCTTTCAGCTTATTGTTTACTGTTTCTAAATCCCAGTAGGTATCAGTTAAACCCTGGGTACGTTCAAAGCCGCATACAATCGCGCTTCCGGAATTTGTCAGAACATCGGGTATCATGGTTACACCTTTTTTTTCAAGGATTTTTTCTGCCTCTGTAGTTATCGGTCCATTGGCGCATTCCATAATTAACTTTGCTTTCACCTTGTTGGCATTCTCCTCATGAATGACACTCTGGACTGCAGCAGGAACCAATATCTCACAATCTACTTCTAATAACTCCTCATTCGTTATCGGTGTAGTTCCGGGGAAACCTACTACAAAACCGGTCTCCTTAACGTGTCCAAGCAAATCTTTAATATTCAAGCCATCTTTAGAATATATTGATCCTTTAATATCACCCACTGCTACAATCTTGTAACCTTGCTTGTAAAGTAACTCAGTAATAATACTCCCTACATCTCCAAAACCCTGTACTGCAACGGTTGCTTTTGGAGAAATATTATAATTTTTAACCGCTTCCATCGTGACAAAGAAAGCACCTGTTCCGGTTGCTTCACGACTTCCAAGTGTTCCGTTTACTTCAACCGGTTTATCATTAATTGCAGCCGGGCTGTGAAATCCCATAATCTCTTCATATTCATCCAGCATCCAGGCTTGAGTTCTGCCACTGGTACCGATATCAGCTCCGGGGACATCTACCCATGCTCCCTTCATTGGAAGCTTTCTAATAAAACTCCTAACTAAAGTTTCATATTCCCTGTCGCTTAATTGACCCGGATCAACCCGAACCCCACCTTTTCCACCACCAGCCGGAACACCGGCAATAGCGTGTTTGATGGTCATCCAAAATCCTAATGCCTTTACAGTATCCAAATCTAAATCAGGAACAAACCTGGTGCCATCCTTAACCTGGCCCAAAGCGTCATTATAATGAACTCTGAAAGCTTGAAAAATTTGTAGTTCTCCACTATCCATCTTCATGGGTATTGTAAATTGAAAGATTCGCTTCGGCTGACTGAGTATTTTTACCACATCTGGATTAATTTGTCCGATTTCTCCGGCAAATTTAAGAGTATCCAATGCGGTCTGGAAAGGGTTTTTACTCATTTTTATCCTCCATCTTTCTGTGTATTCTATACAAGAGATACAAATAACTGTACATTAAGTGTTAGCATTGAGCATTTGTATCTCTTTTTTATAATCTAAGCAATCACGGGTAAAATTAAATCTGATGGTCCTTTTTTCGACAAAATCATATTTGGAGCATGTTTGGCCATGATTTCCTGAAATATCGCAGCTTCTTTCACTTTTTCCCGCATAAATTCTGCATGCCAGCTCTCCTGGACCCATGGTTTGTAGATTTCAGCTTGACAGGTTCCGGGTTCTATTTTGAAATAACAGGGAGCAGTTACCCTTGCTACTTCAGGACCATCATAAATTCGAAACATTCCTCCCTCTGCATCTGTAATAAACATATAAATATCTATTGGAATATCAACAGCTTTGCGCATTCCCGCCAGTATAGCCAGAGAAACATCCGAAGTCGGATTCATAGAATTTGCTCCCATATTTTCTACCACTCTGGCACCTGCTGCACTGCAATAACCTCCAAAAGCAGACCATTTAAATACTGTCTCCTTCGGAATAAAACCTTCCTCTCTCATTTTATTGACAATCATGAGCAGACCTTCATCTAATACCAGAAATCCTCTTAGCCCTGCGTCTAAATTTCTCATTAGATCAGCCAGCCAGTAAGAAAGATTATCCGAACCTCTCATACGGAATCCAACTGCTGCTCCTTCAGAAAAACCCTGTGCACGGGCTCCCACATCCCAGGCTTTTCGGGGACCCATGGTTGT
>LDZT01005180.1_pt1 | contig 10488 bp, 8 predicted proteins | sample 615521 | NCBI WGS metagenome assembly LDZT01 (sample SAMN03408292, study PRJNA278302) | terrestrial metagenome | isolation source: oil reservoir sample SB1 | place: USA: Alaska, North Slope, Schrader Bluff formation | collected 2011-09
TGACATGAGGCGGCCACTGCTCCATCCTCGAGGGTGATTGAAGCCCGAGACCGAGGAGGAGACAGTGACCAAGGACAACATGGACCGACTGACGTGGTTGCGCAAGACGCTTGAAGATGCCGATCTCGATGTGATGCGCGAGATGCTCAAGGTGTTCGCCGAGGAGCTCATGGGCGCCGAGGCCGATGCGATCTGCGGCGCCGGCTTTCGCGAGAGAAGCGACGAGCGCGTGAACAGGCGCAACGGCTACCGCGAACGCGAGCTCGACACTCGCGTCGGCACGATCCCGCTTGCCGTGCCCAAGCTGCGCGAGGGCAGCTACTACCCCGACTGGCTGCTCGAGAACCGGCGCCGCGCCGAGAGAGCGCTCGTGGCCGTGATCGCCGAGTGCTATGTGCGGGGCGTCTCGACCAGGCGGGTGGACGGACTGGTCAAGACACTCGGTATCGAGGGAATCTCCAAGAGCCAGGTCTCACGTCTGGCCAAGACCCTCGATGAGGAGGTCGCCGCCTTCCGCAGCCGCCCGCTCGACGGCGGTGCCTACCCCTATCTGTGGGTCGATGCCCTCGCCATCCGGGTGCGGGAGGGCGGACGCGTGGTGAAAGTCGCCTGCATCGTCGCCACCGCGGTGAACGCCGAGGGCCGTCGCGAGATCGTGGGGCTCGACACGTTCACCGAGGAGTCCGGTCCCGCCTGGACGGCGTTCCTGCGCGGCCTCGTGGCCCGAGGACTCTCCGGCGTGAGGCTCGTCGTCTCCGATTCCCACAAGGGCCTGATCGCAGCGATCGAGGCGGTTCTTCCCGGTGCTGCCTGGCAGCGGTGCCGCACCCACTTCATGCGAAACGTGCTCTGCCGCGTGCCGAAGAGCGCCCAGCCGTTCGTGGCAACCCTCGTGCGCACGATCTTCGCGCAGCCGAGCGCCGAGGAGGTTGCCGCCCAACTCGCCCGCGTCGTCGACCAGCTCGAAGATCGTTTCCCTGATGTGGCGACGATGCTCGAGGAGGCTGCCGCCGACATCACAGCGTTCTCGACGTTTCCGACCTGCCACTGGCGCCAGATCTGGTCCAACAACCCCCAAGAGCGCCTGAACCGCGAGATCCGCCGGAGAAGCGACGTCGTGGGCATCTTCCCACGAGTGGCAGGTGAGTCGGCGCTACATGTCGATCGAGTCGATCGAGAAGACGATGGAGCCACTGCCGACCGTGGAAGACGGTCTCGATCGGGAGGTGATACCTGCCCTCATGGCCAGCTAAGTGAGATACTCGAGGTCGGAGCAGAGGGCTTCATACACCACTTGACGGGACATGGCCAAGAGCCTGAAGGAAAAGGGCTTCGAGTATCGCGAAGAGCAGTTCTCGCGGGGGGCGGACATGGTGATCGTCGGTGACCCCCAGCTGGTCAAGCGCGTCACCGACTGCAAGCGAATGATGCAGGACCACCAGAAGAACCAAGAGATCTTCGAGGTGTGGGCCCGCGCTCTCGGGGGCAAGGCTGAGAAGGAGCCGGACAGCGAGCTAGTGCTGAAGGTCGATGACGTGGTGTTCTTCGGCCTGTAGCCTGGAGGAGCGGCGACTGCGGTTGCTCACCTAGCCAAGGCGAGGGATCAATCAGAGGATTCCGATTCTTACGATCAGTCCACTGCCGACGATGATCTGAGGTGGGATCAGTCATTGTTGGACGTGGGTTGTAGAATGGCATTGCCCGAGTCAACGCTCAATCTCTCTATCAGGCAGACTCGTTTGAGTAGGGGATGTCTTACTCAGAGGAGTGCGAGCGCTGGAGCGGGGACCCTCTCGCTGCAGTCCCCGTGCAGTTCATAATCGTCTAGAGGTATACGCAACAGATGGATAACGTGCAGAAAGCGACTCGCAGCGCGATCATGGCCAGGGTGCCGCAGAAGGGCAGCCGACCAGAGATGGTCGTCCGTCGCGCGGTACACTCGCTGGGGTACCGTTATCGGCTGCACGACGCTGGATTGCCTGGCAAGCCCGACCTAGTCTTCGGTGGTAGGCGCAAGGTCATCTTTGTGAACGGCTGCTTCTGGCATCGCCATCCGGACTGCGCATTGGCCCGGATGCCGAAGAGTCGACAGGACTTCTGGGAGCCGAAACTAAGCGCCAATCACGATCGCGATATCCGCAACGAGGGTCTTCTCTGCGAGATGGGATGGGAAGTGCTGACCATTTGGGAATGCGAGCTCAAGGACTTGGAAGCGTTGAGGGCGAGCCTAGTCTCATTCTTGGGGGATCGATGATGCAGGCCCAAGCCGGGTTAGCTGTCGTCACTCGTCCCGACTCACCGCCGGAATCGAATAGCCGTTTCACCATCACGTCATTCTTCTCGGGATGCGGCGGCATGGATCTTGGCTTCAGAGGCGGATTCCGGTTTCGAGACGAATACCTGGAGGAGCTGCCTTTCGATGTTGTCGAATCGTTCGATTATGACGCCAAGGCTGTACTGACATACCGCGATAACATCGACGAATCGATCCAGATCAGAGATCTCGGCGCTTCGGGCGTTCTTGATATGAAGGCTTCCGACGTGCTGATTGGCGGATTCCCCTGTCAGGACTTCTCATCCTGCGGGCCGAAGCGCGGACTAGCGTCTGAGCGAGGACAGTTGTACTTAGCGCTCGTGGCATACATGCGCGAGCATCAGCCGATGGTCGTGGTCGCCGAGAACGTGCCGCACCTCGAACGCATTCATGCTGGGGACGCGCTCCGACAGATCGTCGCCGATTTTGAGGGTGAGGGCTATCGATTTGTGAAGTGGCGTCTCTATGCGCCTGACTATGGCGTGCCTCAGAGCAGAACTAGAATCTTTCTTGTGGGCGTAAGGAAGGACCTTCCAGGGTCCCCCGCGATACCCACTCCAACACACTCAGGCGCGCACAGGTCGATTCAATGGGCGATCGAAGACCTCGAATCAGTGCTGGACGAGTCGGTGCCGAACCAGAGCCAGTTCTTCTTGGCCAGCAAGGCGAAGCGAGGCAACGGCCAGGGCGACGAGCTCAGCCGGGCAGACAGGCCGGCATACACGGTTCGCGCCAATGCCAAGTCGCGCGTGCAGTTCCACTACTCGCTCCCCCGGCGGCTGACAGTGAGGGAATGCGCCCGCCTCCAGACGTTTCCTGACGACTTCGCGTTCCCCCACTCCGCCACGGCCAACATCATGCAAATCGGCAACGCCGTGCCTCCATTGCTGGCTCATCATGTCGCACGATCCATATCTGAGTACTTGGAGACGATCAACACGTAACCGACTCGAGTGGGAGGCCAATTGAGCGCAGAAGAAGTGCAGAGAGTAGGCATACACCCGACACCACGTGTGCTGAGGGTCCTCGGAGACATCCCGTTCGCTCCGTGGCAGTGCATTGCGGAACTCGTGGACAACTCCATCGATGCGTTTGCAGCCGTCTCAGCGTCTGGAGGGGTTGGCGGATTACCAGATCCGAAGGTGGCCGTCTCTTGGTCCGGACCCGCTGTTCCTACTCGTGATCGGACGCTCGAGGTTGGCGATAACGGCCCCGGAATGACGCTTGAGCAAATCAGCAACGTCGCGCGGGCCGGGTACACTGGTCGGAATCCCCTCGATAATCTCGGTCTCTTTGGGATGGGTTTCAACATCGCCACGGCTCGGCTGGGCAATCGAACTCGCGTCTTGTCCGCCACCGCCGATGCCACGGAGTGGATCGGGATCGAGATTGACTTCGACGAACTCCAGGCGTCGGGTGACTTCATGGCTCCGGTGATCCGCGAGCCGAAGATTCTCGCGGGCGAACACGGGACTCGTGTGATCGTGAGCGACCTGAAGCCCGGAGCGTACGCGACTCTGCGAGATCAGGAACAACAAATCAGGCGACAACTTGAGCGAGTGTACTCGCCTCTCTTGTCGACATCTGCGGTCGCCGTTGAGGTGCAGGGAAAGCGTTTGGTGACGCGACCGGCATGCGTCTGGGCTGACGACCGTTTCGTCGTGCGTAACGGCGTGCAGGTGCCCGCCATAATCAGGATCGAGCAGGCACTGGGGGAAGCGTACTTCGACGTGGTGCGAAACGCATACGTTGCCCCGCTGGAAGCGGACGCGCTGGCAGAGAAACTGGCGCATGGCGAGGAGCTGCCCGAGGGAATCATCATGCGACAGAAGATGCTACGTGGATGGGTCGGCATCCAGAGGTACGCCGATCCTGACGATTTCGGCATCGACTTCGTGCGCAATGGGCGAAAGATCCTACTCTCCGACAAGACGCTGTTCTTCTACGAGAACCCAATTACAGGCACACGATCCCAGGAGTACCCCAAGGAGCTTGGCTCCACGGTGGGCGGTCGAATTGTGGGGGAGCTGCACGTCGACTACCTCATTCCTACTTACCAGAAGAATGACTTTGACCGGCAAGACGACTCGTGGCGAGAAACCGTCGATGCCCTTCGGGGAGCGGGTCCGATCTTGCCCCAGGCCCGTCGCGGGATGGGTTTCTCGGATGAGAACGATTCGCATATCGGCCGCCTCGTGAATGCGTACAGGCGTGCGGATTCCGGTACCAAGAACCTGGCCATTGAGCCTTCTTTGGCACGACAGTGGGCCGAGCGTTTTCGAGAGGGGGACTCAGAGTACGTTCCTGATCGGAAATGGTTCGAGGCGGCCAAAGAGGCGGATCGCCGAAAGGCCAACAAGAAGGCCGGAGATGAGGGCCCCGTTGATTCGGGAGGAGCGGCCAGCGACAATGCTGACGATTACGGGCCTGGAGCAGTGGATGGGCCCCCCACCGTGCCTCCGACCACTCCCGACGCTTCGCCGAAGAAGACGACCGGCTTCGACGAGCTCAAGGAAAAGTCGCGACAGAACATCTCTATGTCGCGGCGCTACTTTGTAGGCGGCAACCCGGCGCCGTTCGAGGTCAAGACCTGGGAGCTCGAATCCGGCTCCATTCTTGTGGACGGTGACCGACGCGCGTGCGCATTCTTCTCGCAAGGCTACAGCTGTGACTTCGTCTTCGACCCGAGACACCCGGGCATGACCGCTTTCCCTGCGGGTCCGAGGGAGCTACTGGGGTTGTATCTGGCCGAGAGGTTCAAGATTCGCGACAACCTCACGGATCTGGGCGCCACCTTCTTGGAGGTTTACGAGCGCAACTTCTCGGACAGCCGAATAGACAGGGTGGGTCTGCAGGAAAGGGCGCTTCTCCTGTTCAACTCCCTGAGGGAGAAGATGGTTAGGCATCTAGAGCCAGTCGAAGCCGACGTCATAGCGTCTGTGAAGATGCATGCCGGCGACGAAGAGCTGACGGTAATGGCGCTCCTGGAGCAGCCGGCGCTCCTGACCAAGTTCCAAGATGCCGCACCAGGGGCCATCCAGGCGATCTACTCAGTGCCGCCTCGCTGTCTGGTCAGGCTCGTCGAAGCATTCCCTGGTCGTGTTCTGGACGGTGCGTGTCTGAGCACTCCGTATGCGTCAATCTCGCTTGGCGATCCGGCCGCAACGCAGCGCGCCAAGGCGGAGTCGCTGGACAGAGTCATCGGACTGATGAAGGACGCCACGTGGGTGCTGGGCGAGGCCACGGCCTCCGCAGGCGCCTATCGACAGAAGGAGGAGCTGTCACGCTGCAGCCACAGCATTTCCTTCCTGGAATCTGAGCTGACCGAATGACCTTCTTGACCGACGAGTTGATGTCCGGCTCTGATTGGCGCGGCTTTGAACGAGCCGTCGCACGTGTCATGTCCCATTGCGGCTGGAGCTCAGTGCGAGTGATTGGTCGTGCGGGCGATCAGGGCGGGGACATCTTGGCGGTTCGGCCGAGTGGCGCGAGGAAGATTTCCTTCGTCGTGCAGTCTAAGGCGATTACGGGCGATCGGTACGTTGGCAAGTCACCGATTGATGAGGCGGTTGCGGCGCAGGCCGCATACGGTGCACAAGTGGGCGTTGTCGCCACCAACGGCGATTTCACACACTCGGCGAAGGTGCGACGCGACGAGCTCCGTGACGCCGGGTTTGACATGAAGCTGTGGAATGGCGCGTTTCTACGGGGGCTGCTAGAGAAGTGGCCCTCTGAACACCATGAGAGACGAGAGTTGCGCGACTACCAGGAGCGGGTTGTCACTCGGTGTCTCGCCGCATACGAATCGGGTGAGAAGCGGGCCCAGTTCGTCTTGGCCACAGGCCTTGGAAAGAGCGTGGTTGCGGCGCAGCTCCTGGTGGAACTCAGGCAGCGCGGACTGAAGCGGGCGCTCGTCCTGTGCGACAGGCAGCCGCTGGCGCTACAGCTTGAGCAGAGCTTCTGGACTCAGTTGCCGAAGGACGTGCCCACGCGCAACTTCTTCGGGGGTGCCCCGCCACACGCATACGACGGCGTGAACTTCGGTCTGTACCAGAGCCTTCTGGGCTACCTCGGTGGCATAGATGAGGACGAGTTTGACGTCGTGATCGTCGACGAAGCTCATCATGCCCTCGCGCATGGTTTCCGGACATGCCTCACTCACTTGAAGCCCAAGTTTCTCGTAGGAATGACGGCAACCCCTTGGCTGGGCGATGGCTCGTCTATTGATGGCCTGTTCGGAGAGCCGGTCGACCGAGTATCCCTTGTCGACGGAATGAGCGCTGGCTACTTGGCGAAGGTGGACTACCGCATATTCTGCGACAACGTGGACTGGGATGCGGTTCCGAGCCTTAGTAAGAACAGCCTCACCGTAAGAGACCTCAACAGGAAGCTGTTTCTGCCACAGCGTGACGAGGCATGCATCGCCGAGGTCGCTCGAGCAGCAGCAGAGATGGAGCACCCGAGAATTGCGGTCTTCAGTCCATCGATCGAGCATGCAAGGCGTTTCGCTCAGATGCTGACGACGATCGCAGGGATTCGATGCAAGTGCCTCTCGGGAGTCTCGAGAGTGGAACAGAACCGGGCGCTGATGGAGTTTGCCGCCGGCACAGTTGAGGCGGTTACTGCAGCTGATGTTCTGAATGAAGGAATCGATGTCCCAGACGTGAACATCCTGGTCTTCCTGCGTGCGACGCACTCAAGACGCATCTTTGTTCAGCAACTTGGGCGAGGGCTTCGAGTGACGCCCGAGAAGTCCAGGGTCGTCGTGTTGGACTTCGTCTCCGATATTCGAAGAATCGCTGTCGTATCCGAACTCGACAACGAGCTCAGAAGACAGCCAGGACCGGAGAACGTGTACCTTGGAACCGGGATGGTCGCATTCAGCGATCCCCAGGTGGGTCCATTCATTGACCAGTGGCTCAGTGATGTCGCCGACCTGAGCGAACAGAACGACGCCCATGTCCTCGAGTTTCCGGAGATCGCATGAGTATTCAACTGCCGAGGGATATTCAGAAGAGCGTGAAGGCCGAGATCTACCGCCAGGCCGACCAGACGCACTACCTGCGAATGGGGCGCATCGAGAATGGCCTGTTCATGGATTCGCTGCTCGCCTCTGAGGATGTTGGAGGTGTCTTGCGGCAGTACATGCCTTCGGAGAAGGTGCGTACCTACATCAAGGACGGCGTACTGAATCGGTATGCGAAGGATAGGCGGCCGCTCGAGAGAGATATCGATGTCGCGATCAATTCGGTATTCGGGTCCGATGCCGTCGAGATTGAGTATCGGAAGCCCGTGTCTCTCCACCGCCTAGATTCGGGGGAATTGCTGGTGGCCTCGCGAGGGACATATGCGAAGTGGGAGACAGCGGTTCGCCGCATGCTCGAGTTCATGGCTGCTGCTCCAGGGCTCCGTGACGGCGCCCACAAGCCTCGGAAGCTGCTAGTGCTCTTTTCCGGGGGAGCTGCTATCAACCGAGCAGACAGAGAGCTGCTGTGCCGTGGGCTGAGGCTGTTGGGGATCGAGATGGCTGTATACGAGGAACGCGAATAGACGCTCCCTGGACACGCAGCGCTCGCGTCTAGGGTGTTGGTGCGGTCGCCGCCTTCCACATCGGCCGTCGAATCGATGCGATCGTCAAACTCCTCGCGGAGAGATCCGAGATCTTCACGACATCGCCCGTGCGCGGCGCATGAACGTACTTGCCGCCGCCGATGTACATGCCGACGTGGTGGATGTGCCCCGCCTCCCAGAAGATCATGTCACCGGGCTGGATCTGCGACAGGCTGACGCCCGTGCCGAGGGTGTTCCACATGGAGGATGTCGTGCCGCGAGCGGTATAGCTCGTGTAGCGCCACATGATCCAGTCCGCGAGACCGGAACAGTCGAACGTGTCCGGGCCGGTTGCGCCCCACTCGTACGGGCAGCCGAGGACGGATAGGGCGAGCCGCACCGGCGGGAAGTTGACCGCGACGCCTGACTTGTCGAGCTCGCCCAGTACCTCAGGGGTGAGTGCCGTCGCTCCGGGGCCGCCGGCCCCGTTGAGCCCGGATGCATCCAGCACGTGCCCGGTCTCGTCGAACGTGCCCAGGATGGCGAGGTAGCGCTCGGCTGCCTGCCCTGCCTCTGCGCCCGTGAACGCCGCGCCAGCCGGGGCGAGCCGCGGCGCAAGGTCCGCGACTGGTGGGTACGTGCTCGTGGCGAGCACCGTGCTCGTGCCCTCGACCGTGTACGTGTAGGCGATCGAGGAGCGCACGAGGTCGTAGACGGCGTTGGGGTCGGCCTTTGTGAAGTCCTGGTTGCACTCGATGGCCGACAGCGCCAGGAGATACCGCCACGTCGGCAGGTCGAGATTGGCGTCCACCGTCTTGCCGGCCGGAGCCCCAGCGGTGGCGTCGTCGATCGCGTCGTTCTGCAGCCGGTTCTCAAGGTCGGCGTACGTCTTGATCTGCGCCGCAATCGCGGCCGGGTCCTTCTGGTGCCCGAACAGGAAGGACGGCACAGACGCCGCGAACGCGCCGGCGAACGCCGTGCCCACGAAGAGCGCCGCCACCAGCGCGATCCCCGCGCCGACGAGCACCTTGCGCTCGATGGACTTCTTGTCGACGACGCCGCGGACGGCGGCTGCGGCGATGCGCGCGATTGTGAGCGGCTCGGCCATGATGCCTCCTCTACGCCGCCGGCGTCTTCTCGCTGCTCGTGGAGAGGAGCTGCACCATCTTGGGCGTGCGCTTCACGTCGAGGATGCACTTGCGTTGGCCCACCATGAGCAGGCACCGGCCGACCGCTTTGCGCGCAACGGCGTCAGCCTCGGCACGCGAGAGGTCGTACAGATCCACGATGTGTGCGAGCTCGCGCCCGTCGGCGCCGAAGACGACCTTCGTGCTGGCGTTGTCGAGCACCGCTCGGCCTTGCCGCTCGATCGCGGGGTCAAGGAAGTCGCTCACGTTCTGCGTGGCGACCATGAGCGCGCCGCCGTATTTGCGGATGCGCTTGGCGAAGTTCTTGATCGCCTCGAGCGTCGCTGGCGTCTTGGGGTCAATCGCCAGGTGCGCCTCGTCCATGACGACGAGCAGATGCTCGCCGGTGTCGCGGTTCGCCTGGATCTCGCGCCACATGAGTTGCGTGATGAGGTGGTACTGTGCCGCGTACGTGGACGAGTCGGCCTCCTGGAGCGAGTGGGTGGAGAACACGAGCACGTCGCTCCCGAGCGTGACGTTCGTCTGTCCGTCCCACATGAGCCCCCGCGAGCCCTCGGTGAGGTTCTTGAAGAACAGATCGAGTCCCGCGTACGCCTCTCGCTCGCCGGCCGACGGCTCGGCCGCGGCGTGCACGCGCGAGGCGATCTGGGTGCGCAGGTCCGACAGCGTCGGCCACGCCGTCATGTGACTCACGCTTGTGAGGTCCAAAGTCAGTCCGTGAGCCCGATACAGCTCACGGACCTCGATCTCGAGGATCTCGCGCGCAGTGTAGTCGTCCGGCAGTTGCAGAGCGAAGAAGGTCTTCAGGAACTCAAGGTGCCGCGCCACGGGATTGAAGCGACCGAGGTCGGCCTCTTCCTCGTCGTCGGCCACGGCCTCTGTGGCCCAGACCTCGAGCGGGTTGATGACTGTAGCGCCGCTGTTGCCCGCGTCGATCCACTGGCCGTCGATCCGGGCCGACAGTGCCCGGTACTCGTCCTCCGGGTCGATGATGATGACCTTCGTGCCGGCCATGTGCTCCATCAGGATGTCGAGCTTCATGAAGGTGGACTTGCCGCCCCCGGCGTTGCCGAGCACCACCATGTTCGCGTTCGAGCGATCGGCAAAGCCCGATGAGCCGAACCGCCAGCGGTCGATCACGACGACACCGCCGGTGGTGTCGAGCCCGTAGACCTTGCCGTACCCGTCGTTGATGCCCGCCGCCGAGAAGGGCGCGGCTGCGGCCAGTGTGCTCGAAGGCATCGGCATCGCGTAGAGCTCGTGCAGCCGCGCTGATCGATAGCCGTAGGGGCTCGAGTGCAGCATCGCGTCCTTGGTCATGAACCACGGCCGCTGAGCGATGATCTGGTTCGCCGCGAGGCGGCCCTGCACCTCTTTGACGCGCGAGGTCAGCCCCTCGGCGCTCTCGGCAGTCACAATGAAGGACACGACCGAGTCGAACATCGCCTGGTTCTCCGAACCGGACAGCCGCAGGAG
>LDZT01012629.1_pt1 | contig 10481 bp, 8 predicted proteins | sample 615521 | NCBI WGS metagenome assembly LDZT01 (sample SAMN03408292, study PRJNA278302) | terrestrial metagenome | isolation source: oil reservoir sample SB1 | place: USA: Alaska, North Slope, Schrader Bluff formation | collected 2011-09
AAAAATTCCAGTGGTAATGATAAATGGAAACCATGATAATCCTGTATCTTTCGGCAAAGCTACTGCCCTCGACATTTTTAATACTTTAAATGTTCCTGGAGTAAGAGTGGTAACGGAGCCTGAGATATTAAATATAGAGACCAAATCAGGTCCTGTTCAGGTATTTGGTCTACCGTGGCCCACTAAAAACCTCTTTCTTGCCAAGGAAGAATATAAGAATTTTACTGATGAAGAAATCACCAAAGAAATTGAGAAAAGAGTAAGTGAAAAAATTATTGAATATGCCCATTTGATGAAATCGAATATGCCTGCCATTTTTGCTGCTCACCTTACTGCTGCTGAAGCTACCTATTCCGGTTCAGAGAGGTCGGCTATAATCGGAAGAGACCCGGTATTCCCTACTCGCATCTTAGCCCAAAGGGAGTTTGATTATGTTGCTCTGGGCCATATTCATAAATTCCAGGATTTGAATCTCAATAGCCACCCCCCAGTGGTCTATTCAGGAAGCATCGAAAGAATAAATTTCGGTGAAGAGAAGGAAGACAAAGGGGTTTGTTTGGTAAATATTGAAGATGGTAAAACTTCTTATGAATTTATCCCTCTTCCCGCCAGAAAATTTATTACCATAGATGTTGCCATTTCCCAAGAGCAGGAACCTACAAATACAATAATACGAGAAATTGAAAAGTATGATTTATCTGAAGCCGTGGTGAGGGTGTTTTATACTATATCAACAGAGAGAGAAGATTTGCTGGATTTTAAAAGAATAAATTCTGCCCTAGAAAAGGCTTTTTTGGTAACTACTATTACCAAAAAATTAAAACCAGTAGAGCGAGTTAAGAGAGTAGAAGTGTCAGAAGATTTTGGGATGCTGGAGGCTATGGATAAATATATTCAGAGCAATCCTGAGTTAGTACCTTTGTCTGATGAATTAAAAAACTATGCCCAGGAATTAGAGAAAGAACTTGAAAAGGCAGAAGGAGAAAGAGCTTGATACCAGTAAAATTAGTCTTGAAAAATTTTTTAAGTTACGGGGAAGATGTCCCTCCCCTCGATTTTACCCAGTTTCATATTGCCTGTCTTTCAGGAAATAATGGTCAGGGGAAGTCTGCCCTTTTAGATGCTTTAACCTGGGCAGTATGGGGGGAAGGCAGAAAATCCAGCCAGGAGAAAAAGGCTGATAATAGCTTGCTTCGGATTGGCCAGAAAGATATGCAGGTGGAGTTTATATTTGATCTGGAAGGAGACAGATATCGCATTATCAGGAGTTTTTCTCTGGTTAAGAAAAGTTCTCGTCCCAGTTTAGAATTCCAGGTTTTTAATCAGGAAAAGGGTGAGTATATTTCTCTAACTGCTCCTTCCATTCGCAAAACTCAGGAAAAAATTATTAAGACTTTAAGGATAGACTATCAAACCTTTATCAATTCTGCTTTTATCCTTCAGGGTCGAATTGATGAATTTAGCCGAAAAAGCCCAAGAGAAAGAAAGGAAATCTTATCTGAGATTTTAGGTCTTTCTCGCTATGATAAACTTGCCAATTTAGCTAAATCCCACCTTAGAGAAGTTAACAATATTATTATTACATTAGAAAGTAGATTGGAATATATTGATCAAGAGCTGAGCAATATTGATTTTTACAAACAAAAGATAAAGGAATTGTCAGAAAGTCATAAAGTAATTTCTCAGAGGGTAAAAAGAAAAGAAGAAGAGGTAACCAAACTAAAAGAAAAAATTAATCTTCTAAAAAATAAAAGCGAACAGTTTGAAGAATTGGAAGGACAAATAAGACAGCAAAGACAGGAAATTGCACGAGAACAAAAACAGATTGAATTGAAAAAGAATGAAATTGAGGACTGCCAGAAAATAATTTCCCAAAAAGAGAAAATTTTAGTCAATTTTAAAAATTATCAGAAATTTAATGCCGAAAATAATAAATTCACCCGAAAACTTCAAAAAATTAGAAAGATAGAAGAAGAAAAAAATATTATTGGGAGAGTGATAGAAAGCGAGAAAGCTAATATAGTTGTAAAGTTTAGAAATAAACAGGATAGGTATAAAGATCTTTATGTTAAGGTTGAGCAAGGAGCAAAGCATAAGACCATACTTTTAGAATTAGAAGAAAAGATGAAGGATATGAAATTTCTCCAGGAAGAGAGCGAAAAAATTCGGCAGGAAGGCAGTAAACTTAATATAGAAATAAATACTATTAAAGGGAAGATAGAAAGGTTAGAAAAAGATAACAAAGATAATCAAGAAAAATTGCGTCTTTTAAGGGAGAATCCAGGAGGAGAATGTCCTTTATGCGAAGCGAAATTAAATGTAGAAAGAAAAAGGAAGATTGAAGACAATATAAAGAAGGAAATAAATTCAAATCGTAAAGAGATAGATAAGTTAAAAAGAGAAGAAGAGAAACTAATTATACAAAAAGAAAAATTAATAAATAAATGGAAAGAGACTAACCAAAAATTAAGAGATAAAGATATATGGCAACAAAAGTTGAGCAAAGCATACCTTAAATATGAAGAATCTAAACAGGCAGCAAAATTGATGGCAGGTTTACAGGAAGAGATTAAAGAAATTGAAAAAGTCTTAAAAGAAAGAAGTTATGCTTTAAAGGAGCAAGAAAAGTTAAAAGAGCTTAATAAGCAAATTAAGGATATTGGTTATAATGAAGAAAGGCATCAGCAGTTTGCTCGTAAAACTGAAGAACTACGTAATGCTCCCCTTGAGAAGGCAAAATTAGAAGAGGCAGTGAAAAAGATTGATTCTTTAAGAAACACACTTTTGGAGTTAGAAGAAATTTGTCAAAAAAAAGAATTAAATTTAAAAGACTTAAATAAGAGAAAAGAGAAGATAAAAGAAGAATTAAAAGAACTTTCACCCTTAAAAGAAAAGTTAAATCAAGAAGAACAATTTTTAAAATCTATTCAGACTCAAAAAGATAGAATATTAGAAGAAAGAGGAGGTTATCAGAGCAAGTTTGACCAGTGCCTTAAATTAAAAAAAGAGAAGAAAGAGATAAATAAAGAATTGGAAAAAAGCAAGAAAGAGCAGAATATTTATGAGAAATTGATTATAGCTTTTGGGAAAAACGGAATTCAAGCTTTAATTATTGAAAATGTTTTGCCCGAAATAGAAGAAGAAGCCAATATTCTTTTGGCCAAACTAACTAATAATAGCACTCAGATTTCTATCGAGTCACTTCGTGATTTAAAGAGTGGGGGTATAAAAGAGACTCTAGATATCAAAATAAGTGATGAATTGGGTATCCGTGACTATGAATTGTATAGTGGAGGCGAAGCCTTCCGGATTGATTTTGCTTTAAGGATTGCTCTCTCTAAATTATTAACCAGGAGGGCAGGGGTTAAATTAAGAACCTTGGTAATGGATGAAGGATTTGGTACTCAAGATGAAGAAGGTATAGATAACCTGGTGCAAGCTATCCAGTCCATTAGTGATGATTTTGATAAGATATTGGTCATTACTCACTTAGAATCATTAAAAAATGCCTTTCCGGTAAGAATTGAGGTAACCAAACTTCCTGAAATTGGTTCTCGCTTCGAGATTATAAAAAATTAAAATTGTAATAGTTTAAGTAGGAACAAATGTCTCTGTATTTTTTAAACTCTCTAAATGTTTCTTGGGCGGTGCAGCCCTATATTCTTCAAGGAAAGGATAATAAAGATAACTATGAAGAAACTTTATATTTTTGATATGGGAGGCGTCCTGTGTTGTAACTTTAATGATATTCCTATTATAAGCGATTATCTTGGAATTACTGAAGAAAATTTTTTCACTTATGCTGGTGAAAATTTTAGAAAACTTCTTGATGGAAAAATTAACAGTAATGAATTTTGGGTAAGATTTTCTTTAAGATATGGAAAAAAAATAAAAGAGGAATTATTTGGTAAATTCTTTAACCCGGGAATAATCCGGGGAACAAAGGATATAATAGAACAACTTAAAAGTGATTCAAGAGTTGTTTGTGGAACTAATACGATTGATTCGCATTATTACTATCTTTTAAATCAAGGCGTTTACGATATCTTTGATGAGGTTTATGCCTCTAATTTAATGGGTATATCCAAACCCGACCCGGATTTTTACCGATATATTTTGAGGAAGGAGGGGATTAAGCCCGAAAACACGGTCTTTGTGGATGATACCGAAGAGAATATACTTTCTGCTCAGAAAATCGGTATCAACTCTATCCTTTTTACCGATGCTGATTCTTTAAAACAACAAATAAAGGCATTTTCTGATTAGGAGGGAGAATAATTATGGTCTTTAATTCTCATGGACGCTTGCGTTCAGTGCTGCTCTGTAAACCAACTTATATTGTTGTGTCCCGAGGCTCTTCCAGATAATTTCTTAAAATATTTAAGGCAGGAAAAATATGAAATTATAACTATTCCTGGCGATGCCGTGTTCGCAGGAACAATAAATCTTTTAGCTTTAGATGATGAAAAAGTTCTCTCCTTTAAGGAAAATAAGATCGGAAACGAAAAACTTAGAGCTTTAGGACTGGAAGTTTTTGATCCTCCTTTGAGCCAATTTCTAATGGGTGGCTCAGGCCCGCATTGTCTTTCCTTTGAGTTAATTCGAGAATAGTTATTATTTTTAAATATATATTCGTCTCTTTCCTCTCTAAGATTAACAACTGAGTTGAATTAAACTTTTCTTAACTATAAAATTATTTTTAAATTTTATAAATATTTTAAAAAATATTCTTGTAAAATAATTTTAAATGTGTTTTAATATAATTACAATAATTAAATATATTTTAATAAAATATACAACCTCAAAAAACATTTACCTAAAATAAGAGCCAGAATTACTGCCTGGCAGGCAGCTTATATTCCACCGGAGAAAAGAGGGTAAAGCCTAAATGATAGCCGAAAATGCAACGTTGGGAAATAAAATTCGCAAACTTCGTATTTCCAAAGGCATAAACCTTACTGCTTTTGCTAAAAAGATAAACAAAACTCCCAGCTATTTGAGTCAAGTTGAACGGGGAATGGCTTCCCCCTCAATTATGGCTTTAAGAGAGATATCCAGGGCTTTGAATGTGCCTATATTTTACTTCTTAATTGATAACAAAAAACAAAGCGCAATAGTAAGAAAAAATGAGCGCAGAGTTTTACGATTTCCCAAATCTCATCTGACCTACGAATTGCTCTCCCCTGATGTTAGTCACCAAATTGAAATGATTAGAACTAGAATAGAGTCAGGGGCTTCTACCTGCAGCGAGCCTCTTTCTCACGAAGGAGAGGAATGTACTCTGGTAATAGAAGGGAGGATGAAAATTCAAGTTGGGGATGAATTTTTCATATTGGAAGAAGGTGATTGCATCTATTACATTGCAAGTATTCCCCATAAGATCACCAGTATTGGAGATAAAGACCTTGTAATTATTTCAGCAATCACCCCTACTAATTTTTAAAACCCCTTTTTTACGTGATTTTTTCAAATAGAGGGAGATTAAAATAAGTATTTATGGAAATCGTTCGCTAAGTATAAAAATATTTTTTTAATACTAGCTGACAACCTATAGGTTTATAACAGATAACATAATTTTTATAATATAACTACCGTTAAACCTAATTTATCAAAAAGTCAATAAAAAGTGCTACTAAATAGGTAAATAAAGAGGAGACAATATGATAAGGATTAAAAATGCCCGGATTGTAGAAGATAATCAACTGAAAACAGTAACCGTATATGTTGAAAAGGGAAAGATAAAAAATATTGTACCAAGAGATGAAGTATTACTTTCTGCGGAAAAAGAAATTGATGTAAAAGGGAATATAGTATTTCCTGGCTTTATTGACCCTCATGTTCATTTTGATGACCCCGGGTTTACTGAGAGAGAAGATTTTGAAACTGGAACCAGGAGTGCAGCGGCTGGTGGTATTACTACTATCATCGATATGCCCTGCACTTCTATTCCTCCGGTTACTAATGGTGAAAACTTTGACTACAAATTAAATATAGTAAAACCAAAAGCTTATGTTGATTTTGCTTTCTGGGGAGGGGTAACTCCCGGACAGGTAGAATCAGGAGAATACAAGAAAAGTTTAAAAGAATTAAAAGATAGAGGTATTGTTGGGGTAAAGTTTTATACTGTTTCCGGTATGGAGCTTTATCCGAGAATGCTGGTTCCCGATATGGATAAAGCCTTCAGATTGCTGAAAGAATTAAACCTGGTATGTGCAATACATACAGAAGATTTTAACCTGGTGGACTATTACTCCAATCTTATGCAGAAAATGGGAAGGAGTGATCCGGAAAGTTGGTCTGAAGGGAGAACGTACGAAGCAGAGCCAGAAGCGATATGGTCTGTAGTGGGTATTACTAAAAAAGTTGGAAATAAACTTCACATCGTGCACCTTTCAACCAAGGAAGGGTTAAATGTTATTCGGTGGGCGAAGTTTCACGGGGTGGATGCAACTACAGAAACTTGTCCGCAATATTTAGTTTTTACAGCAGAGGATTTTAAAAAGATGGGTTCGATATTAAAAATAGCTCCGCCTTTACGAAAAGAAGAGGATAGGGAAGAGCTTTGGGAAGGGTTGAAAGATGGCTCAATCGATTTTATCTGTACCGACCACGCCGCTGGAAAATATCCAGAGGAAAAATCAGACCCAGATATTTGGAAGAATTACGCCGGTATCCCCGGCACACAATTGGTTGTTCCGATTATACTTCATTATGGATATCATAAAGGTAAGCTTAGTTTGACTGAGATTCAAAAACTAATGTCCGAAAATGCAGCTAAAAGGTATGGACTTTTTCCTCAAAAAGGAGTGATTAAGGTTGGAAGTGATGCTGATTTTACAGTTATAGATTTGGATAGGGAATGGACAGTTGATCCCTTAAAACTGGAAAGCAAGGGGAAATATTCACCTCTTGCAGAAAAGAAATTAAAAGGAAAAATATATATGACTATTGTCCGTGGAGAAATAGTATATAAAGATAATGAAGGAGTGATAGGGAGAAAAGGATATGGAAAACTTGTAAGGCCTTTAATATTTTAATATTACCATTTCTTGATTTAAAAAAATAAAAAAATAAAGGAGGAAAAGAAATGTTAACCAAAACTTTAAGAAACAGAGATTTTATTAGCTTAATGGATTATACTAAAGAGGAGTTAGAAACTATTTTAGAGGTAGCAATGGATTTAAAAAGAAAAGCAGCGGTAGGGGAGCCACACGAGTATTTAAAAAATAAAACATTGGCTATGATCTTTGCCAACCCTTCCACCAGGACAAGAACTTCATTTGAGGCTGCGATGACTCAATTGGGAGGTCATGCCCAGTTCCATACTCCAGAAGTAATGCAGATTGCCCATCATGAAACCTGGATTGATACTGCCAGAGTATTGGACAGATATACGGAAGGAATAATGATTCGTATGTATGGTTTAGAAAAATATGGGCAAGCAAGAGAAATTTTAAGACTTATGGCTGACAATGCAGAAATTCCAGTTTTTAATGCCCTGGATGATAAGGAACATCCTTTCCAGATTATGGGGGATATTATGACGATGATAGAAAAACTTGGTCCAGACTGGAAAAAGAAAAAGGTAGTAATGAGTTGGGCTTATTCTGACAGGGTAAAATCTGCTGGAGTCCCCCAAACTATGACTATTGCTGCTTCATTACTTGGTATGAATCTAACTCTTGCTTATCCTGAAAAATACGATATTGATCCTGATTATATGGCGTTTGCTAAAAAGAAAGCAGAAAAGAGTGGGGCAAAAATCGAAGTGGTACATGATATTTACGATGCTTCAAAAAATGCTGATGTTATTTATGCTAAAAGTTGGGGAAGTTTTTTAATGAACAAAGAAGAGGATACAGAATATAGAAAGCAATTTAAAGAAGACTGGAAGATTTCTAAGAAACATTTTGAAATAGCAAATAAAAAAGCGATATTTATGCACTGCTTGCCAGCTGATAGAAATAAAGAAGTAACAGATGAAATAATTGATGGACCTATGTCAGTGGTGTATGATGAGGCAGAAAATAGACTTCATACAGAAAAGGCAATTCTTGCCTTATCAATGAGATAAGATTTAGGAGGTAATGAGGTAATAATGACAGACCTTTATAAAAAACATTTGATTACTACCCAGGATTGGGAAAAAGAAGAGCTTGATGAAATACTTGCCCTGGCAAAAGATATGAAAAAACACCGCTATGAAAAGCCTTATACCGAGATTCTTAAAGGTAAAACTTTTCTGATGTTCTTCTATAATCCTTCAGTGAGAACCAGACAATCGTTTGAAGGGGCTGCTACTGAGTTAGGTGGGCATGCTCAGTTTCTTGAACCCAAATCTATGAGATTAAAAGAGAAAGGGAAAGCAGGGGAGACAATAGAGGATGCCGCTAAGGTTATGAGCAGATATGCAGTAGGATTAGGTATTAGAGTATTGGAAGATGCAATTGAGAAATATGGACAAGGGGAAGAACTACTTAGAGAATATGCCAAATATTTATCTATTCCCGTTGTTTCTATGGCTCACGATAAATATCACCCCTGTCAGGGACTGGCTGATTTAATGGGACTTCAGGAACATATGGGTGAAGTAAAAGGAAAAAAAATAACTATGATGTGGGGTTATTCCTCAATGGTGCGTTCCTGGAGTTCGGTTCAGGAAGATATTTTGCTTCTTCCCAGGTATGGGATGGATTTTACCCTGGCTTATCCCGAAGGGTTTGACCTTGATCCGGAAGTAATTGCTCAGGCTAAAAAGAATGCCGAAGCCACAGGATCAAAATTTGAAATTACCCATAATAGATTTGAAGCAATGAAAGGAGCTCAAGTGGTTTATGCCCGACACTGGATGAGTCCCAATAGATATATTATAGGCAAAGAGGAAGAAAGGAAATTAGCCTTGAAATATCAAGATTGGAGATTGACTAGGGAACTTCATTCTCTTACTGATAATGCTTACTTTATTCATCCAATGCCTATAGATCGAGGCAATGAGGTTGATGACGAAGTGGCTAGTGGCCCACGTTCAATTATTTATGATATTGCTGAGAATAGATTACATATTCAAAAGGCTATTATGGCCCTAACTATGGTGGAAGGATGGAGATAAAATGACTAAATTAGCAGTATTAGCTATTGGAGGTAATTCCCTAATTAAAGATAAACAACATGAGACCGTGGAAGATCAGTACAATGCAGTATGTGAAACAGCTAAACACATTGCTGGAATAGTTGAACAAGGCTATGATGTAGTAGTTACTCATGGTAATGGTCCTCAGGTAGGGTTTATCTTAAGACGTTCAGAGATTGCCTATGAAGTAGCAGGAATGCATCTTGTACCTTTGGTAAACTGTGGAGCAGATACTCAAGGAGCTATTGGGTATCAGATTCAACAAGCTCTCTATAATGAATTTAAAAGAAGAGGGATTAAAAAGAATGCAGCTACGGTAGTGACTCAAGTGGTGGTAGATAAAAATGACCCTGCGTTCCAGAATCCTACCAAACCAATAGGAACATTCTATGCCAAAGAACGGGCAGAAGAACTGCAAAAAGAACATCCTGATTGGGTTATTATTAATGATGCAGGAAGAGGATTTAGAAGAGTCGTACCATCTCCTATGCCAGTAGAGATTGTGGAGCAAGATGCCATTGAGATGCTGGTAAAAAATGGTTTTAGTGTAGTCGGTGTTGGCGGAGGCGGGATTCCTGTAATTCGTAAAGAGGATGGTACATTAGAAGGAGTAGACGCAGTTATCGATAAAGATAATGCCTCAAGTCTTCTGGCAATAAATATTAAAGCAGATGTTTTTGTTATCTCTACCGCAGTAGAGAAAGTATATTTGAACTTTAATCAAACAAATCAAATTGCCTTAGATAGATTAACTGTGGTAGAGGCTAAAAAATATATTGAGGAAGGGCATTTTGCTAAAGGAAGTATGCTCCCCAAAATTCAGGCTATTGTAAGATTCCTGGAAGCTGGAGGGAAAAAGGCAATTGTAACTAACCCAGAGTCTTTAGAGAAGGCACTAAAAGGTGAAACTGGAACTCATATCTATCCATAAAAAAAGACAACTATTGTAAATATATAGTTTATATTCTTTTGGTGTTGCTTAGTCTGTAGCTTTGCCTTTTAATTTTATGTTAATTATTGTGGTAACTTTATCAGGAATCTTAGGGGTTAGGGAGAAAAAATAGATATGAGTTATATAAAGAAATTAAAATGTTTATTGTGTGGAACAGAATACGGTTCAGATGAAGTAAAATATAATTGTCCGAATTGTGGAGACGAAGGTGTTTTAGAAATTATTTATGACTATCCTGAGATAAAAAAAGTTTTTAATCAGGAATCCCTTATAAGAAGTCAAGAATTTTCAATGTGGAGATACTTACCTCTTTTACCGGTGGATGATCCCACCAAAATTGGTCCGTCAAAAGTTGGTTGGACTCCCTTATATGAGGCTAAAAGAATAAGAGAAGATTTA
>LDZT01005320.1_pt1 | contig 10474 bp, 10 predicted proteins | sample 615521 | NCBI WGS metagenome assembly LDZT01 (sample SAMN03408292, study PRJNA278302) | terrestrial metagenome | isolation source: oil reservoir sample SB1 | place: USA: Alaska, North Slope, Schrader Bluff formation | collected 2011-09
CTTTTATCCTTTTCTCTATTGAATAGGTGATGTTATTTATTTGATAAAGAACATTCTATGTCATGAATGGAAATTAAATAGGACTGTGAATAGTAACAGATTTTTTTCGGTTAAAAAGGAATTTTAAAAAAGAGCGTAGAATATAATAAAATAGACAAGTGAATATTACAATTTTCGAGCCTTGGAACCTACGGTTAATGACTATGGATCTGAGGCCGCTAGAGTGTAGCCGGAAACAGCTACGCTTCCCGGTGCGGAAAGAAAATTGGCAGGTTTTTAAACGTATTCGGGCTGAACTTCTAAAGTTTAGCTTTTTTTAACCAGTTAAAAGCCAGTTGTCTTTTCGGACAACTGGCTTTTTTGCTGCCGTAAGTGTTCTTAAATATCCGCACAAAACGGTCTAAATCTTTGATGATGAAGTTGCTTTTTTTAAGCCGTTGACCTCTGTTGCTCTTTAAGTTTACTTCCCTATTTCCATGTGACTGGAGCAGTTTTTAATAAGCTGCTCATTTTTTTATCGCACTGTATAAATTGGGCGGGCAGGCATGGAGAAAGGGTAGGGATTCCTTGCGAAATCACCGACCCTTTCATGAAACGCGCGATGTTATTAAAAATGTTCCTTCTTTCCAGATAACTTTCATAGTTATCTGGAAACTTTTTCACACTTTAACTATCAGTTTCTACTGTTAAACTCAGGTAGGCGCTCCAGTTGCCCGCATCATCGCCCGCTTTAACCTTGAACGTATATTCGGTTCCTTTCTGCAGGCCTGATATGGTGGTCTTATTCATATCAGCGTCCAGGGTTGCCTTTAACGCATTATCCTGGTAGATCCTGTACATGGTTACTTCTTCGTTATCAGCAGCATCCGGCCATTCCAGGGTGACACTTGTCTTTGTTATGTTGCTGGCCTTAAGTTTGCTTCCCGAAGGCCAGGCCGGGGCTGTAGTGTCGTTATCTTCTTTTGTGGTCACTCTGACGGAAGGTCCATCCGTGCTCCAGTTCCCAGCCGCGTCCCGCGCCTGGACGGTGAATTTATAATCTTCATCGGCATCTAGTTCGGTAATCTTTGTAGTGCGGGTTGAATTAACCGTTTTTACTTTATTTGTCCCATCATCGGTGTATGTTATTTTATAGCCGGTAACTTTTGCATTGTCGTCAGCAGGGTCCCATTTGAGTTCCACGCTGTTTGCGCCAACATTGAACGCGGTGATCTTACTGTCGTTATCCCATGTTGGGGCGGATTCATCATCACCTTCAGTTTGATCGTTATCATCCAGTGCATAGATGATGATAAAAATCTCCACCCGTTTTATAGCGCAGTTAGGGTTGAAATTGCCATTGGGGTTGCCTTTGATAATTCCCAGTTTATAGAGAGCCAGGATATACTCGTAGTCTTCATCCGAGATTTGCCCACAGTCGTTAAAGGGGTTGAAATTCAGATCGGATACGGATACCGGTTTCAGTTTCCCGCATTTTTCCAGGTACTTTCCCAGTAGAACACAGGAGTCCAGACGGCTCATCTGTGCATTTGAATTAAAACGTTTGGGGTTGATGAATTTGTTTTGCGCTGCCCGCTTTACACCGCTTTTCGCCCATGCCGGGACGTCGCTGTCTCCGTAAAATGCATTCCCGTCAGTCGGGTTCCAATTTGCTGATTGAATGTTAAATTTCTTTGATACAGCCCGGTCGATAAGTGTCGTTGCCTCCGCCTGGGTGCACAGGTTATTGGGACGGAAGGTTCCGTCAGCATATCCGCCCGCAACGCCATTAGCATGCATTTTCTCAATCGTCTGCTGCGCCCAGTGGCCTTGAAGGTCAGAGAATTTCACCTGCTTCTTCATGCTTTGCCCATTTGCTTTTGCATTAGCAGTTTTCGCTACCGCGTTTCCAACGCCGAATGTGAGCAGTATGGCCAGTGTCAACAATAGCGCAAGGATTTTCTTCATTTTTAGTCCCTCCCTTATGAATTTTGTGGTCTTATTTAACCAATGCGTTGACCGGCGTAAAAAACATGGGGGTATACTTAAGTCCAAAAAATACCATATGGGCAGGGCTGAAAGGTGACAGTTAGTAACTGCTTTAGTGGCAAACAACAAGCCCCGCAGATCCTTGCGGGGCTTTGCATTTCTTTGGCAGGGGAGACAGGGATCGAACCCGCAGCCTACGGTTTTGGAGAGCGCTAAAAGCCTTTTGGGATATTATTGAATATACCTGAAAACCTTTGGAAATAAAGGATTGTTGAAAACGGCTTCAGGTATTTTTATGTTCGATTTTGAATACTTTTGAAAAAAATGTTCCAATAAATGTTCCAAATATATCTTTACATTACCCACTTATTGTATTACAATATATATCAAGAAGGGGTGATACCGTGAAAGTAATTAATATCCGGATGCCGGACGAGCTTGTTGAAAAAATTGATCGGGAGGTTGTCAAGCTTCAGGAAAAAACGCCGGGAATAAAAATGAGCAGGTCAGACGCGATAAGGCACATTCTTGAACTGCACTTTAAAAAGGGGGCCAAATAAATGCCTTCCGTCGATAAAAAGTATTCAAAAATCGTCAGTAAAGGAACTCAGGTTGCCTTCCGTGTTCTTTATGACGGTCCTAAAAATGCAGACGGCAGCAGGAATCAAAAGAAGGAAACTATCAGGATAGTCATACCGGCCAGCAAGAAAAAGCCTGACGATGTACAAGCCTGGATAGATTCTAAGGGCCTGGATAAAGCATTAGATTATGCCAAGAAAAAAGAAAAGGAAGTCAATCAGCCAGGGTATAGGGAGCCTGTCAAAGAAAGATTTTCTGACCTGGCAGCACGATGGCTTGAATACCGGGCCGGACGCAGCAGGAAGGGCCAACATCAGCCAAAAACAATGTTGCGGTATAGGCAATTACTTGAACGGATCAATCAATTTCTTGGAAATGATGAAGTAGCATCAATAAACCTTGACCGGGTTGAGGAATTTTATAAATGGCTGAGTGAGCAGCCGAAAAAGAACCGGAGCGGTGAAGCAAGCGAAGAATATCTATCTCAACAAACACAGTGGCATTATCACCGGGTTTTATATTCTATACTGCAGTATGCAGTCGAGCGTCAATTACTGCCGAATAATCCTTGTAAGTTCAGAGCACCTCAAGCACCGGTGCAAAAGGAAATTGACAGCTACACAGCAGAAGAAGTCGCGCTTATAAAGCAATACATGGAAGGGGAATCATTGCAGAATAAAGTATTGGTAAATATTGCCCTGGAAATTGGAGCCCGTGAAGGGGAAATACTTGCTTTAAAATGGGACGATATTAATTTTGACACCCGCATGGTCAGTATAAATAAATCATGGCAGTATATCCCCGGTGAGCCCTGCTTCGAAAAACCGCCTAAAAACAAAGCGTCTCTTAGAGATGTAAAACTGTCTGCAAGTACAATATTTCTGTTGAAGCAATTAAAAGGGCATCAAGAGGCCCGAGAAGAGAAAATAGGGACTCTGTGGGTAGAATCCGGCGCTGTGTTTACTCAGTGGAACGGGGAACAGATACACGCTATATATGCCTCTCAATACTGGCATGATTTTATAAGAAAAACCGGGTTACCGGCGAAAAATTTCCATTGCCTCCGCCATAGCTGTATTTCGCTTTTGTTGTCGAAGGGAGCGCCTGTTCTTGAAGTGGCTCATATGGTTGGTCATGCCGACGCTAATATGATCTGGAAGAGATACGGCCATGCAATCGAAAAGGCGCAGTTTGAAGGCAGCAGTATAATGGAAAAACTTATGAATAAGCAACCAGAGCAGTTAAGAAAGAAAGGATAATGAGCAGGAATTATTAAGGGGCGTCCATAAGGGCGCTTTTTTGGTTCTTCTTTACTTTTCATTTATTAGTATCGTTATTCGATTTTCAACCTGCTTTTCCCCTGTTATACCTTTTTCGAACAAGGTATCGATTTGATCTGATAGCCAACTTTCATTTATCGTTTTAAATTGTTGAAGCAATTTTTCTTTCAACTCTTTATTTCGGATTTTTCGAGTATTGTGCTTACTTTTACATTTACTACTACAAAAACGCTGTTTCTTTAATCTATCAGCAAAAAACCAGGTACCGCATTGTTCTTCTTCGCACTGGCGAAATTCTTTATTACTATCAGTAACAGTGTGAGAATAGGCTAAATCAATCAAAAGATGAAGGCCTTCCCCCTCAAAAACGATACCATGACCATCTCCAAGGTAAGCAACTTTACAGTTAATATCAATATCAAAAGTATAGGGCTGTACTTTATACGTGTGGTACATATATAAACGGCTGATATATTCGAGGACAAAAATCAACGGTTCAACCTTATAGAGATTTTCTTTATAAATATACCACCAGTCAGTACCGACTTCTAAGATCCCACCGTCTTCTTGTTTTTCATATACTTCCCAGCAATCCTTACTAAAACCACTTGTTCCCGGTGAAGCGGCAAGGAAGACTTTATCTATTTCTGGCCATATAGATAAAAAACCAAAATCATAAATAAAGTTTTCTACATATTGAGTTAAAAGATCCTGGTATTCTTGAGCAATATTTGCCCAAAGAAAATAATCTTCATCAGAAAAAAACAATTTTTTGCACTCAAATGTCCTTAGCATATACCTGTCGTCTAATGATTTTTCTTCAAATCTACCTGCTTTCTTAAGTATTTCCCCTATCTCAAAAACCCTACCTATTATATCCTTGCAAAAACCGTCTTCAAACGGAAGATATGTAGTTTTAGAATCCCTGGCTATGAAGCAAGTAAGACCGGTGTGCGCTGTTGGAAATTCCTTTCTTAGTACTTCAGGAATTACCCAGAAGAATTTCTTTGTGCTCAAATTATCAGCTTTTAAGCAAGATATTTTGAGGTTAGGAATGTGAAAAATTTTATTTATCAATTAGAGGCCTCCTTTAAAAATAATTTTTTTGATCTAAAATATGTATCGCTTGTGCCCGTGTACAGGAATACCAATATCAATCATAATAACTATAACGCCATTACTTATAAGGCGTCAATAAAAATTTAAACGAGAGGTGGGTCTCAATGCAGGTAAAGGCAAATCAAGATATTCGGGAAGCAATTAAAGACGCTGGACTTTTCCAGTGGCAAGTAGCCGATCGGTATGGAATTCATGAACAAAACTTTTGCAAATTATTGCGCAAAGAGTTACCGGATAAAAAGAAGCAGCCGATTCTCAAGGCTATCAAGGAGCTGCAGCAGGAGGTTAACTAATGTTTGCAAATCTTAACGCAGATTCTAGGGAAACAGTACGAGAAATTTTTGACGTAAAGGGAGCCCGAAAGTATCTTCGGGATTTGATCAGCGAATGGTTATTACGGCGGGAATTAAGCAACGGGAATATCCCCCATTTTAGAATTGGAAACCGCATCCTTGTGGACAAGGCAGCTCTCGACAAATGGATCGAGAATCAATCACAGCCCGGAGCAATAAGGCGAGTGCAGTAAAAACTTAAGAGGTAAAAAACATGCCGGACAATGAACTAACAGAAGTATTAGTAGAAAAATTCGCAGATATATTCCAAGGCTTGACCAGTGCTTGCGGACGCCTCTATGCTGATGAAAAGCGCGGATGGTGCAATAAGACGCCGGTAACTCTACAGCAGTATGGAAATCATTTGACTGGCACAACTTATCGGCATAGTTTAGGCATTTATCCTTTGCAGTCCGATGGCAATGTGTGGTTTTGCGCTATCGATTCAGACAACCACAATGAAGAAGACCAGGCGCAGCTGGCGGAGAACGCTGCAGCCCTGCGAGACAAGCTTTCGGATCTGGGGATAATCGCACATATCGAAAGATCAAAATCCGGAGGCTATCATATCTGGATTTTCTTTTGTGAGCCGGTACCGGTAGCGCAGGCACGCAGACTATTGAGACAAGCCTGGCAAGAGGCTATCGGAGGAACTACGCCTGAAATTTTCCCGAAGCAAGATAGTTTTGACGGATTGAATTATGGAAATTTCATTAATCTGCCTTACTTCCCTCCGAGCGTTAAGAATAACCGGCGTGTTGTGACAGACGGCGGGACGGCCCTTACCTTAGAGCAATTCCTTGATATAGTACGGCGGCACACCCGGAAAGAGTTAAATACTGCCTTGGCCATGCTGCCGAAAGAGCCGGAGCAACCGCCAAAGACCGCCACAAATAAGGAAAGACCAGCCGTCAGAAATGGTTTTAAGGACTTACTTCCGTGCGCTAAAAATTTTATGGAAAAAGGCGCGCTAAATGGCCCCAGGCGGCCGGCGCTGTTTAGGCTGGCAGCCCACATGAACCGGGCAAATTATCCTTATGAAATTGCATTGACCTCCGTCAGAATTGCTGATGAAAAAAATAGCCCTCCAATCCTGGATGAATTCGGCCCGGACGAGTTGGAACACCATGTCAAGAGCGCTTATAACGGTAAAAACGGCGCAGGGTACGTAAGCCTGGGATGCGATGAAGCCGACTGGGTGACGAGGTTCTGTACGGGTAAGGAGACTTGCCCAGTTCACGAACGGCCCAGCCCAGAACAGGAGTTTGCTCTTGATTGGGAGGGCAATCCTGAAGTTAAAAAACAAAAAATAATCGTTGTGAATAATCGTTCCTTACCGTCAATTACTGAAGAAGCCCTCGCCGCTTTAGCAGCAAGTAATTATCCGGAGATACTTTTCAACAGGGCAGGGGAAATTACGAAAATTTCTCATATTCAGGAGAAAGATAAGCATTGTCATTCATTCACTAGACCTGTGCTTAAATCAGTTAACGAAGCATCATTAAGGGGATACCTAGCGCGAAGTGCTAGATATGTAAAAGCGCGTGAAAAAAGCGGTGATGTAAAATATTTACCCGCAATCCCGCCCCCGGAGTTAGTAAGAGACATAATGTCACTGGACAATCTGCCATTACCCCTTTTACGTGGAATTACGCAGGTGCCAATAATGCGCGGGGACGGCAGCTTGTTTATTACTCCGGGTTATGATGCTGGAACCTCGCTTTATTACGCGCCGGAACCCGGTTCCTCGCTGCCAGAAATACCGGACAGGCCTGTTAAGACAGATGTTGAAGCTTCATTGGGGCGGTTAAGAGATATCTTAGCCGATTTCCCGTTTGACAGTGGAGCAAGCTGGGCGAATATCCTGGCCGCTGTTATAACGCCAGTTTTGAGAGATTTAATTGCGGGACCCGTACCAATGCTGCTGATTGATAAACCCCTGCAAGGGACCGGGGCCAGCCTTTTATCCGATGTGATTTCCATGATATCAACGGGTGCCTCTTCTTACATGACTACAGCGCCAGAAGGGCGAGATCGTGAAGACGAATGGAGGAAACGTGTAACATCTATTTTAAGCGCCGGGCGGCCAGTTGTCGTGATTGACAACGTTGAAGACGTTTTCCACTCATCTACATTGTGCGCACTCTTGACTTCTGTCAACTGGAGTGATCGAATTTTAGGACGCAATGAAATCATAAATTTGCAACATAGAACCTGCTGGGTTATTACCGGGAATAACATTCGTTTGGCTGGAGACCTCCCCCGGCGATGTTACCGGGTGCGACTGGACGCAAATCGAGCAAGGCCATGGCAGCGGGACCAAAATGAATTCAGGCACCCCTATCTAACAAAGTACGTAAAGGAAAACCGCGGTGCACTGTTGGCAGCAATTTTTACCCTTGCTAGAGCCTGGGTTCTTGCCGGGCAACCGGCACCGGTAAAAGCTCCACCAATGGGGAGTTTCGAAGAATGGCGTGAAGTAATAGGCGGGATATTGGAATTTGCTGACGTGAATGAGTTTTTAGGGAATGCAGCGGAGATTTATGAAAATGCGGAAATTAACGAAGGGATCGAAGACCTTATTGAGTCCTGGCACAAGGTTTTTGGTTCAAAGCCGATAACCGTAAAACAGATTGAGCGAGAGATTACTTTCAATGCGGAATTTAGAGACGTTCTACCAGATTGGCTGGATCCCAGTGAGCGGGGATTTACCCGGAAGTTGGGGCGCGTGTTAGCGCGGAAATCCGGAGTATATTTCACGAATGGCTATAAACTGGAAAAATGCGGTGCTATACACCGCGCTTTTTTATGGAAAGTTGATCTCGTTATGTGAGTTATGTGTGTCTAGTGAGTTATTTGCCGCCACCCCACACGGAAAAAAATACATTTTTTAATAGAGTAATAGCGGCAAAATACTCACCACACTCACCGTAAAACCCGAAAAAGCGCACCGTTACTAAATTTAGGGGTTTTTTAGAAACTCACCTTTTTAACCGGAGGCAGTCAATGACCTTCAACGAGTTAACAAAAATAGAACCGAGACTGGAGCAGCTTTACCAAGAAGCCCGTCAGATTGACGGCAGCGGGAAACATTTCTGTGCTAATCATATCTGGTACGAAGAATTTAAACCGAGGCTGTTAAGCATGGTTGGCACGGGTGCGGCAAGAGCGGAGCTAAGAACTGTGGAGGCCTATAATTGCGCATACCGAAGAATTTACGAAGCGCTTCCTGACTGCGGGGATCCTGGAAGAATCTGGGTCCTTCCTGGCCGGTGCCGGATAGCGGGGCTGGCGAGGCCCGGTTATCCGCTCAATATAAATGTAAAAAAATGGTTGACAATGTGATAATTGCGACAACCGTCACAAGAAAGGAGGAAATAACATAATATGCCAGTCAAAGAACCAGTACAGAAAATCAACGGCAAAATCTGCTTCACCACTACGGCCATGTGCGAGGCCCTTAATGTGTCCCGAGAAACGTTATCAGTTTGGGAATCGAAGGGTTGCCCGAAGACAGCTCGTGGTTGGTGGCCACTGTGGGACATCCTCCGCTGGAGGGGTCTGATACCCCTGGCCGGCAACCAGGAGGGCCAGGCAGAAGAACCCTTGGCCGTAAAAAGGCTTAGGTATGACGCAAGTTTAAAGGAGGCCAAAGTCGAAGAAATCACTTTTAAAAATGAAGCAACTCAGAAAATGTATGTATCAAAAGAGGAAGCCACAGCCGAGATACGGCGGTTTTATCCTGTTTTGAAAAAATCGGTATTAACCTTTTGCCGGCGAATCGTGGCCGAAGTGGAGCCGTACGTTGACCGGGCAGTAGTCAAAAGGGTTGAAAAAATAATAACGGAGTTGACACTAGATGCCCTCGGGCAAATCAGTGTTCCTGGCGTATTCACGGCGCCGAAAAGAAAACAAAAGAAAGGTGGCAATTAATGTGTTTAATATGCAAAACAGTTATGAAAAAGCAACTGCCGGCTTGGAAAGTCTTGTCGCTGACTTGGCGAAAAAAGGACAGGCCCGGAGGGACAAGTTGCAGTCGAACCTTCAAATTCTTACCGAAGAGGAGGCAAGCCTGAAGAATGAAGTCAGCCTAAAAACACAGTTGCTTGTCGCTGCTGAAGTCGAAGAAAGCCCTGCCGATCAAGATCGGTTTAACAAAGAACTGGTCAAGCTCCGGCGGCAGCTAGAGGATGTCTCTTCCAAAACTCAGGCTTATAAATCAGCCCTTGATCTTCCCATCCTAAACAGTGCGGAGACCATGAAGCTCAAAGCGGCTGCCTTGAAAGTACGGGAAGCCAGATTGGTAAAAGTGCACGATGTAGCCACAAGGCAAACGGAAATCGTCAGGCTACTCAAAGAGCTGAATGAGGAGAACAGCAGGCTTGTCGAAGAAAAATTCCTTTTGGAACAACCTCGGGAGGCCTCCGTCGCAAAAGCGGTAATGGGTTTCGTTGACAGTGAACTTGCAAGCTCAAAATTCGAAAATCGTTCCGGCGCTTTTCAATTTGCATTTGAAGCCTGGTTGAATAGTTAAATTATAAAAATTTAAGGAGGAAAAATTAAAAATGCCTACACCCAAAATTGGAACACAAGAATCACGGGTTGCAGCGGTTGAGTTCAGAGCCGTTGAAGACAACTCAAATCAAATTGAGCTATCGTTTAGCTCGGAGTATGCCGTCCAAAGGTTCTATGGAAATGAAATCTTATTACATGAACCCGGAGCCGTGAGTTTCGACAGGTTAATGACTGTCGGGACGGTTTTATTCACCCACGGCAAGGACCCCGGTTATGGTAAAATGCCGGTCGCCAAAATCATAAGAGCTTGGCTTGATGTTGAACAGCGTAAGGGGCGCTCCGTTATCGAATTTGACGATGACGAGGACAGCCAGAAGGTAAAGGATAAAATGCTTGGCGGTTCAATCCGCGGCGTGTCGTTTGGGTACAGCGTTGATTCCTGGGAAGAGGTTGCCGCCGGCAAGACATCAAGTAATGGCCGATTTACCGGCCCTGCTTATGTTGCGTTAAGATGGGAGCCAATAGAGATATCAATTGAACCTGTTCCAGCTGATCCGACTGTCGGGCTGGGCCGGAGTGCTGAAGCATCAGAGGGAACTCCGGAAGCGGCGGTCACAGCTGAAAGGCTGCGTGTCAGTGACATTACGGGTATATGTCGGGAGTTTGAAATTGATCCCACAG
>LDZT01012630.1_pt1 | contig 10467 bp, 10 predicted proteins | sample 615521 | NCBI WGS metagenome assembly LDZT01 (sample SAMN03408292, study PRJNA278302) | terrestrial metagenome | isolation source: oil reservoir sample SB1 | place: USA: Alaska, North Slope, Schrader Bluff formation | collected 2011-09
TCATTACCCCAGTGGATTAAAATAACTAAAAATGACTCTGGATTATAAAATTTGTATTCTTCAATAGAGGAAGCTATTTCCTTATCAGAACAATTAAAAGAATATGTTTTGTTTATTCCAAAGTAAGCAATTCCATCTTTTGAATATGTGTCAGCAATATCACATATTCTAGGATCTCCCGTAAAGTTAATCTCTGCTTCATTTAGAATTTTTCTTGTTTCAGCAAGACCTTTCTCTCCTGTATTTAGAGTATGATTGTTTGCTAACGAAAGAACAGAAAAATTAGCCTCATATAATGAATCTAGTACTTTCTTATCAAAAGAAAACTTCAAAGAACTGTCGGGAAAATCTTCTGGTTCTTCATTAATAGGACCCTCTAAGTTACCAACGACATCATCAAAGCTATTCAAAAATCCCTTAATTAGCTCTACGGGATAAGTGAAAGAATTCCTTAACATCAATCTCTCCACTCCTCTGTCAAACATCATATCCCCTACAAAAGCAATCCTTTCTGGAATTATTTCTTCTTCAAATTCAACAATAGAAACAAGAGATGCTTCTTGGTTAATATCTTCTATAGCCGCTGAGCTTATTACTTGATATAGACAAAAGACAAAAAGGGTTAAGGATAAAAATATAAATAAGCTTCTTTTCATAAGCCAATTATAACCCTTGAAGTTAAAACAATCAAGTGATATTATTTGATTAATGAGTAAACAATTAATAATACTTCCATTTGACCACAGATCCTCTTTTCTAAAAGATATCACCCCTCAAAAAGCAAAAGTAAGAGAAATGAAAGAAATGATTTTTGATGCTTTTTTGCTGTCTCTAAAAAATAAGAAAAATTTTGCCATTCTAGTTGACGAAGAATTGGGAGAAAATGTTTTACTAAGAGCAAAAAGAGAAAAAATTAAGATATGTCTTCCAATTGAGAAAAGTGGACAAAAAGAGCTAGAGCTAGAGTTCGGTAAAGATTTTGGAAAACATATTAAAAAGTTTAATCCTGAATATGTTAAGATTTTAATAAGATATAACCCACTCAATAAAGAGATAAATAAAAGACAATTAGAAACTTTATCTCTAATAGATGATTTTTGTAAAAAAAATAAATATAAGGTTTTGCTAGAATTGCTTGTTCCGCCAACGAAAGAAGAAGCTTCTATTGATAATTACGACACACTATTGAGACACAAAAAAACTATAGAAGCAATAAATGAAATAAAATCAAAAATCAAAGTAAGTGTTTGGAAGTTGGAAGGATTTAGTAAAAAACAATGGGAAGGAGTTATAAAATCAACTAACAAGGGAAGTAAAATTGTTTTTCTTGGAAGAGGTGAAAATAAATCAAAGGTTTCTAAGTGGATGAAAGATGCTTCTCAGCACGAAGAAATTATTGGTTTTGCTATCGGTAGAACAATATTTTTAGAACCACTAAAAGATTACCAAAAGAAAAAGATAGCGAAAGAGGACGCTATCAAAAAAATAAGCGATAACTTCAATTATTTTATAAATCTATGGATTACCTCAAAGAAAAAGAAGCTCTAACGGTAATCATAATCTCTTTTTCTACAGTAGAAGTGTCATACATTCCATAGTCAGAAATATCAACAGAGTTTGGTTGCAACACTTGCACAACTCCCATACTTACAGACTTTAATGATCCTGCTTTTTTCCCAGAAATACTCTCTGCTCTTTTTCGTGCATCCTCCATTGCTAATGGCAATAGGTCAATTCTTGCATCTGAAAGTTTACTATAATAATATTGTGGAGCATGGGCTGAAAAAATTACACCTTTTTCAATAACACTTTGCGCATTTTTTGAAATTAATTTAATTTTTTCAATGTCACTTGATTCAATAGTTACATTTTGCGTTAGTGTATATTCGTCTGGACTGTCATAGTTAGAATCATATTTATAATTTTTCTGCATTGATACAGGAGTAATCGTTATTTCATTTTCACTAATTCCATTTTCTCTTAAGAATTCTCTTACAATATCTTCGTCTGATTTCATTGCAGTGTATCCTTGATTTAAGTTGTAATCATAGGCATTCCTAGAAAAAGTCGCATTCCATTTAGCAATATCAGAAACAACTAATTGCTTAGATGATCCAGTTACAACTAAAAGATTATCAAAACTTTTAATTTGAATTAAAGAATAAGAAATGATTATAAATCCTATAATAAAAGATAATCCAATTATTATAGAACTTTTTAATATATTATTGTTTTCCATATACTTATATTATATCCCTTAATTAAAAATTGTAAATAGTGTTATAATCAGGAACTGTTCCATTGATTGATTCTGCAAGAGAAGTGCCTGCATCTTTTTCGCCATGAACAACAAAAATCTTTTTAGGATTAGCTCTTACTACCCAATCAAAAAGCATTCCGTGATCGCTGTGAGAAGAAAAGGAAAATATTGTAGATATTTTTGCATTAATTTCAATTTCTTTATTATCTACCTTAATTTTTCTTTCTCCATTTATTATTTTTTTACCAAGCGAACCATCAACCTGAAAAGAAACTATTAATAAGGTTGCTAAAGGATTACTTAAATATTTTTTAAGATAAGTTCCAATCTTGCCCCCTTCAAACATTCCACTACCAGCAAGTATTATTTTAGGAGTAGGTGCATTCAATACCTTCTCTGTTTCTCCTTTTATCATTTCAAAACCTTCAAAATTGAAAATATCATCTCCCTTCAAAATTAAATCTTTTGCTTCTTTATCAAAAAAATCAATGTATTGCTTGTATATATTTGTTGCCTTTATAGCTAACGGACTATCAAGGAAAACATTAACCCCTCTTATTTTTTCTGCTTCAAAAAATGAATTTAATCTATACAACATTTCTTGCGTTCTTTCTAAGGCAAAAACAGGAATCATTAATATCCCATTTTTAGCAATTGTATTTTTGACTTCTTGAATTAAAATAGCGTCCCCCATTTCTTTTGATTCATGAAGCCTATTTCCATAAGTTGATTCTACAAAAAGCAAGTCAGCGCCATCAACAAATTCAGGATCTTCAACTATTGGACTAGGCATATTCCCTAAATCTCCAGAAAATACTAACTTCTTTGTAATTCCATCTTCTTTTATCCAAACCTCAAATATTGCTGAACCTAAAATATGACCAGCATCTCTTAATCTTATTTCTATGTCATCATTGATTTTTCTCTTTTTCCTATAATCAAGACAAGTAAAAAACTTCATAAGGTGTCTAATGTCGCCTTCTTGACATAAAGGATGAACAAATGGTTTTTTTTCAATGCGAGAAATATTTAATGCATCTAATAGGATAATCTCTGCTAGGTCCCTTGTTGGTGATGTTGAATATATTCTACCCCTAAAACCCTCCATAAAGATCTTGGGCAACCTTCCACAGTGATCTAAATGCGCATGAGTAAGCAAAACAAAATCAATGTCTTCTGGATTAAAGGGGAAATCTTCTATATTTTTGTAATAACTCTTTCCTTGAAACATCCCACAATCAACTAAAAACTTAGTTGAACCTGTTTCAATTAAAATGCATGATCCAGTAACTTCTTTGCATGCTCCATGGAAAGATATTTTCATTTTTGAATTATAGTCAAAGAAGAAAGAAGGCCCTCTATTTTCAGATTTATCTTTTCTTCCATTTCCTCATAATCTTGTGTTTGAAATATATTTTCATCAACCTGTAATAAATTAGCAAAATCAACTGAAGATGCCACTAAATTGCTTTCAATTCTAATTCCTACATTATGAGGAATAATTATTTTAATAGAACTTAAAAGACAGTTGGATTCTATGTCTACTCCCTCGTTAATTTCTAAACTAATGTCTGATAAAAACGAAGATGTACTAATATTTTTATAATTAAGTTCTTTGATTTTAACTGCTGACAAAAAAGAATCTAGATTCAAATTGACTTCTTTTTCTTTATTAATTAAAACTTCTATTTGATTAATGTTGTTTTCTCTAAAAGAAGATCCTAAAAAACTTAAAAAAACATTATTATCTTTTGTGTAGAACTCGCTTTTAGAAAAATTTGTTTTTGAACTTCCTTGAATTAATTTCTCTGATTCAAATCCAGATATTAAGATGTCTCCATTCTCAACAGATAAAAATATGTTTGGTTTTTCTATTTCTTCGTAAATTTCTATTGGCAAAAATTTAACTTCTTTTTGCGCTTCTTTAAAAAGATCTATCATAATTAAACTCAAACAAAAAACCATAAAAACGACTAAAGAAATTCTTGTAATTTTTTTACCCTGAGGCATTATAGAAAGACCGAGAAAAACAATGAAAACGGGCAATATCAAAGAAAAATTAATTTTCCCCAAGAGGAATAATATTGCAAAAATAATTATAAAAAATCCTAAAAATATATTATTACTTTTCATTTTCAAACATTATTTTTAAACCAATTAATATTAGGAACAATGATAATATAATTTTCCAATCAATAAAGGAAAATACATTAAAGTTAAAAATACTACTTAGCATAATATTTAGACCGACTAGCGCTAAAATTATTCCAAGAAAAAACTTAAACTTAGTATTTTCTTCTGTTTTTTCTTCAACGATATCAGTTTTTTTTGAAGAACTTGGCATCATAATAGCTAGAACAATGTAGAGGAAAAATCCTGTCCCCCCAGCAAACAACATTAGAATAAATAATATTCTAATTATCACAGAATCTATTTGAAAATATTCTCCTAACCCACCACACACTCCCCATATAATTTTGTCTTTATTAGAACGATATAGTTTTTTCATATATTAATTATTTTTATTTTTATAATTTAATATTATCATAAATAACAAAAAACCGCCAAGAGGCGGTTAATGTTTTAGCTCTTTCCTACAAGGTAGGCATAAGCAAGATAGAGGGCAGATAAACCAACAATATCATATATTATGTAGGCCCAACCCCCAAATAATTGAGCTACAAGGTCAAAACTGAAAAAACCTACTAATCCCCAGTTTAATCCTCCGATAATGACTAGAACTAGAGCTATTAAACCTAGTTTGTTTAATTTTTTCATTGTTTCTTTTTTAAAGTTTTCAAAACGACCTTTATATTAGATATATTAACTTTAGTTTTTTTAAAAATCAATAGAATTATCCACAATTCTCTTAACAATTACTTTTTCTCCATCAAAAATTCCTTCTATTGTTATTTTGTCTCCGATATTAACATTTGGATCTTCTTCAAAAAACAATTTAACATTTTTAGCAGGATTGCCCGGCTCCTCATAAATCAAGTACCAAACATCCTCCTCCGTTCCTGGATTATTAATAACAACATTTCCTGTTTTTAGAAAATTAATATCTTCTTCTTTTTATTCTTTTCTTAATGCATTTATTGGATCTGTTTTTGATGCTTCTTTAGCAGGATAAACCCCTGCAATAATTCCTATAGAAGCAGAAAAAACTAATGCCATTATAACAGAAAAAATAGAAATGCTAAAGCTCCAATTTATTCCAAAAGAAACCGCTGCGTAATAAATAAGATACGAAACTATAATTCCGATAATAACTCCCAGAACCCCTCCTAAAAATGTTAAGATTGTTGCCTCTGCCAAAAATTGCCACAATATGTCTTTTCTTTTTGCTCCAATGGCACGCCTTAAACCAACTTCAAAGGTTCTTTCAACTACAGAAACATACATAATGTTAGTGATTCCAACTCCCCCGACAAGCAAAGAAACTGCCGCTATAATTGATAAAAGCAATGTAATAGCAGAAAAAACAGTCCCCACCATTTCCTGAGCTTCAGCCATAGTCGTTACTTCAAAATCGTCCTCATCAGGATGATTAATATTATGCCTTTCTCTTAATAATTCTATTATATCTTCTTTAGTTTCATCAATTTTTTCTACATCTTTAACGCTTACAGACATCCCCATTACATAATCAGTGTTTAATAATCTTTTTTGCATCGTTAAGGTGGGAATGTAAACCGTTGAGTCCATATCAAAACCCATCATTGCTCCTTTTTTTTCTGCAACTCCCACAACTTTAAAAGAAATATTTCTTAAAGTAACCCTCTGTCCAACTGCATCAGCATCACCAAAAAGAAATTCTTTTATGGCACTACCTAGAACTATCACTGGCGTAATTGATTCTTCTTCTTGAGGGGTATAAAATCTTCCCTCTTTAATTTTTAACCTTTCAACCAATGGTGCATTAGCTCCATATCCAAAAATCATCACGCTTTTTGTATTTCCTTCGTGTCTAATAATTTCTTGTCCGACAACATATGCATAATGATTATCTACATTAGGCAATTTAGATATTGCCTCAACGTCGCTATTCTTAAATGTAGTAATTGTTCCCCCAGAAACCATTCCGGAAGCGCTCCCCGCAGCTCCCTTCCCAGGAATTCTAGCTTCAATGCTAATAACATTAGTTCCGTAAACTTCAAGCTCTGAAGAAACCATTGATTCTAAACCATTGCCAGCAGATATCATTATAATCAAAGAAGCAATACCAATAGCAACTGCAATAATAGTTAAAACTGTACGAGATTTTTGTCGCATTAAACTTATAAAAGCTGATTCAATTATAGAAAATATATTATTCATATCTTAATGCTTCAATTGGATCTAATTCTGCCGCTTTTTTCGCTGGCGTGATTCCAAAAACAAGACCTATTCCTATAGAAACAATGCCCCCCAATAAAACTGACATAGGTGAAATGATTAATGTCCAATTATAATCTAAATAGTTAATAACTAAAGAAATTAAAGCTAAAATTAAAGATCCAAAAATAATTCCTATTATGCCACTAATAAATGTAATTGTAACTGCTTCAATTAGAAATTGATTGATAATTTCTCTTTTTCTAGCTCCAATTGCCCGCCTTAGACCAATTTCTTTAGTTCTTTCTTGAACAGTAGCAAGCATTATATTCATAATTCCAAACCCTCCCACAATTAAAGATATTGCAGCAACTGCAGTTAAGAAAAACTTCAAAGCATCAGTGATTAAAGAAATTGTTTCTAGAGCATCAACAGTTGAAGTAATAGTAAAATCATTTTGATCTAATTTATCAATATTATGGCTATCTCTTAATATTTCTTCAATGTGTCCTATTGCATTATCAATATTATCAATACTATTAACTTTAATTCTCATAAAGTTAATATGATTAACGCCTAAAACAATATTTTGAGCAGTAGATATTGGAATAAAAAAACCCTCATCTTGGCTTTGAATCAAACTCGCCCCCTTTGCTTCTAAAACTCCAATTACATTAAAATTTACTTTTTTAATTGTTACTCTTTTTCCTATTGGATTATCGTCGCCAAACATTTCCGAAGCTATTTTACTGCCCAAAACAACTACTCTGGCATTATTCATTTCTTCTTCTTTTGTAAAAAATCTTCCTTTTTCTATTCTCGCATTTTGAACATCTGTATATGTTGCCGTTGTTCCATAAAAAGTAATTCCTTTTATTTTACCATCAATTGAGATTATATCGCTTCCTGTCAAATACATTGCCAAAGAATAAATATATGGACTATTGCTTCTAATTATTGCTTCACCATCTTCATATCTTAAAGAAGTATTTACAGTTCCAAAAGCAGATGATGGTCTACCGCTTTCATCAGGTGCACCTGGTAAAACAACTATTAAGTCGGAACCAACGCTCCTAATTTCATCTAAAATTAAATTTTGAACACTCTCGCCAACAGAAAGAACTATCATCACAGCTGATATTCCAATAATAATTCCTAGCATAGTTAAAAAAGAACGCATTTTCGTACGAGCAATCATTTGCCACGCATTTTTAATTGACTCAAAAATATCCATATTATTTGTTAAGGTCTTCTTGTGCCTCTTGTCTGCAGAAATTTTTAGTATCTTCAATTATATTCCCGTCTTTAATTTTAATAATCCGCTCTGCATGCTCAGCTGTAGATTTCTCATGAGTGACTAAAATAATTGTATTTCCTTTTTTGTTTAATTCTTGTAATATTTTCATCACTTGGGCGCCTGATCTTGAATCAAGGTTTCCTGTTGGCTCATCGGCAAAAATTACTTCTGGATTGTTAACCAGGGCTCTTGCTATGGCTACTCTTTGTTTTTCTCCTCCTGACAATTTATTCGGCGAATAATTTAAGCGATGACTAAGACCAACCTGCTCAAGTAAATCTTTTGCTTTTTGATTTCTCTCTTCTGAAGAAATACTAGTATAAGTTAAGGGCAAAGCAACATTTTCTAAAACAGACAAGGTGGGCAATAAATTAAACGATTGAAAAATAAATCCTACCTTCTTACTTCTCATCTCGGCAAGCTCATCGTCACTCAAACTTTTAATATTCCTACCATCAAAAAAATAATCACCACTAGTTGGCTTATCTAAAAAACTCAAAATGTGCATTAGTGTAGACTTTCCTGATCCAGAAGGGCCCATTATTGAAATAAATGAACCTTTCTCTACATCAAATGAAACCCCTCTCAAAACTGAAGTAACTACTTCGCCATTAATAAAATCTTTTTTAAGATTTTGAACACTAATTAACATTTTAATATATTGATCTTAAAACAATCTCTTCTCCACCATTTAAGCCACTAACAATTTCTACTTTAGAATCATCAGCCCTTAGTCCCAATTCAACAACCCTCTCTTCCACCTCTCCATTTAAAAGAACTCTTACATACCTTTGCTCTGTTTCGCTATTAGTCAAAACAGCTCTTGAAGGTAAGAAAATTACATCTTCCCTGCTATCAGTTTTAATTAAAATGTCTGCTGACATTCCTGGTTTTAATAAATCAGCTTTTTCGTCATTTATGCCAACTCTAACTTTATAATAAACAACGCCTTGAATATTTGTTGATGAGGGGTCAATTCTTAAAACAACTCCCTTAAATTTAGTATCTCTTCCTAGGGCACTTAATGTCACCTCTGCTTCATCTCCCACCTCAATTTTAGTAATGTCAGTTTCGGGGACATCGACATTGATTTCATAGTTTGGAGATAACATTTCTATCATCACTTCATTCATACTTATTAATTCTCCTTTTTTCTTATTAATTTTCGTAATAACCCCATCAATTGGTGCAAAAATTATTGCTTTGTTTCTTGCCGCAATTGCTTGAGACAAAGCTGCTTCATAATAGCTAATATCAATATCTCTTGGTTCAGCTACTAATGAATTATAGTTCGCATATTGAAGTTCTAATGCAGCCCTAGCTGATTCAACAGCAGAAACAGCAGAATTAATAGTATTATTATTTTGTATTTTCAACAAAGAAATTTCATTTTCTAACGATGACAATGTTATTTGCGCTGTGCTTATACTTGTTTTTTGTGTATCTAATGATGCTTTTTGAGTTGCACTCACTTTATTTTGATAAGTTACCTCTTCGCAAACATTTCTTATTACAGTAAGTCCCTCAAGTATCTTATTTAATGACTCAACAGAAGAAGCAATAGCTAAATCAATATCTCCTTTATCCTTTGTTTCTTTTGCTTTTTCTATTAATAATTTAGATTCGTCTTTTGGTCTTTTAATTTGATATTCTTGATTATTTCTTACAGTAAGACCTTCTTGATCATTGCTTGTAAAATGCTCTGATTTGATACTTTCAACAACAGTATAAGCATTATACATTTTAATATATGCATCTTCTAAAACATTGAGGGCATTAGTATATTTAGAATTAAGTGTATTTTCTGTAATAGTTATTGCATCTTCAAGATTGCTTTCTGCTTGACTTAATGCAACCTTGGCTGATTCAATTTGTTTTTCTGAAACATTAATTTGCTCTAGCGTAGCTCCTGCCAATTTTTGATTTAGGGATGATTGAGCTTGAGTGACCGCTGCATTAAGTTCTGTTAAAGATAAATTAGCCAACCATTGACCAGCCCTAACAAAATCTCCAACCTCAACCCTAATGCTATCAATCCTTCCTAATGTTTCAAAATTTAATGATAACTCATTAGCTGATTCAACTTTTCCAGTAACATCTACTGTTTGAATTAAATTTCCCCTTTCAGCTTTAATTGTTTCGTATTGTGGTTGTTCGCCACCACTAAATACAGAGAACAAAATAATTGTTCCTATTATTACCAAAAACAAAACCCACAATTTTTTTGATTTAAAATTTATTTTTTTCATATTACACTATGAATAGCATTTTTTAAGGAATTTGAAAAGATCCCCTATTTTTTAAAATACTCTTGAAGGCATTGCTCAAATTTTTCAAGATTATCATTATTTAAGGTAAAACCAGCAGCGGGAGCATGTCCCCCGAACATTATTAAGAGATCTTTGCAATTGTCCATTGCCTTAACTGCATCATAACCTTTTGGCATTCTAACCGTTCCCCTGCTTGTTTTTTCTCCTTTTCTATAAAGAAAGACTGGTTTATCAAAATAATTAGACAATCTTGAAGCAACAGCACCTAAATACTCTGATTTGTAGACATAGGAGCCCTCAAAGATAACATCTTTAGGTTCTTT
>LDZT01003567.1_pt1 | contig 10458 bp, 9 predicted proteins | sample 615521 | NCBI WGS metagenome assembly LDZT01 (sample SAMN03408292, study PRJNA278302) | terrestrial metagenome | isolation source: oil reservoir sample SB1 | place: USA: Alaska, North Slope, Schrader Bluff formation | collected 2011-09
ATGACATATGTCAAAAACTGTTACCGTGTAGCTTTGGTCAAAGTGAGAAAGAAATTGGACGATCTCATCTTCAATATATTTATAATCTCCATCCAAAATTGCCAAGATCGTCGGTCCAGAACCACTCAAGAAATAACCCTTTGTACCTATTTTCATCAATTTAGACGTTATTTCTTCCCAGTGAGGGATAAAGTCTTTACGATATGGTTGATGAATCTTATCTTTTGTAGCTTCTGATAAGTTTTCAAAATTTGACGTTACAAGTGAAGCCACTAGAAGGCCAACTCTACTTATATTAAACACTGCGTCTTCAAGGGGAACACTTTTTGGTAAAAGTGAGCGGGCTTTTTTTGTAGAAAAATGAAAATCAGGGATAATAGCTAATAACTTCAACTGAGTTGGTAAATCGATTTTTACATATTTAACTTCTTTTTCCAACAAGCACCCTACCGTTAATCCTCCAACTAAGGCAGGTAAAATATTATCGGTATGTCCATCCATCGTAGCGGCTAAATATATTATCTCTTCTTTCTTTAAAGGACTATTAAGAAGCGCATTGGCAGCTGCCAGACCCCCAGCTATACACGCCGCACTGCTTCCTAAACCTCTTGCAATAGGTATATTATTAATAAGATTTATACGAAGACCTTTTGGGTGGAAATCTACTGCGTCAAACAGTCGTTTCATTGCCAGATAAACCAAATTACGTTCATTAGTTTCTATATGTTCTTGATCTTTTACAGGAACGTGAATTTCAAGGCCACCATTAGTTTCTTCGACTTCTATGATATTGTACAATCGTAAAGCTATTCCTAAACTGTCAAATCCCGGTCCTATATTGGCAGTTGTTGCTGGAACTTTTACTTTGATCATTTTTTCAACCCTTTCATAAAGACTTATCCTATATTAAGTTTATTTTTAACATTGTTGATAACAGATTTTTCGCAGGAAAAATATGTCTTAATTATGTTCTTGTATAGATTGATTATTTTCTTACAGTTATCATTTAACTCAGCTTCCTTGATTTTCCCCTCAAAAAAATCGTTCAACAATTCTTCTTCTTTTTCATTCATACGAACTTAGCCTCCTCTATCAATTGTCTCAATTTTTTTCTCGTATAATGTAGCTTACTTTTTACAGTCCCTAAAGGGATTTCCATTATCTCGGCAATTTCATTGTAACTCATACCATCGATATCTCTTAACTTAATCAGTAGTCTTTCCTCCTCGTTAAGTTTTTCCATTATGTTTAAAATCATTTGGTAATCAAGCTCTTCTAGTACTTCATTTTTTACATTGGTATTGGAAATTGCTTGGATATTATGATTTTGATCCGTTTCATCTTCAAAATCCACAGAAGTTTCTTTGCTTCGTTGATATTTGCGAGTATAATTTTTACCAACGTTGACAGCTATTCTATAAATCCAAGTAGATAACTTGGAACGGCCTTTAAATCCATTTATCCCTTTAATAATTCGTAGAAACACTTCTTGAAGGGCATCTTCTATTTCATCATGGTTAACGTAATTAATTAAAACCCCGTAAATTTTTGGTGCATACTCTTCGTATAATTTTTTAAACGAATCGGGATTATTTTTTTTAAGGTCTTCTACGAATTTTTCCTCTGTCAATTTGATTCTCTCCCAAAATAATTTGTTCATTTTATTATACCATAAATTGTTAGCAGGACTCTTTGAAAAATTTTTCTTTGAAATTTTTTTCATAGTTGACAAAAATGTAGATAATTGGCTCTAAATTCTTATAATTGCTTCTAATCGTCTATGAGTAGATTTCTTTGGATTTGAAACTTTGAGAAAAAAGGGATAAAATATTTATGTAGGATTGAAAGTGAGATTTTAAAGTTTTAAGAAATATGAAAGCAATAACATAAAGGAGGATTTCAAAGATGGAAGAAACAAAAAAGGTAAGCTTGTACGATAACGCGGTTAAGCAATTCGACAGAGCTGCTAGAATCATGGAATTAGACAGAAATTTAAGAGAAGTATTAATCAAACCTAAGAGAGAACTCACAGTTAATTTCCCGGTGCGTATGGATGATGGGTCAATCAAGGTTTTTACTGGTTATAGGGTACAACACAATGTTTCTAGGGGTCCAGCAAAAGGTGGAATCAGGTACCATCCAGATGTCACATTAGATGAAGTTAAAGCATTGGCTTTTTGGATGACGTGGAAGTCTGCTGTAGTAGATATACCCTATGGTGGGGCTAAAGGCGGCGTTACAGTGGATCCGCTTAAACTTTCAGATTCAGAATTAGAGAAATTGTCCAGAAGGTTTTTCTCTGAAATTCAAATCATAATAGGTGAAGAGAAAGATATCCCCGCCCCAGATGTAAACACTGATGGTCAAATAATGTCTTGGTGGATGGATACATATTCGATGAATATCGGACATACTACTTTAGGTATAGTCACAGGTAAGCCTTTAGAGATTGGAGGTTCTGAAGGAAGAACAGAAGCAACGGGAAGAGGAGTAAATATATGTACTGAGGAAGCTGTAAAGTATTTGAGAGAGAAAGGAAAGCTAAATAAAAAAGATGAAGAAATAACCGTTGCTATTCAAGGTTTCGGTAACGTGGGTTCTTACTTAGCTTTGACCCTTACAGAAGAAACTAAATTTAAGCTAGTCGCAATATCTGATTATAGCGGTGGTTTTTATAAAGAGTCTGGTTTCACAGCAGAAGAGATTCGTAAGTTAATGGATAGAACTAGAGGTAGAAAAGCATTGTTATTGCATGTTAACGAAGAAGGTTATAAAGAGATAACCAACGAAGAATTGTTGAAGCTAGATGTAGATGTTTTGGCCCCTTGTGCTTTAGAGAATGCAGTAAATGAAGATAATGCAGATGATATAAGAGCAAAACTTATTGTAGAAGGAGCCAACGGTCCATTAACCCCAGAAGCAGACGACATCTTGTTGTCCAAAAATGTCCTTATAGTACCGGATTTCTTGGCAAATGCTGGTGGAGTGACGGTTTCGTACTTTGAGTGGGTGCAAGGACTTCAGTGGAATTTTTGGGAACTTGAAGATATCAGAAAGGCCCTTCATAAAAAGATGAAGAATGCATTTTGTGATGTTATTCAAACGATGGAAAAGTATGAAATTGATATGAGAACAGCTGCTTATGTGAGAGCCATTGAACGTGTGGCAAACGCTACAAAGTTAAGAGGAATCTATCCCTGATAAGAAATAACAAAATATACCCCTTCCTTAATTATTTAGGAAGGGGTAATTTTTTGGTTACTTTGTTTAAGTAAAATAGAACGAGTTAATTTAATAAAGGAGTGGAAAAATGGCTTTTACATTAATTTCGGTATTTATAAACTCTACAATTGGTTTTTTTCTGGTTGATATGTTGTATTGGATTTTTTCACTAGTAATCTTAGGTATTATAATGTACATTTCCTGGAGAAAAAATATGTACAGCAAATTGGGTAACTTTATTTTATTAGTAGGGATTTTATTTTCTTTTTTTGGTTATTTAAATAATTTTGATCCATCTTATTTTTATTTGTTAATTAACCTGTCCGCCTTTTTTGCTGTTCTTTATACGGCTTTTAACAAAAAAATATTGATTATCTTATCTTGGTTGTTAAATGGTTTTTCTCTGGGATACATCATCGCATCTTTGAGAAACTTAAATTTAGGCATTATATTTGGTATAATTATTTTCCTTATTGGATTAAGAGATGCGTTTTTGCCTAAAAAGTTTGATGACCATTTAAATAACTAACTCCTGTATTGCAGAGGTTAACCTTTTTATACCCTCTTCGATGCTTTTTTCATTTGCACAGGAATAATTTAATCTCAAGGTATTTACATTTTTTTTATCAATGTAAAAAGGGTCTCCGGGGACGAAGGCAACCTTTTTTTCAATAGCTTTGTCAAACAACTGAAGAGCAGAAATGTTGTTTGGTAAAGTTATCCATAGAAACATTCCACCTTGTGGATCTGTATACTCTACGTTTTTGGGGAAATATTTTTTGATACTTTTTATCATGGAATTTTTTTGACTGCCATACCTCATTTTTATGTTTATTATATGTTTGTCTAGGTCGTTCTCTTTCAAGAACTGGTATAGTATTCTTTGCCCTACGTAATTAGAATGAAGATCAGCACCTTGCTTAGCGGTTACAAGATTCTCCAACACATCTTTAGGAGCCACCACCCAGCCTAGTCTAAATCCTGGGGCAACAATTTTTGAAAATGATCCTAAAAGTATCGTTTGTTCAGGTATCAATTTTTTGAATGAAACATTATCTTCCCCTTCAAATCTTAACTCTCCATATGGGTCATCTTCGATAAGGTAAATATTGTGATTTTTCAATATTTCAGCTATCTTTTCTCTATTTTTATTTGTATAAGTGATTCCCGAAGGATTTTGAAAATTTGGGACGGTGTACAGTAATTTTGGCGAAAACTCTTCCAAAACATCTTTTAATTCCACTAAATCGAGTCCTTCTGGACATAGTTTAACTGGTTTAAAATTCTTGGTGTATACCGATAATGCCTGTATAGCTCCTAAATAGCCAGGTTCTTCAATTGCAATAAAATCATCTTCGTTCAAAAATAATTTTCCAAGTAAGTCAAGGGCTTGTTGAGATCCATGAGTTATTAAAACATCGTCTTTTGTTATGTTTAAACCATTCTTTTCATTGTATCTATTGGCAATAAATTCTCTTAAAGGTGGGTATCCTTCTGTGGTACTGTACTGAAGTATCTCTTTACCGTGATTATCAAACTGATAAACAGCTGCAGTTTTTATCTCTTCTATTGGAAATAAATCGGCGTTCGGTAAACCGCCGGCGAATGAAATTATTTCCGGATCATCTATTACCTTAAGTATCTCTCTTATAAAAGAACGTGGTACGTTTTTCATACGATTAGAGTATATATTTTCCATTTTTTCTCTCCTTCTGGGAAGTTTTTATCACAATTGACACTGTTATCCTTTTAATGTTCTTTAACGGGTGAAAAATTATCTACAAACAATCCATATTCTACACTGTCTAACAAAGCTTTCCAACTCGCCTGAATTATGTTAGTTGAAACACCCACAGTAGTCCAAGTTTTATCGGTGTCTGAAGTTTCTATTAAGACCCGCACCTTCGCGGCAGTTCCAGAAGTACTGTCTAACACCCTTACTTTGTAATCTATCAATTTCATGTTCTTCAGTGAAGGGAAAAAGTTTTCCAAGGCTTTTCTTAACGCCATATCTAAAGCATTAACAGGGCCGTCGCCTTCAGCAACGGCATGGACGGTTTTACCATTTATTTTTAATTTGACAATCGCTTCTGTTCCTGTGCCTTCGATAAAATTGTAATGAAGAATGTTGAAATTCTCCACTTGAAAATTTGGGGCATAGTCAAAAAATTCTCTTAATACTAAGAGTTTTAAAGAAGCGTCAGCACCTTCAAATTGATATCCATCATGCTCATATTCCTTTATCTTTGATGTTAACTTTTTGAACTGTTCTTCAGAAAATTGAGTAATATCAAAGCCTAATTCTTCTAGTTTTGATTTTAAATTACTTTTTCCTGATAACTCTGAAACTAATATTCTTCTAGTGTTTCCCACCCATTCTGGAGATATGTGTTCATAAGTGTGAGGATTTTTAAGAATGGCGCTAACATGGACACCCCCTTTATGTGTGAAGGCGCTTCTTCCTACATAAGGTTTCCTGTTGTCAGGAGTTAAATTAGCAATTTCAGTTACGTAATTATAAAGTGAGGTTGTTTTTTCTGCGTTTATTTTTGGTAATTTAAAGCCGTATTTAAACTTCAAGTTAGGTATTATAATACAAAGATCTGCATTACCGCATCTTTCCCCCAGACCTCCCACCGTTCCTTGTATTTGTTCAACTCCCTCTTCAATAGCTGTAAGAGAATTGGCTACAGCAAAACCGGAATCATTGTGAGCATGAATGCCTAAAGGTATTTTTATTTTTTCTTTTACCGTTTCTATTGCTTCTTTGATCTTTGAAGGTGTTTGCCCTCCGTTTGTGTCACACAAAACAGCAATTGAAGCACCAGAGTTTTGTGCAACTTCTAAGGTTTTAATGGCATATTGTTGATTATGGTTAAAACCATCAAAAAAGTGTTCGGCATCGAAAAATACCTCTAACCCTTCTCGTTTTAAGAAAGTTATCGTATCTTCTATAAGTTTTAGGTTATCGTCAAGAGAAATGCCCAATGCTTGAGAAACATGGAAATCCCAACTTTTTGCAAATATAGTAACTATTTTTGCCCCAGAAGAAACCAATTTTAATATATTTGGATCATCTTCTGCCTTTGTTCCATACCTTTTTGTAGAACTAAAGGCAACTATTTCACTATTTTTAAACGATATATTTTGAACTTTTTTAAAGAATTCTTCATCTTTAGGATTAGACCCTGGCCAACCACCTTCGATGTAGTCTATTCCGTACTCATCTAGTTTTTTAGCTATTTTTAATTTATCTTCCACAGTTAGAGAAACATTCTCGCCCTGGGTTCCATCTCTTAAAGTGGTATCAAATAATTTAGGTTCTTCCAATTTGGTTCACCCTCTTTTTAAGATTTTGACAATTTCGTCTCCTACTTCACCGGTGCTTAAATTCCCTCCCATGTCTTTAGAAAGTAAGTTTTCATCGATAGATATCTTAATCGCACCTTCAATTTTATCTGATAAGTCTTTTCTTCCTAGATATTCCAACATCATCGCGGCGGCTAAAATCGCAGCAAGGGGATTTGCAATACCTTTACCAGCAATATCTGGGGCTGAACCATGAACAGGTTCAAACATGGAAACGGTATTCGGATTTATATTTCCTGAGGCAGCTAATCCCATTCCTCCCTGGAGTTCTGCACCCAGATCTGTAATGATATCTCCAAACATATTGCAGGTTACTATTACATCGAAAATTTCTGGATTTCGTACCATTTTCATCGTTATAGCATCTACATAGTAATGATCAGTCTGAACTTCGGGATATTCTTTCTTTAACTCTTCAAATACTCTCAACCATAGTCCGTGAGAATAAGTTAGTACATTACTTTTATCACAAAGAGTTAGTTTACCATTGATATTTTTTGCATACTCAAAAGCATAACGGATGATTCGTTCTACACCTTTTCTAGTAGAAATCATCTCTTGTATTGCTACTTCGTCTTGAGTATCTTTTTTTAAAATTCCACCAATACCTGCATAAAGTCCTTCTGTGTTTTCTCTTATTACTGTAAAATTGATCTCATTAACACCCTTCTTCTTCAAAGGAGAAAACCTGTCGTTTAGTAGTTTTATAGGTCTTAAATTGACGTATTGATCAAAATGAAATCGTAATTTTAATAGTATCCCATGCTCTAAGATCCCCGCTGGTACACGTGGATCCCCCACAGCCCCTAAATATATAGCGTCGAAGGTTTCTAATCTTTTCAATATGGAATCTGGAATCAATTCTCCATATTTTAGAAATCGTTCGGCTCCAATATCGAACTCTTCAAATTTGAGGTTCAAACTATACTTTTCCCCCATAAAATTTAATACTTTAAGACCTTCATTGATTACTTCCTTACCAATTCCATCTCCAGGTAGAACGGCTATAGACGGCATTTATTGAGTGACCTCCTTCTTGATCTTCTCTATCAAACCACCAGAAGATATTATTTCTTGAAGAAATTTTGGGTATTTTTCTGAATAATATTCTTTATTGTTTTTTAGATCCTTGATGATACCATTGTCCAAGTCTATTTCAATTTCCGAACCATCTTCAATGTTATGGGAAGCCTCTTTGGAAATAAGTATAGGTAAGCCAATATTTATAGCATTACGATAAAAAATCCTTGCAAAACTTTCTGCTATGACACAAGAAACACCAGACGTCTTAATCGATAATGGAGCGTGTTCGCGAGAACTTCCTGAACCAAAGTTCCTCCCAGCGACTATAATATCTCCTTTTTTTACTTTTTTTACGAACTCTTTATCTATATCTTCCATGCAATGTTGTGCCAATATTTCTGGTTCTGGATTGTTTAAATATCTAGCTGGTATAATAACATCTGTATCAACGTTGTCACCGTATTTGAAAACTCTCCCTCTGAATTTCACCTTATAACCTCCTCAGGATGAGTAATGTATCCACTAATGGCAGAAGCTGCAGCTACCGCAGGATTGGATAAATAAACTTCACTTTCTGGATGCCCCATCCTTCCAACAAAATTTCTGTTAGTTGTAGATATCGCCTTCTCGCCTTTTGCCAAAACTCCCATATGGCCACCAAGGCAAGGTCCGCATGTTGGTGTACTTACAGCAGCTCCAGCTTCAATGAATATTTCGATTAAGCCTTCTTTTAGTGCCTGCATGTATATATCTTGGGTGCCAGGAAAAATAATGCACCTTACATTTGGGCTGATTTTTTGTCCCTTAAGTACTTGAGCAGCAATTCTTAAGTCTTCTATTCTTCCGTTGGTGCAAGAACCTATTACAGATTGATCAATTTTTATCCCCTTTGCTTCATGAACCGGTTTGGTGTTTTCAGGCAAGTGTGGAAATGCAACTTGTGGGTCTATATTTGAAACATCGTATTCGATAACCTCTTTATAAGTGGCATTGGGATCGCTATTTACTGGTGTATACTTTCTTACTGCCCTTTCTATCAAGTAATTCTTGGTTTTTTCATCGTATTCAAATAATCCACATTTTGCCCCTGCTTCAATAGCCATATTTGCCATAGCCATTCTCGAATCAATAGAAAGATCTTTGATCGTATCTCCAGTAAATTCAATAGAATTATACAGTGCTCCATCTACTCCAATATCCCCAATCGTGTAGAGTATTAAATCCTTTCCAGTGACCCATGGGTTTAGCTTGCCCTTGTATACAATCTTTATACTTTCTGGAACTCGGAACCATAAGTAACCAGTTGCCATCGCTGCAGCCATGTCGGTGCTTCCAACACCTGTACCTAAACAGTTAAGTGCTCCATAGGTACATGTATGGGAATCTGCTCCTATAACGATCTCACCAGGCAAGGCTAGTCCTTTTTCTGGTATTAAGCAGTGTTCAATCCCCATCTTACCTATCTCAAAATAATTAAGAATATTCATCTCTTTTGCGAAATTTCTTATAAGCAAAGCATTTTGTGCAGATTTTATGTCTTTGTTTGGAGTAAAGTGATCTGGAACTATTGCAACCCTTTCATTATCAAATACTTGAGATAACCCTATTTTTCTAAATTCATTTATGGCAACAGGAGTTGTTACATCGTTCCCAAGTACCAGATCTACTCTTGCATTAACAATTTCCCCGGGTTTTACCTTACTTTTATTTGAATGAGACGCAAGAATCTTCTCTACAATAGTCATTTCTTTTTATCCTCACTTTGTCATTTTTTTGTAGTTTGAAGTTTTTTAGCCATATATTTATTTAATGCATTTAGATAAGCCAAAGTACTTGCTTGGGTAATATCTGTTTCAACAGAATGGCCAACATACACTTCGTCTTCAATTTTGAGTTTAACAGTTGTTTCTCCTAAGGCATCGGTCCCCTCTGTAACGCCTTCTATCTTATACGAAATAAGAGTGATATTTTCTTCTCCAACTATTTCGTTTATTGCCTTAAATATTGCATCTATTGGCCCATCTCCACTACAAGCAGCTTTTTCTATCAACTCTTCACCTCTTGTTATCTTGATAGTTGCCGTTGGTAGTGTAGTGTTTCCAGTAGTTACGGATAAATATTTGAGTTTGAAATAATCCTCAGTTTTATATAATTCATCGTTGATCAATGCTTCAACATCAAGTGGATTCAAATTCTTTTTTTTACTGGCTAGATCTTTAAATTTAAGGAATAGTTTTTCAAAGGTTTCTTCATCCACAGTGTAGCCAGATGATGTCAAAAACTCTTTTAAAGCATGTCTTCCTGAATGTTTTCCTAAAATTAGTTTGTTTGAATTTAGCCCTATACTTTCTGCTTTCATTATTTCATAAGTAGTTCTTTCTTTGATAACGCCATCTTGATGAATACCAGATTCATGTGCAAAGGCATTTTTACCTACTATTGCTTTATTAGGTTGAACAACCATTCCAGTAAATTGTGAAACCATGTTGCTTAGTTTCAAAATCTTAGTTGTATCCTGCGTTACGACTAAATCTTCAAAATAATCTTTTCTAGTAACTAACGCCATTAAAACTTCTTCTAAGGCTGCGTTGCCTGCCCTTTCTCCTATTCCGTTAACTGCTACCTCAGCCTGATCAGCACCTTCTTTCAGAGCAGCAAGAGTATTAGCAGTTGCCATTCCTAAATCGTTGTGGCAGTGTACGCTTAATTCAATCTTTTCTATGTTCCTTGTGTTTTCTTTTATCTTTTTAATAAATTCACCAAATTCCTGTGGAATTACATATCCCACAGTATCAGGCACGTTAATTACCGTCGCACCAGCTTCTATGACTTTTTCAAAGAGTT
>LDZT01010739.1_pt1 | contig 10451 bp, 7 predicted proteins | sample 615521 | NCBI WGS metagenome assembly LDZT01 (sample SAMN03408292, study PRJNA278302) | terrestrial metagenome | isolation source: oil reservoir sample SB1 | place: USA: Alaska, North Slope, Schrader Bluff formation | collected 2011-09
CTTATCAGGATTTATTTCTACTAATTCTAATACTTTTTTGATATACTGAGAATAGCCATAATTTAAAAATTGTATAGTATGTCCTGGACAACGCACATATTTAAATAGACAATACATAGAAAATGTGCTAACATTATTTCAATAAAAAGAGAGATACCTGATTTTAATAATATTAATTTAGGTAATCAATAATTTATATTAGGAGGAAGAAATGCAAAAAAGAGTAGAAGCTGCGTTAGAGAAGATAAGACCATCTCTGCAAGCAGATGGTGGAGATGTTGAATTAGTGGAAGTTACTTCTGATGGAATAGTTAAATTGAAACTTACTGGTTCCTGTGCGGGTTGTCCAATGAGGCAGATGACTCTACAGATGGGTATTGGTAGGGCACTAAAGAAAGAAATTCCTGAAATAAAGGAAGTTGTAGCAGTATAATTACCATTCAATAAATAAATATTAAGATATTAAAGGGCACAATATAACCTAATAGTGTAGTGCCCTTTAGTATTTTTAAGAAGATTTTCTTGTTATCTATATATAGATAATTATTCTTCAAAAAGCCAAAAGTATTTTCAACAAGTTTTGTATATGGTACATTGAATTGCGCCCTTATTTTTTTATGCACAGCCCACTCTGGGGGCACGATACATCGTGCCCCTACAATTATGATATATAAAAGAGCTACCATTATGATATGTAGAGCTACTAAATTAACATTTTGTTTACCTTTGGGTTATAATTATAGAAGATATAACTACATTGTAAAATTTAATGATTTTTAGTTATAATATAAATTAGAAAGATAATATTTTAAAAATACAATTTTAAATATAAAAAGATAGAGGTTCTTATAATGATTAAATCTCTGGTTGAAGATTTATCTAAAGAAATATCAAAAAGGTTTATGAATCCAGATATATTGGATATTACTTCTTCAGAGAAAGAGTTTGCCAAAAAATATATCGAAAGCCCTGAGTTTTCGAATAAATTATTGTATATAGTAGAAAATAAAGATTATAGCTGCCAGGCGGTATATGCTTTATGTCAGAGTATACTTGCTACAATCGATAAGAAACATAATTCCCATAATTGGCTTTATAAAGTATATCAATTTGCTCTATCTAAATCTTTCCCTGATGCAGTAGAACTTTCTTTTGAGAATATCTCTGTTGATTGTCGTAAGACTTTCTTGTTTTATTTAGAAGTTTTAAGAGTGATTTCAGAGTTCCAAAAATCTTCTGATGATTCTACTTTTCAAAGTAAATACCCCCTAAATTTTCTAACTGCTGAAGAAAAAGCTAAATTAGAAAATCCTGCTGAATATAAAAGATTTGTAAAGGCATTTAACGATGAATACCTCTATGAGATGATGAAACTGAGTCAGGAAGTTTTAAATTATAATACCCTTGACCATATATGTGGGGTTAATTGGATTGCCTTATTTATTGGTCGACAATTATATAGTAGGGGTCTTCCAGTTGATTTAGCGAGAGTTTCAGGGGCGGCAGCGGGACACGATATAGGGAAATATGGATGTAAAAATATTGAGATTAAGAGAACGCCTTATCTACATTATTACTATACTGATATGTGGTTTAAAAAGCATAATATTCCTTATATCGGACATATTGCGGTTAACCATTCCGTTTGGGATTTAGAATTAGAAAATTTACCCCTGGAATCTCTTATTTTAATCTATTCTGACTTTCGGGTAAAAAACGAAAATAGTAATTCTAATACAGAGAAGATGAAGATTTTTACTCTTAAAGATTCTTTTCAAATAATTTTGAGCAAACTGGATAATGTTGATGAAAGAAAAAGGAGAAGATATGGCCGAGTATATGCAAAATTAAAGGATTTTGAAAATTATATGATAAATTTAGGAGTAAATGTTGATTTAGAGCATAAAGATATATATCTACCTGAGAAAAGAAGAAATCCTTATTATTCACTTATGCATAGCCAGGAAGTTATACAAAATATAAAATTTCTTTCTATAGAACACAATATACACTTAATGCATGAACTACGAAACGAATCTTCTCTAAATTCACTGTTGGAGTTAGCTCGAAGTGAAAAAGATTGGAACAATCTACGAGAATATTTACAAATATTTAATGAATATTCCACTTACTTAACCCAAAGACAGAAAATGATTACCTTGCGATATTTATATGAACAATTAACTCATCCTGAAGATGAAATAAGGAGAAGAAGTGCAAAACTTATCGGTAGATTAATTGCTACCTTTGATGAAGATTATCGCAAGGAGATTCCCCTGGACGTTAATCTTGAACCTCCAGCTATTACCAGTTATGATTTATTGAATAAATACTTAAAGTATTTTTTACAGCCAGACCACAAAAAAATCCCCCTTCACCAATATCGAATCATAAATAGTACTGATATAATGATTTCTTCTCTTTTTGCAAACAGTCGAGATAATCAGGCCAGTCATTATAGAAAAATTATATTAAGACATTACAAAAAGGATTTATATGTTAATGAAGATGTTCAATTATGTTTAATAAAAACAGCTAAATATATCCCCATATCTTCTGATAAAAAATCTTCACAGAGGCTATTTAATTATGTTATAGAAATGTTAAAAAAGGAAAATATTAATTTGAGACTTTTAGCTCTGGAGACAACCTTGAGTTTAATATCCCGGCTTAGTAAAAAATCAAAAATCCTGAATCCTTTGAAAGAAATATTTACTGATAATGTTTCAGCTTCAACAATTCCAGCAGAAAATTTTTTGAAGATGAAGATAGTTGAATTATTAGACTTAGACAGCAAAATTATAGAAGAATATAGAGAATTTTATCAGAAAGACCTGGAAAAAATACAGTATATATTTTTAAGTAATCTCAAAACTTCAACGAGCTGGATAGTTAAAAAAATACAAATAGAACTTTTGTTAGAACATACATTAAAGACTAAGCAAGAAGAAATCTACACCGCTTTACATTTTTGTAATATCTTAAAAGTGAGTGGCGTGGAAAGTATTAGAAATTTAGCCGGACAGACCCTGGTGAATTTGATGCCCAGTCTATCATTTGAACAACGAAATGATATTGCCATTGAGCTATTGAGGGCTTTAGAGATGGAAGATTATCAATTTACCAAATATATCCCTTATTATTTAGGTCAATTAATAATTTTTCTCCCTCCTGATGAGTTAGAGGAGCTAATTGATGATTTAATTGAGAAGATAAAACAATCAGATCCCAAATTAAGTTCCTTATTACTTAGAACTATTGGGATAGCTATTGCTAATTATCCAAAATATAAAGAAAGATTTCAAGAAAGTAGAAAATCATACGAAAATAAACTTAATAAAATGATAGGCATTCTTCTAAATGGTTTTGTACATTACAGTTTACAAGTAAAACAAGTAGCTTTTAGAGTTATTGGAAGAGAAATATTTGGTTCAAAACATCTCAGTTTAGAGGATAAAAACCATATATTTCAGCTAATTGCCAAAAAAATTCTAACCCTACTTGCTCCAGTTAGTAAGGAAGGATTGATGTTTTTAAGCAACTGTAATGGACTTAACTATATGTATAAATTTATTTCAGATTACAATTTCTTTAAAGGTAGTATAAACCTTAAGGCTCCATCAAAGATAGCTTTTTTCCCGGGGTCGTTTGATCCTTTTTCTTTAAGCCACAAAGAAATAGTTAAGAAGATAGAGGCACTCGGTTTTGAAGTATATTTAGCAGTTGATGAATTTTCCTGGTCTAAAAGAACCCAACCCCATCTTTTCAGGAAGAATATAATAAATATTTCTATTGCTGATGAACTTAAGGTATATTTATATCCTGAAGATTTGCCTGTTAATATTGCCAACCCGAATGATTTACAAGCCTTAAGAAGTAATTTTCCTTCCTCTGAAGTTTATATGGTAGTGGGCAGTGATGTAGTATTAAATGCCTCTGCTTATCAAAAGGAAAAGACAGAAAATTCTATACATACTTTTCCTCATATTATATTTGATAGAGGAACCTTAAATATTACCAATAAGAAAGAAAAGAATATTGAAGAGGCTATTAAAAAGATTGAAAAAGAGATTATTAACCTTAACCTTACCCCCCGATATGAAGAGATAAGCTCAAGCCAAATAAGAAACAATATCGATGAAAATCGGGATATTTCCAAATTTATCGATCCTTTAGTCCAAAAATATATTTATGAGAATAATTTATATCAAAGAGAACCACAATATAAGAGTATAATGCAGACGATTTCTATTGATGTGCAGATAATTGAAAATATTACCTCAGATTTAATAGAAGAACTTTACCATAAAATATTTTCTCAATATAATCGGGAAGATATATTTAAAAAGTTTAATGAGTTTTCTCATAAATTAAATCCCAGATTTTTACTTTTGCGTGATCTTGAGCATAATGGAATATTATTAGGATTTTCAGCTTTTCATTGGGTTCGTTCAAGCTCTCTTTTCCAGGAGTTTAACAATAATTTAATTTCTGAGTATATTAGAGAAAATGCAGTTGGTCGCATAATGATTATTGATGGAATTTATACCATAAATGAAGTCGAGAATAAATCAGAACTTGAAAATCTTGAACAGATTATTCTTACCGAGACCCTTTCTTTTTGCATTGAAAAAGATTACAGTTATACAATTTTCAGGAATATTCTGAATAATTATAGTTTAAATTCTCTATATGAGAATTTAGAGTTGATGGGATTTTATCGCTTACCCTTTAGTGATGAGGATAACCCGGTATTTGTAGTAGATATGAGTAAGCCCTGCATAATTAATCTGGAAACGGAGAGCGTAATAAAAGAACCCTTTAACCAAAATTCAAATATTAAAAAATCAATTATTAAATCTCGGAAAAAATTATTAAAATCATTAACTTCCTTTTATTCTGGGAATATTGTACTGCCGTTTAACATAAATTTAATCAATCAGACTATTGTTAAAAAAATATGCAAGTTAAATAATGTTCCAACAATACCTTTGACTCCTCGAGTTTTGGGAGATTCAATTTGTGTACCCTTTGGAAAGATACTGCACAAAATGGTGGTTCCCAATACAGTAACTAAATCTCTTCATACTGAAAAAATATTTTCTCCTGATATGAAAAGTTTTGAAATTGGTGCTTTCCCTAATTATATGAGTTTGGAAAACCAGGTGAAAGTTATTCGTTCGTTTAATATGCCGGTAATTCTAATTGATGATTATCTACATAAGGGGTATAGAATAAAGACCTTAGAACCTCTTTTCCAAAAGTATGATATCAAAATCAAAAAAATAATTTTGGGAGCATTGTCTGGAAGTGGAAAAGAAATTGCTTCCCTTTTAAATAGAGATGTTGACTCTGTTCATTTTATTCCTAATCTCAGATTATGGTTTAACGAAAGTGAATTATATCCTTTTATTGGTGGAGATGCAATAAAGCGAAAGAGCAGGTCTCAAGGGAATTTGGTTCGATCTATTAATTTAATCTTGCCCTATACCTTCCCTTCATTTATAAAAAATGTTTCCGGAAAAATTATTTATAACTTTTCAAAGGTTTGTATGGAAAGTGCCTTGACTATTTTAGAAGCCCTTGAAGATGAATATCAATCAATTCAACAAAGAAAGTTAACTCTTAATCATTTAGGGGAAGTAATTATTTATCCTCGCTATCCTGATCAGGGAGAAAATATGGAGTATAATTTAAATCTTAGTCCCTCTCATTATTTAAGAAATGATCTTGAGCTTTTAGAACGAATGGAAGAAATGGTAGATAGGAGAAATTAAGTAATAATATTAGAGGGCACAATCACAGGAGAGAGTTTAGGTGAAGAGAGGAAAATAAAAGATGTTCTACTATAAACTAAAAGATAAGATACTAATTTCCCAATCGGAATACAATGAATTAAATAGAATATCTGAAAGCGAAGCAAAAGAAAGTAAAGGTATAATCTATGCCCTTACCCGGATAAACCCTTTAAAATCAAGAAGAAGTTTTAGTGTTACCGATTCCTCTCTTATCTTTTTAAAAGAAGAGGGAATTCATTTACTGCAAAAATCTAGGAAGATTGATTATAATTTGCCTTTATGGCTTAAAGAAAGAATAAAAGAAAAAAGAGTAAGTTCGCTTAATACTGAATATCCTGATTGGCAAGATGTAATAACTTATCAATTTCCTGTTTGTTGGAAGATTAATATTGTAGGACTAGGAGATGTAGGAGGAACTCTTCTTGCTGGATTAAGATTATTAGGTGGAAAGTATATCAAGAGTATCGGAATATATGATAAAAATACCAAACTTGTAAAAAGATGGGAATTAGAAGCAAACCAGATATTTGCTCCCTCTGCAGTTCAGTTACATCCTGAAGTATATGCTTTGAAGGAAAAAGAGATTTTTGATTGTGATTTGTTTGTTTTTTGCGCCACAGTAGGTGTCCCTCCAGTAGGTGAAGAGGCAAAGGATGTAAGAATGACTCAATTTGAAGGAAACTCTAAAATAATTTCTGATTATGCTGAAAAGGCTCGGGAAAAATCATTTAAGGGAATATTTGCAGTGATTTCGGACCCGGTAGATTTATTGTGTAAATATGCTTTTTTAGTCAGTAATAAAAATAAAAATGGAAAATTTGATTTTAAGGGATTAGCGGCAGAACAGATAAGGGGATATGGTTTGGGGGTTATGCATGCCCGAGCAATATATTATTCTAAGCAAAATCCTGAAACTGTTAACTATTGCCAGGAAGGTAGAGCATTTGGCCCTCATGGCAAAGGTTTAATAATTGCAAATAGTATAAAAAAGTACGATGAAAAACTTTCTGAGATGCTTACCAATCAGACCCTAAAAGCAAATTTAGAAATAAGAAAGACTGGCTATAAACCTTATATTGCTCCTGCCTTATCTTCAGCCTGTTTACCGCTTATTGCCACTATCAGAGGGAAGTGGCATTACAGTGCAACCTTTATGGGAGGAGTATATATGGGAGCAAAAAACAGATTGCATAATTCTGGAATTGAAGTTGAAAGATTGGATATGCCGGATGTTTTATTTGAAAAAATAAAGAAGAGTTATAAAGAGTTAGGCAATATTTTATAATAGTTAAAAATTTAAAAAGAAACTTGTGCCCGTAAAAGTGGGTAAGGGAATTATTATATGGACACTATTTATTTAATAATGCCAGGAAAAATATCAAATAGTTTTAGCGATATAATTAAAAAAGCTACAGCGGGTTATAATCAGATAGTTATTAAAACATTTGAAGATATCACGGACTTAAGAAATAAGAAGATAGTTTTTGCTATAGAGTTAGATGGATGTGGATTTAATATTCCTTTATTTGAAATACTTTTAAAATTGCAAAAAAGAGGAAATGATTCTCTTCTTGGTTCAAGGGCAGTAATTATAATTCAAAGCCCCAGTGAGTTATTTACTAAGAATTCTGCTCAGAAGATAATTTTTTTGGCCAATCTGATGGGGTGTAGATTCCCAGGCCACCCAGTTGTAGAGGCAACTTATAATCTCAGCAATTTTATTACCTGGCAAAAAATTTATGATTTATCCCTTAAAGAAATTTATCAAAAACAAGCTAAAGAATTAGTTGATAAATTGATGGCGGAAAAGCTTACTTTAATTAAAAATCCCAAAATATTAGTCCTTCATTCCAGTTCATTTAAAACTTCCAATACTCTGATGCTCTGGAGGATGGTTAAGGATAATTTGAGAGCAAAAAATTTAAGGGAATTACATGTAGAAAATGGTACCGTAGTAGACTGCAGGGGATGTTCTTATAAAACCTGTATTCATTATAGCGAAGAAGAAAGTTGTTTTTATGGAGGAATAATGGTAAAAGAAATTCTTCCTGCGATTGAGGATGCAGATTGTACAATCTGGTTATGCCCTAATTATAATGATGCTGTATCTGCAAAGCTTATGGCAGTAATAAATAGGTTGACTGTACTTTACAAGAGAGTGAGATTCTGGGATAAAAGTCTGTTTTCCATCATTGTTTCAGGAAATTCAGGTAGTGATTGTGTAGCCGAGCAATTATTAGGGGCTTTAAATATTAATAAAGGATTTAGATTGCCTCCCTATTTTGCCTTGATGGCCATTGCTAATGACCCGGGTGCAATCAGGAAAGTTAAAGGGATAGAAAAAAGGGCAGAAGAGTTTGCCCGAAATATATTGGGAGAAATTAAAAAATAGAAGAAAATAAATCTATGAAGAAGAAAGATATTAAAAATTTTACTTTAGATGAATTAAAAGAAGAATTTGAAAATTCAGGAGAAAAAAGATTTAGGGCTACCCAACTATTTCATTGGGTTTATAAAAAATGTATAGAAAATTTTGATGATATGACCGATCTTCCCGTAGCATTTAGAAAATTTCTTCACTACAACTTTTATCTACGGAATATAGGGTTATTAAAATTTGTAAAATCTAAAGACGGAACTGAAAAATACCTGTTCAAATTAGAAGATGGGAATGTAATAGAAAGTGTTCTGATATTTTCTAATAAAGGGAGGATCACTGAATGTATTTCCTCTCAAGTCGGATGTAAATATAATTGCTTATTTTGTGAAAGTGGTAAGAAAGGATTTACCAGAAACCTCCTGGTTAGTGAAATTTTAAATCAGGTTTTATTTATTAAGAAGAAGTTGAAATCTAATCCTCACAATATTGTATTTATGGGGATTGGAGAACCTTTAGATAATTATGATAATGTCATAAAAGCAATTTACATATTAAATTCTAAAGAAGCCTTTAATATTGGAGCAAGAAAGATAACTATTTCTACCTGTGGGATAATACCCGCAATAAAAAAGTTGCAAGAGTGTAACTGGCAGGTAGAATTATCAGTATCTCTTCATGCCCCCGAAGATAAATTAAGGTCTTATTTAATGCCAGTTAATAATAAATATCCTTTATATGATTTAATAGAAGTATGCAGAGATTATGTAAAAAAAACAAATAGGCAGATTACTTTCGAATATATTTTAATTAAAGGAATAAATGATTCTCTTAATTATGCTGATAAATTAGCTAAACTAATCGGAGGGTTTAATTTCAAGATAAATCTAATTACTTTTAATCCTGCTCCCGGTTCTTTGTTGCAGGCGACTGATATCTCTCAAATTAAATCCTTTAGGGAAAAATTGGTAGCTAAAAAAATTCCTACTACTATAAGAGTATCCAGGGGGGGTGATATATCTGCTGCTTGTGGACAACTAAAAAGCCTGCATCTAAAATAAGTTTACAAATATTAATTTCTCTTTACGCAATACGAAAATTTTCTTGACTTTCTAAGTATATCTGTTATACTTTTAACGAAGATAATTACTCGATTACGGGCCCATAGCTCAGCTGGTAGAGCAACCGGCTCATAACCGGTCGGTCCCTGGTTCGAATCCAGGTGGGCCCACCAATACTAACAAAGGTTGTAAAATTATATGAGAAAGTATGAAATAAAAAAGATATTACATTTTTTTAAAACCTTACTTCTTCCCTGTAAGAAGTAAGGTTTTTTTTATTTTAAATTAAGATATTGCTAATAAGGGCGGGGGAGGAATAGTTATTTGAAGAAACAATTGGAAATACTTTTAGAACTGCAAAGAATAGATAATGATATAGATGAGGAAGAAAAGAAAAAAAGAGAATTACCCTTGAAATTAAATAAAATTGCTGGGGAAATTCAGGAATTACAAAATAATCTTGTAGCCGCAAAGAAAGCTTATAAAGAATTACAGATCAATTTGAACAGAAAAGAATTAGATTTATCTGACAAATCTAATAAAATTAAAAAACATCAGGAAGATTTATATGGGGGTAAGATAACAGATATTAAAGAACTTAAACAGTTGCAAGGAGCAATAGCAAACTATGAAGAAGAAAAAGCTTTGATTGAAGATGAGCTGTTAGACCTGATGGAAAAGGTAGAAGAAAACGATAAATTGATTATGGAACTTGAAGAGGATTTAAAAAAGAAAGAAAGGCATTTACAAGATTGCCAGCAAGAAATAAAATTAACAGTCTCAAAGATAGACGAGAAAATAAATTCTTTTTATGATAGAAGAAAAGGGATATTAAGTAAAATAACAGATAATCATCTTCTTAAGGAGTATGAATTATTGAGAAAAGAAAAAGATGGAAAAGCCATTATTGAGGTTAATAGCTCTATATGTCCAGGTTGTTATCTCGATCTCCCCAGTGATACTATCTATCACCTAAAAAAGGAACAAATAGTGACGACTTGCCCTAATTGTAATAGAATTCTGGTTTGGAAAGGGTAATTCAAATCAATTGACTTTTTTAAGGTAAGATGATATCTTTAAAAATGGATAGCTTATAAGTAGACCAGGTAATCGCGGAAGAAGAATAATTTCTTTCGAGGAAAGTCCGAGCTCCGCAGGGCAAAGTGCTGGGTAACCCCCAGTGAGGGTGACCTCAAGGAAAGTGCTACAGAAAAT